>Ga0210399_10000353_pt1 | contig 37331 bp, 23 predicted proteins | sample IncBWC14MmetaG_FD_150865 | JGI IMG/M metagenome (GOLD analysis project Ga0210399, IMG submission 150865) | Forest soil microbial communities from Barre Woods Harvard Forest LTER site, Petersham, Massachusetts, United States - Inc-BW-C-14-M | ecosystem: Environmental > Terrestrial > Soil >... | reverse complement strand
GTGGAACTGGGCAGCGAACGGCAGGTCTATGCCGAAAGCATTTTGAAGGTGTGCGAATTCTGCGTGGGATCTCCGCTGGCTTGCGTGTCTGGGGTTACGGGGTCCGATCTTAAAAAGAGGATGGTGAACATCATGACCGAACGAATTGCACGAAAACTGGATTTCGGAAGAAAACTGTTGCTGAGTACCGCTGGAGTGCTGGCTCTGGCCGTGCCGATCGTGTTTGGCCTGGCGAACGCGACGCAAATTCGGGCGCAGACGCAGGACGAGAGCAGTACGCCTGCCTATACGGCCTCGGTGAAGCCCGGCGAACTTGCGAAGCCGACGTACGCGGGCGGCGCAGTTCGTCGCGTCGGGATGATGTACTCGCCCGACGGATTCAGCGCCATGAATGTGACGCTGCAGGCGCTCATTCAGGAAGCGTACGGCGTCGAAGCCAATCAGATTGTAGGCCCGGCGGATTTGCTGGCCTCTGCCGCGTACGACGTTGACGTGAAGGTCGCCAACTCCGCCGACAACAACGTCGATCCCGAGTCGCATGCCAAAGAAGCCCAGCGTGCGCTGCGCGCAGTTTTGGAGGACCGGTTCCAGTTGAAGATCCACCGCGAAAACGAACAGATTTCAACTTATGCGCTGGAGGTGGCCGACGGGGGCTCCAGGCTGCAACTGGCCAAACCCGCTGGCAGTTATCCCGACGCGATCAAAGGCCCGAACGGCCGCCTGCTGGACAGTTCGGTGCGGCTCAAGTTAGAGGCGGGCCAGGTCGTCGGCATGGAGGCTCGAGGCATGTCCGTACCGGACTTCGCGCAACAACTGTCGCGGCAATTCGGCGCACCCGTTCAGGACAAGACCGGAATCGCGGGCCGCTATGACTTCTCGCTGAAATGGACGCGGGATGCGAGCGAACCGGGGGCCGACGACGGTCAAGCCACCTATCCTGCGCGCAGTAGTGCTGTACCTTCTCTGTTTACCGCGATTCAGGAACAGCTGGGGCTGAAACTGGAGCCGCAAAAAGCACCGATGGAGATTCTCGTCATCGATCACGTGGCGAGGCCGGCAGAAAATTAAGAGTGCGCGTGCGATGCCTGGGCTGTCAGCCTGAGCGCCGTGAGATGGTCCGCGAACCGGACCATCTCACGGAGTCAATCTCACGGAGTCGAAGCACCCCGCGCGGGTGTGATCTCGGCAACAGCTCTCGTAGGAAAATTCCCATTCTCAGGGCTGAGAGCAATCTGAGAAGCGTCGCGTCATCTCCCTGCTGCGCAGGCTATAATTGCGCCCACGCATGGCTCTGACTTCTGGTACGAAACTTGGCCCCTATGAAATCGAATCGCCGCTCGGCGCGGGTGGCATGGGCGAAGTGTATCGCGCTCGCGACACGCGATTGGAACGCACGGTTGCAATCAAAGTACTGAACGCGCAATTGGTGGCCAGCACTGAGCTGCGCGCCCGTTTCGAACGTGAAGCTAAGATCATCTCCCAGCTTCAGCATCCACATATCTGCGTGCTCCACGATGTGGGCAATGAAGGCCCCATCGACTACCTGGTCATGGAGTTCCTGCAAGGCGAGTCTCTGGCCGAGCGCTTGCGGAAGGGACCCCTCGCTCCCGACCAGGTATTGACCATCGCCATCGAAATTGCCGATGCTCTCGAGAAAGCGCACCGCGCCGGAGTCGTGCATCGCGACCTGAAGCCGGGCAACGTGATGCTCACCAAGTCCGGCGCCAAGCTTCTCGATTTCGGTCTGGCGAAGCCGCTCGGCGCGACGGTCGCCTCCGGGACAGGAAGCGGCAGGTCACCGTCTGTTTTCGCCGCGGCCCTCACGCAGACCATGCCCTCCCCATCGCCCACCACACCGCTTTCCACCGCTGGAGCGGTGATCGGAACGGTCCAATACATGTCGCCCGAGCAGATCCAGGGCATCGAGGCCGACGCCCGCTCCGACATCTTTTCGTTCGGCGTGATGCTGTTCGAAATGGTCACGGGCAAGCGCTCCTTCGAAGGTAAAACGCAGGCCAGCATCGTAGGGCAGATTCTCGCCGTGGATCCGCCGTCGGTCAGTATTCTGCGTCCCGAGACACCGCCGGGACTGGACCGCGCCATTCGCCTCTGTCTCGACAAAGATCCGGACGAGCGCATCCAGACGGCGCACGATCTGAAACTGCAGTTGCAGGCGATCGTCGACGCACCGCCAGCCACATCCCAGGTGCCTGTTGCCGTGCCGGCTCGGCGGTCCTGGCTGCCGTGGGCGGCTGCGGCAGTGCTTGCCATTGCCACCATCGCGTTCGCGCTTGCTTACTTACAATCCTCGCGCGCACCGCAGGTCTCGGTTCACTCCTACATCCTCGCGCCCGAGAAGACCAATTTCTTGCTGACTGGAAACAGTTCAGGCCCGCCGGTGCTCTCGCCGGACGGCCTGCGAATCGCCTTCGTAGCCAAGAACGCAGACGGCAGGCAAATGCTTTGGATCCGTCCACTGAACTCGGCAGTAGCACAGCCCATGTCCGGAACCGAAGGCGCAACTTATCCGTTCTGGTCCGCCGACAGCCGCTACGTCGCGTTCTTCGCCTCTGCCAAGCTGAACAAAGTCGACGCCAGCGGCGGTCCTCCACAGGCCCTTTGCGACGCTCCCGCGGGACGGGGAGGGGCCTGGGGCTCCGCCGGCACCATCGTGTTCGCGCCGGAAACCTCCTCGGGTCTAGCGCGCGTCGATGCCGCTGGGGGCACACGCGTCGCCCTGACTACGACGGACGCCAACGAGACTGGCCATCGCTGGCCCGATTTTCTTCCTGATGGCAATCATTTGCTGTACTTCGCCCACGGCGCGACCGGCGCAGACAGCGGCATCTATCTGGCTTCGCTCGATTCCAAAGACCGCAAGCTGCTGCTGCGCCACGATTCCAACGCCGTCTACGCCGCCCCGGGATATCTTTTGTTCGTGCGCGACAACACTCTGGTGGCGCAACGTTTCAACCTGCGCACTCTGGCGTTGGAGGGTGAAGCCAAGCCTTTGGCCGACCATGTCGCCGTCAACACTGACATCTGGCGGGGCATCATGACGGCCTCGGCCAACGGCGAGCTTCTCTACCAGCACGGCGCAGCTGGCGGCGGCTCTCAGCTGGTCTGGTACGAGGCATCTGGCAAGCAAGGAGAGCCGGTGCTGCCCGACACCGCTGATTATTACAGCCCCGCGCTTTCGCCCGATGCCGGCAAGCTGGCCTTTTCCCTCGAAAACAACGGCGTCGCCGACATCTGGGTGGTGGACCTCGCCCGCCATACCAAGACCCGCCTCACCTTTGGCCCGCAATACAGTGGCAACCCCGTCTGGTGGCCCGACGGTAAATCCATTGTCTTTAACTATGGGCCCAGTGGCGCTACGGACTCTCTCTACCGGCAAAACGCCGATGGCACAGGCAGCAAAGAGAAGCTGCTGGAAACCCCCGCTATAGTCGACATTCCTTTTTCCATCTCCCCGGATGGCCGCTACATCGGCTACATGCGGCGCGATCCGAAATCGAATACTGGCTTTGATATCTGGGCGCTGCCCATGTTCCCGGATAAGTCCGGCGACCAAAAACCGTTTCCGGTGGTAGCCACGAATTTCCCGGACGTCACGCCCTCTTTCTCGCCCGACGGCAAATGGCTGGCCTATGCCAATAGTGAGACTGCCCGCATGGAGGTTTACATCCAGCCTTTCCCCAGCGGCGCCGGCCGCTGGCAGGTATCGACCGCCGGGGGATCGAGACCAAACTGGCGGAAGGACGGCAAAGAACTCTATTACTATTCGAACGACCAGCAGATCATGGCTGTGGACGTGAACCAGAAGGGCGCCAGCCTGCAGTTGGGCGCGCCCCACACCCTATTCAAAGCCACCACCGTGAGCGTTGTCAGCGGACCCTACACCGTTTCCGCCGACGGCAAGAAATTCGTGATGAACACCGTCCTGCCACAATCCATCACCGAACCACTCACCCTGATCACCAACTGGCCCGCCGACCTGAAACAATGAGCCTCGCTGCCGGAACCACTTTGCCGGAGCGACTTATCCTTCCCGTTTAACGAAGCGATATCGTGAATTCAGATGTCGGCCTTTCCGCTATTCCCCTCGTCCAACGTATCGGGTACGTGTTTTCGTTCCAGCGAAATCCGCATCGCGAGAAGAGAAGAGCATGAACCACGAAGTCTTACGAAGGATTTGCTCGGAGGCTCCTTCGTGATACTTCGTGCCCGTCGTGGTTAAGAATTTTGAAGTTGCGTATGGGCAAGCTGATGGCAACTGGCCCGACGAGAGCGGCTACAATGCCCTGCGGAGGATTCATGGCGAAATCGCGCAGACAATTCTTGGCTGTGACATCGATGGGAGTGCTGGGGGCGGCCGCCGCGCTGCGCAGTGCGGGACAAAATCCGGCGGGGCAAAATCCGGTGGCGCAAAATCCGCAGGACCTGCCGCCCGGCGCGCCGCCAGCGTTCGGAGCGGGGCCGGCCGTGGGGCCAGAAGTATCGACGACTACCTTCGCCGAAGCCGAGAAACTCGTACAGTTCCAAATGACTGCAGCCGAGCGTGCCGTGGCCGCCAGCAGTTGGCGCAAGACGATGGCGTACCTCTATGAGCGGCGCACCGGCCCGCGTAAACTGGCGTTGCCTGCCACCCTCGCTCCCGCCTCGTTGTGGAATCCGATCTTGCCTGCGCAGAAATTACCGCCGGAGCGTGACCGGTTTGTGCGCACTCCAATCGATTCGAGTCCGTTGCCCGCGCGCGACGAAGACATTGCGTTCGCCCCGGTGACGCATCTCGCGCACTGGATCGAGACCCGCAAACTTACCTCCGAGCGCCTCACGAACATTTATCTGAAGCGGATCGAGCAGTTCGATCCTAAGTTGCATTGCGTGATTACTCTCACGCGGGATCTCGCGTTGAAGCAAGCCCGGCAAGCCGACACGGAAATTGCCGCGGGCAAGTATCGCGGGCCGCTGCACGGGATTCCGTGGGGCGGTAAAGATCTGCTCGACACCGCGGGAATTCCTACTACATACGGCGCGGAGCCTTTTCGGAACCGCGTGCCCGCCAAAGACGCTGTCGTGGTGAAGCGCCTGCACGACGCGGGAGCCGTGCTGGTGGCCAAGCTCAGCCTGGGTGCGCTTGCGCTGAACGACATCTGGTTTGGCGGGCAGACGATGAACCCCTGGCTGCTCGAGGAAGCGTCGTCGGGATCGAGCGCCGGGCCGGGCGCGGCCACGGCGGCGGGATTAGTCGGCTTCGCGATCGGCAGCGAGACCGGTGGCAGCATCATCAGTCCGTCGATGCGCTGCGGCATCACCGGCCTGCGCCCAACCTACGGCCGCGTCGCGCGCACCGGCGCAATGACCCTCTGCTGGTCGCTCGACAAACTTGGCCCCATGACCCGCAGCGTCGAAGATGCCATGCTCGTGCTGCACGCTATCAACGGTCCGGACGCCGGCGACGTGGCCAGCGTGCCCAGCCATCTTGACTTCGACGCAGGCGCGAGCGTCACGGGCCTGCGCGTCGGTTATTTTCCAAAGTGGATGAATGAAAATCCCGCGACCGCCGTCGATCGCGCTGCCGTGGATGTAGTCAAGAAGGTTGGAATGGTTCCGGTGGAGGTATCCATTCCCGACTGGCCCTACGACTCGCTCAACCTGATTCTGTTCGCCGAAGGCGCGGCCGCCTTCGAGGAACTGACGCTCAGCGGTGGTTTGCGCGAACTCAAGGCCCAGGTCCCGGACGCGTGGCCCAACATTTTTCGGCAAGCGCGTTTTCTGTCAGCCGTCGATTTCGTGCAGGCGGACCGCCTGCGCCGCAAAGTTGCCGAAGAAATGGCGCGGCTCTTTTCGGAAGTCGATCTGCTTCTGGTGCCCTCGGTGCGCGACGAAATGCTGACCATCACGAATTTCACCGGACATCCAGCGTTAGTATTGCGCGCGGGATTCGTCGAAGTGGCGAAAGCGCGCAGCGATTGGGCGCCCGACCCGGATCACCCGCTGCCAACGTTCAACCCGCCGCGCCGCGTCCCCCACGGCGTAACCCTGATCGGCCGTCTGTTCGAGGAAGGCCCGATGGTGAACGCGGCACTGGCGCTGGAACGCGCCTTCGGGGTGGTGGGCGAGCGTCCGCCGGGATTTTGAAGCGAGATCGTGCAATCACCGAATAGATTCATCGTTCTAGCCAGGGTTTCGGTGCAACATGCAGTTTTCCGGCAATCCAGTGGCGACCGCCACCTGGCCTGGTTCCTTGGATCGTCCCGATTCGCAGCAGATGCGCGCCACAACCCGGCATTTGACCATGGATCGGATCAATGTTAGGGTCTTGCTCGTATTCGCCTTCCCCCGCTGTGATCCTTTCCGCCCTTCAGTTGGGCTCTCGGGATTGGCATTCACGCAAGAAAGCGTGTAGCACAGCGCTGGGCTCGCATCAGGGCCGAAACGGTCGATTTACCCAAGGAGATCTGTATGCCCCGACAGCTCTCACGCAGCCAGTTCTCACTCAGAACGAAGGTTCGCGTTCTCGGCACGTGCGGCATGTTCGTCGCAGCGCTCACCCTCCTGTTCGCCTTAGCGAGTCCTGCCCAGCAACCAGCTAGGGTAAGTGCGACCTTCAATCATCTCGCGGCTTCGGCGACACAAGAAGGTAGAGTGTCGTCCACTGGCCATTTCACACCCGCCACCGGGAACCCTGTCTTCCTGCCACCGGTGACATACGCGATCGGCGGCGGCCTGTCATCCTCGGTAGCGGTCGCCGATGTCAACGGCGACGGCAAGCCCGATCTGATAGCCGTGAGCGGACTCGGCGGACAGAACGGTGATGGCTTAGTCAGTGTGCTGCTCGGCAATGGGGACGGAACCTTCCAGAACGCGAGGACATTCGATTCTGGAGGCGGATTTGCAACGTCCGTAGTCGTCGCCGACTTGAACCGCGATGGCAAGCCTGATCTGGTGGTGGCGAATTGTGGCGCTTTCCTCGGGCAAGCGTTCTGCCCAACCACGGCGAACGGAGTGCTTGCCATCTTTCTAGGAAACGGGGATGGCACTTTTCAAAAACCAACGTTGTACGACTCGGGTGGAGTCGGAGCGATGCAGGTCGCCGTGGCAGATTTGAATCTTGATGGCAAGCTCGACGTGCTGGTGGCGAATTCGGGCGGAGGAGTGGCGGTATTCTTAGGCAAGGGAGATGGCACTGTGCAGCCTCTCCCCAATCTCTGGGCACAGAGTGCAGTCGCCATGTCGGTCGCGGACGTAAATGCTGACGGGCGTCCTGATTTGCTGGTACTCACTGGCGGAAGTAACAACCTCGAGGCGGTGATGGATGTCTTGTTAGGGAATGGCGACGGCTCCTTTCAGGCGCCGGTCAGTTATCGGGTCCCGGGAGTGCTCACAGCACAAGGGTTGGCGGTCGCGGATATCAACCAGGATGGCAAACTCGATGTGGTAGCCGTGGGCGGCAACGGGAACCCTCGCGGCAAAGTTGGTGTGTTATTAGGCAACGGTGACGGGACCTTCACGCAGGGCGCCAGTTACTATACCGGAGGACGCTTCGTGTTCTCAGTGGCGGTTACGGACGTCAACGGCGATGGTCATCCTGATCTGCTGGCCGGTAACTGCACCACGACGTGCGTTTCGGAGGATGGTTCTGTAGGCGTGCTGGTCGGTGCTGGTCACGGATTCAACCCGGCTGCGCTTTACGATTCCGGCCTAAGCAGCGCCCGCTTCGTGGCGGTCGCAGATCTAAACGGGGACGGCAAACCCGACTTAGTTGTCGGTCACTTCTTTACTAACTCCCTGACTGTGCTTCTCAATCAGACCGTTCCTTTTGCGTATCCTACTTCCACTTCCCTCACCTCGAGCATAAACCCCAGTGTCTATGGGCAGGACATAACCTGGACCGCGAGAGTCATGAAGTCGGGCTTCAGTTCGGTCGCGCCAACGGGGAAAATAATTTTCACTTCTGGAAGCAATACCATAGGAACGGCGATCTTGGACAGTAACAGTATGGCCACTTTGGCCCGGTCTAACTTGAACGCCGGCCTCTCTTCACTGAAGGCGGCGTATGCAGGAGACGCGAGCAACTTGGGCAGCACCTCATCGGTAGAGAACCAGGTAGTCACCCAAGCCTCTACCTCCGCTACCCTCACCTCATCACCGAATCCGTCGGCGTCTGGTCAGGCCGTGACCTTAACAGCTGCGATCACGTCGCCGACGGCCAAGCCAACTGGCCCCGTCACCTTCGCGGTCGGCAAGACAGTGCTGGGAACGGCGCAACTCGTTGGCGGGAAAGCCAAGTTCACCACCTCCGCGCTGGCGGCGGGATCAACCTCGGTCACGGCCACGTATTACGGAGACTCGAACATCGCCAAAAGCTCGGCATCGGTGACCCAGACCGTAAGTTCGCAGGGCGCTCTGACCGAGGAGATCGGAAAGCTTCCTCGCCAGGTGAAAACTGCGTCGTCCGGAGGCGGGTGCCCGTCAACCACGACGCTCACTTCCTCAGGGTCGCCGACCGTGGTCGGACAGGAGACCATCTTTTCGGCATCCGTGTACGCCCTGGCCCTCTGCAACGGCATCCCGCAAGGAGTTTGTTTTGAGCAGATCACCTTTTACGACGGCAACACCGCCATCGGGACTGCACCCCTGAATATCAACTCCTGCGTTGCAACCTTTACCGATACGTCGCTCACCGCCAGAACCCACAAAATCAGGGCGCGATTTCCTGGGAGTGGAAGCGGCGATTTGCCGAGTAACTCCAACGTCATCACCCAGGTCGTGACCGGGGACTCGACGACGACATCTCTTAGCTCAAGCCTGAGCCCCTCCATTTACGGGCAGTCCATAACCTGGACTGCGGCAGTGACCAGCCCCGACGGATTCGTCAGTCCGCCAAGCGGGAAAGTGAACCTCATGTGGGGTGGCCAAATCATCGATGCCGCTACGCTCAACGCCAGCGGTGTCGCCACAATGACCAGATCACTCCAGAACGCCAACTCCTATGCCCTAACCGCTGTGTACGCAGGCGACGCCAATAACGCGAGCAGCACCTCCGCCGTGCTGAACCAGGTGATACAGCAAGCCACAAGTTCAGCTACGCTCAGTTCGTCCGCGAATCCATCCACCCTGGGGCAGGAAGTTACCTTCACCACGAAAATCACTTCGCCGACGGTCATCGCGTCTGGCCCGGTGACGTTCATGGCGGGGACGACGATGCTGGGAACGGCGCAACTCAAGGGCGGAAGAGCGGAGTTCACCACGTCCACGCTGGCGGCGGGCACAACCACGGTCACCGCAACTTATTCCGGAGACTCGAACATTGCCCAGAGCTCGGCATCGGTGACGCAGACGGTGCAATAAAACGAATCACAGGTTAGGAGGATCGCCAAAGGCAGCTCCAATTCTGCATGCTGATAGAAATCGGACAGGCCATAGTCTTGACCTTGGCTAGCACAACAAACCTCGTGGGTGGCCCGTCCCTCGCGCAGTTTGCGAAGGGCGGGAATCCGGAATGCCTGAGCGACACGGCCTGATCACGCTGGGCGGGTGGCCCGGCCTTTGACCTTCGCATGCACCACCAAGACAGCGGGTGCCCCGTTCCTTCGCGTTCTGTGCGAAGGGGCGGGTACTGCGCTGCCGGCAGCTGCGAAGCTAGGCCACCCGATCCCGAAACGAAATCTCCGTCCAACCCACATTTACCCGCACCGGTCCGACCTCCTCTAACAGATAAGATCGATGACTGCTCCACCGCAACTGCTCGGGCGACTCCACCAATCCCCGGTTTACCGGATTCCGATGCATATACCGCAACTTCTCCACCCGCTTCTTCGTCGTCCACACGTTAAAGTCGTTGAACCGGCCTGCCAGAACGACCTCCCCGTTTCTTCGCCGAACGGAGAACCTTGCCGCGAATCTCTCCGCCTTCTCTTCGGGAACAACGCCCGCGCCGTGCGCTGCTTCAACACCTGCATCACCGTGGACGGAGTTCCGACCTCAGGCTCGCTGAACAGAAGATGGATATGTTCCGGCATCACCACGTATCCCACCACTATAAAGCGGTAGCGAATGCGCGTCTGTTCCAGAATCGAGAGGAACTTGTCGCGCGAACGCCCCGAATTCAGAAAAGGCAATCGCCGGTAGCATGAACAAGTGATAAGTGCAGGTGATGCGCGCCGTAGGTGCGGTGCAAGCCGCTGGGCATGACAAATCTCATACTACAAGCTGCATCGTACCCGCCCTTGCAAAGAGCGCAAGGACGGGGCACCCAGAGTTCCGGAACGGGAAGGGAAATACTATCGCAGAAAGGATGGGCCAACCGCTGGGTCCACAAGTAAGGTATCCGCTTCCAACAGCAGAACCTCATATGCACAAGTAGTTCGCGCCGAAGGTCGGGGTCTCTCGTTTCTTTGAGCTTTGCTGCGGCTTGCTCAAGTTCCTGCGCGATTTGCGGTGATGGTTCGGTCGAGCATAAAGCGCAGCATATGATTAGTCTCGCGATTCGAGAAGAAGGTCGGCCTCGGTTAACAAGAGCCTCATCTGCAGCAGGAGTTTCCGGCGTAAGTTTCGGTCGTCGGTTCCCTTGAGGTTCGAGAGGGTTCCCTCAAGTTCCTGCGCCAGGTTGTCGAAGTTCCATTCGGCAGGAAAGATTGCTACTGGAGATTGGTCATTGGCCATAGAGTATTTCTGGGTAGCGCAAAAAGGGCGGTCGTCAGGAACCGAATGTCGGTTGCGAAGGACCGACGCTATCCCATGACCGCCCCGGACTCATACTTTTCTGAGGTTAGTCAGCGCTACTTTATCTTTCAATACCGCGTATGCTGTATGACCAAGGGGCCGCCACTTCCCGCGCGCTATCAGAGTCTTGGCGCAATGTTCGTGGATGCGGTCTTCTAACCGTCTGAGCACGATAGCCGCCGTCATTTCCGCCTCACCGCAGAAGCGCAATAGAAGGCGCGCTTTCTCAACCTGAGTAGTTAAACCACTGACCAAATGCTTCCGAGAAACCTTGAACCACAGCTTGCCCGCCTCCAGGTTTGCGATCTCAACTCCAATCTCGGACCGCCTTTTCTGCCGAGAAGCGTGGGCTGCGTTGACGCTGCGACTTGGATTCGGGTCGAGGTCGTAAATCCTGTCGAAGACTGCCAGAGTCTCCAGTTCCTGGTTCAGGCGAACCATCTTCCTCCCCCACATAATGGCCTCTCCTTCAGCATTTGTCATAAAGCGTTGAGCGGCGATTTTCAATACGGTGAATACCGGGTTCGCCGATACGGTGAAACCCTGGGGGTATGAGTTTGTATGTCCGCGATTGCAATCGCGATCAGCTTCCCGTCCTCGGACTGCCTTCCGGTGGCGGGTTCTATAAAAGGGGATGTCAAGTAAAAACACTTTACCCTTCACAGGGAGGTTTTGTTCTTCTTGGCATCCAGCCCCTGTCGGCATCCCCGACGCAGCTTCGATTCGCGTTGCTCGCATCACCACGCATCTCCGGATCAACGGCGGGTGGCCCAGCCTTTGACTTCGCCCGGCACAAGCAACAGCGTGGGTGCCCCATCCTTTCGCGCCTTTTGCGAAAGGGTGGGTACACGGAGGTCGAATATGGATGTTGAACTCAGGAATAGGAACTGCGATCCGGCCTTGTCAAAATGGTGACTTCTGAGCCTCAATCTCATCCTGGGCTGAACATGTATTGCTGATCCGCAAAGGAACCAAGTAGAACTTTCAATGATCCGGCGTCCATTGGGAGTCGCCTCTTTTCGCATGGTTGTAGCCCTTGCAAGTATATGATGGAAAGGAAACATTCTGCCGAGTACCGCAAGTTCACGAGCCTCGTGGGTCGTTTGGCGGGGGGGCACTTGCGCGACGTGGTCTTAATCCCGCTGCCGGCGCCGTAACCCAAGCCAATGAATCTTTGTGACATCACTCACGGCGTTTTCCACAGCCTTCCACAGAAAGAATCCCACTTCGTGTGACGAACAACCTTTACTGAGAAATCTGGAAAGCGCAGACTCTTCACATGCGCGAGCCCGATTCCAACCAGTTCTCCACCATCGATTTCGTCAGCAATTCTTTGCCGGAACCTAAGTCGTTATTCCGGAATATTTTAGCCGTAAGTGCTTGTGGCTCAAGGTTTTGCCTGTTTGCGCGATTCTCGGCGCGCGCAACTGCTTGAGAATGATGATCTTAGAGGATAGGAGAGAAAAAAATTGTGGAGATACGCATCCCGTCAGAGTTCCCGGGATCGCGGCACCCTTCTATCGCGCGCAAGGAAGAGAAGTCCGCTCAAGGAGTTTGCCCATCTCGCGGGCGCAATGGGACAATACAACGTATATGCAAAAACCGCTTACCATTGTGTTCCAACTATTGGCCGCCGGGATGATGCTGCTGGGCAATGCCCCGGCGCAACAGACTCCGGCAGCGACCCCCGCTCAACCCACTCAGCCTGTCACCACGGCCGCCCCCGCTAAGTCAGCCACCGCGGCGAAGTCGGCCACGACAGCCAAGAAGGTGCCTACGGCCGCGAAAACCGCGACCCCGTTCACTCTGAAAACGCAAAAAGATAAAGAGAGTTACGCCCTGGGTATGAGCTACGGGAAGATGCTGCACCAGAGGGCAGTGCCGGTGGATGCGGCCATTCTTGCACGCGGAGTGAAAGACGCTATGGCCGGCGGCAAACTCCTGCTGACCGACGATGAGATGAAGACTGTGCTCACGCAACTGCAGAGCGAAGTGGCGCACTCGGCCGGCGCCGCGGCTCGCAAGGACGGCGAGGCGTTTCTCGCCGCCAACAAGAGCAAAGAAGGAGTCGTGACTCTGCCCAGCGGGTTGCAGTACAAGATTCTGACCGCGGGGAAAGGGCCGAAGCCGACGGTTAACGACACGGTGACCTGCAACTATCGCGGGACACTGGTCAACGGCAAGGAATTCGACAGCTCCTACAAGCGGGGCGAGCCGGTATCGTTCCCGGTGACGGGAGTCATCGGAGGCTGGACCGAGGCGTTGCAGTTGATGCCAGTGGGGTCGAAGTGGCAACTGTTCATCCCCGCGGATCTGGCGTATGGCGACCGCGGCAAAGGGGACATCGGGCCCGGAGAAACTCTGATTTTTGACGTAGAGTTGCTTTCGATTGGAGAGCAGAAGAAGTAGAGCAGCTGTCAGCTATCAGCCAGCCGTCGAGAGTTCGTGACCGCTGCACCAGGCCGTCTGCGAGTCGCAGGCGGCCTTATGGTTTGCTCAGAATTTAGGATGGCCTCGGTGCGGTTCTTCTAAAGCTGCTTCCAGCGCTGCCGATATACAGGGAAGCGACGAGGGAGAACAACGTGAAAATCCTCTTAGTGGAGGACAGTAAGCCCATCCGACGAGAGAATGAGACGGCTTTACACAATGCGGGATACGAAGTGATCTGCGCGGTGGATGGCGAGTCTGCGGTGCGATTCGCGCAGGATCAAAAGCCTGACCTGATTCTGCTGGATATGATCCTGCCAAGGATGAGCGGACCGGAAGTGTTACGGCACCTGAAGAGTGATCCTTTAACTGCCGAGATTCCCGTGGTGGTACTCAGCAGTCTCTCGGAGAAGAACCGGGAGAAGCTGCTGGAAGAAGGCGCCGATGAATACCTGGAGAAGAACGCCTTAATGCCGGGGCGGGGAATCAATCTATTGCCGCAGGTGCTGGAGACCGTGATTTGCCGCATCAACCGCAAACGTGGAGTCGCGTTTTCGAACATTCCCCTGCACGAGTAGAGTTCCTACAGAGCGTGCTGCAGGTGTTCTTCCGCCGACAGATTGGCGCCAGCCAACAAGAGCAAGCCTGAGAGAAACGCCCAGAACATCATGCTCACCGAGAGCGCGAAGGGGCCGTAGACTTCCTGAAAGTTCAGCCAGGGCAAAGCCAGGATGTAGGCGTACTTCAGCGCCTCGGAGAGCAATCCCATGATGATGGCCGAGGGCAGCACGGCGCGCGCCGGGACTTTTCCGTTGGGCAACAGCCAGTAAATGAGGAAGAAGATGGCGATGCTGGCGGCGATGGCAAACACCTTCATCACAAGAAATCCCACCAGACGCACGAAGCCCGTGCCATAGCCGCGTAGCAGGAACTCCATGAAGGCGACCGGCCCGGCAGTCAGGGCGATCGAGAGCAACGCCAACACGCCGCAGGCAAAGGCCAGGCCAAGGGAGATCACCTGATTGCCCAGGTAGGAACGATTATCCGGGAAGCGCCAGATGCGGTTCAGCGCCACCTCGAGGGGCAAGAACACGCCGGAGGATGTGACCAGCAGGATGATTAAGGACACGAACTGCACCCGCTGGCGGGAGTTGACCATGGAATTGAGGTTGCGGATGACGAAGTCCTGACCCGCGGGCAGATAGTCGCGCAGCAACTGAAGAACTACCTCATACATGACGCGGGAATGAAAGACGCGGCGGATCACGGTCATCAGCAGGACGACGAAAGGGAAGAACGACAGGATCGCGTTGGCCGCGACCGAGAACGCGAAGGTGTGGACCTCGGTGCGCATCAGGTATTTGATGGTGGAAAGCACCAGGCCGGAAGAGCGAAGCGGCGCGGGGGCGGCGGTCCGAGCGGGCGTGGCGTCGGTCTTGGAAACAGTCGGGATGGGAGGGTTGGGCACGGCGAAGATTTATCGTACCAGAGGCAAGCTCACAAACCGGAACAGTCCGGGTTCGTGTTCCCGATCAATAATCTTGCGGAAGCTCTGATCAAGCATAGTAAGAGAAAACACAAGGTCCCTCGACTCCGCAGAATTGCCTAAAACGGCAATTCTGCTCCGCTCGGGATGACAAAGCGGGGAACCGAAGTTCCAGACCCGGTTACCGGGCTATTTCTTTACCTGCGTCAAAGTTATCCAGAATGACTGGTGGTCATGTTGCGTTCTCTTTCTAATTCTTCTTGCGAATCGTTTTAATAGTGCTTATTATCTGTTTCGCAATGCCGGGGAGTGGTCCGGTGGTGAGACCAGTAGGAACAGGGTAATGGTCGTTGGGTGTGGTGGAAACGCGCCAAATTGTCGGGCTCCGAAGTTCACGCTGCGGATCAATGCCGTGGTGAAGAACTGAGGAGTCTTTTTCATTTTTGGGAGTACTTCCTTCCACACGTTGCAGGCACAAAGCGTTCTACCGGCTTCTCTGAGGGGGACTTCAAACGACCGGGGCGACGATCGAGAAAGCTGGAGAATAATTCTTAGCGATTGGTGAAAGGAGTTTTTTCCGTGAGAGAGAAAGGTACAGTGAAGTGGTTCAACGGGGCGAAAGGGTATGGATTCATCCAGCGCTCCACGGGGGAAGATGTGTTCGTGCACTTCTCCGCCATCCAGGAGAACGGTTACCGCACGCTCAACGAGGGTGAGACCGTGGAGTTTGACCTGCTGAAGGGCCCCAAAGGCTTCCAAGCGGCAAACGTCGTCCGCGCATAAACCTGCGAACCATTCCAGAACCCTCCCGATCCCAGCGGGAGGGTTTTTTATTGGGCGCGAGGAAATGGCTCGGAAAGGGGCGGAGGAGTTGGGTTGTGAGTGTAAGCTGGTTGCAACAGTTCCTTCGGGTTTGCCCGTCATCCGCTCGACACTGCGGTTGCGGCAGACACATGCATCATTTCGCGGGCGAGCAGATCCTGGCATCATTCCAGCCGGACCTCCCGCCCGCGATTCAGACTGCTACGTAGCCGATAGACATCAGCGTTGCGCACTCAAGAGCGTCATTCTCTTGAGTCATCCCGATCCGACTCTTCTCGTTTTGGAATTAGCCTCCGTGCGATGCAGTTGATCACTGTTCCCGGGTCTGTGACGATGATTTGAAGTTCATTCCCGCCATCGTCGATCACGAAGAAGGCGTGGGCCGTGAACCCTCCCGGAGAAATCTGTACCGCGTAGGTGCCGGTGCAATCAGGATTCACCGTATAGGTGCCAGTTTCCGTTTGTGGCGCTCCGTTGCCGTCCAGGCTCGCAAATCCGGTAGCCGTAATTGTGCCCTTTCCGTCGAACGTTTCCAGATTGACACCGGCGAAAAGGGAAGCGGGCGCAGGCGATGGGTTCGTAATGAACCCGGTGTCTTTCTCTGCGAAGGTGCCCTTAAGGGTGGCGTTAGAACATCCCTTATCATGGGCGTTCGCTGTGGGCGCCATGCTCAGAGCGAGCGCGGTGACTGCGGCGATGGTGAAAGCCTTTGCGATAGTGATGCGATTCATGGTCATCTCCTTTATTCTTGAGCGTCTGCCCCAAGTTCAGGTGGCTCAAGGGCTGATCTCCGCTCACCTAAATAGGCGCAATCGGTCGGGCGGAACTATCACTGCGGAATCAGCTTTCTTGAAGCGGCGCTAAGGCAGGGCTATGATTTCGTAAGCGTGGGGGCAATGAGGCAGCCGACACCACAGGACGACAGAGAAGTGAATGCGCCGCCTTGCGGCGACGTGAGCACCCTTCTCCGTGCCTGGACCGACGGAGACCAGCACGCGCTAGAAAAACTGACGCCGATTGTCTACGCGGAACTGTACCGCCTTGCCCGCTATTACATGAGTGGAGAGCGGGCGGGGCACAGTCTGCAGACGACCGCCCTGGTGAACGAAGCCTACCTTCGACTCACTGACTACAACCGCATGCAATGGCAAAATCGCGCCCACTTCTTTGCTGTTTCGGCGCAGTTGATGCGGCGGATTCTGGTGGATCATGCCCGGCGGCACAACATTAAGCGCGGAGGGGGGGTTAAGCACGTCTCGCTGGAGGATACGGCTGTTGTCCGCGAGCAAGATGAGAACTTGGTCGTGCTAGACGACGCCTTGCAAGCGCTGGCCCGATTTGACTCCCGCAAGGCGCAAGTCGTGGAACTTCGCTTTTTCGGAGGGCTGAGCGTGGACGAGACCGCAGAGGTGCTCAAGGTCTCTCCGATCACTGTGATGCGAGACTGGACTACTGCACGGGCGTGGCTCTATCGCCAAATGAAGGGTGAAGCTTCGGATGGATCTCGATCGTTGGAGAAAAGCTGAGGACCTGCTGCTGTCCGCCCTGCAACTGCCGGCCGAGCAGCGCGAAGAATTCATACACCACGCGTGCTCGGGCGATGCAGCACTGGAACACGAGGTCCGGTCGCTGCTCATCTCAGATCAGGAAGCCGGGAACTTTCTCGGACGTCCTGCAATCGAAGTCGCGGCAAGAGCGGCCGTTCAGGCTGGAACTTCAAAACCGGAGCATCGTTCGGATCTGCTCGCGGCTCCCTTTGAAGGCCAAGTCATTTCTCACTACAAGATCCTGTCAAAGCTCGGCGGCGGTGGGATGGGAGTGGTGTACAAGGCCGAGGATGTGTCCCTGCGCCGGTTCGTTGCCCTGAAATTTCTGCCCGATGATGCGGCTAAAGACCCCCTAGCGCTGGCTCGGCTGGAGCGAGAAGCCCAAGCGGCCTCAGCATTGAACCATCCCAACATTTGCACCGTCCATGAGATAGGCCGTCAGGACGGTCAGCCCTTCATAGTCTTGGAGTTTCTGGACGGGGTCACGCTGAAGCATCAGATCGGAGGGCGCCCGCTGGAGATCGAGTTGATCTTGTCGCTGGCGATCGACATAGCCGATGCCTTGGATGCCGCACATGCCAAGGGAATCATCCATCGCGACATTAAGCCAGCAAATATTTTCGTGACCACCCGTGGCCACGCCAAGGTTCTGGACTTCGGTTTGGCGAAGGTGATGCCCACTCAGTCCTCGGGAGACGCCATAGCGACGGCAGCATCGACGGTGACGCTGCAAGAACATCTCACCAGCCCCGGTACAGCGCTTGGAACCATCTCCTACATGTCACCCGAACAGGTCCGCGGCAAGGACTTGGATGTTCGTACGGACCTGTTCTCGTTCGGGACGGTGCTCTACGAGATGGCGACCGGAAAGCTGCCCTTTCCTGCCGAAACGGCAGGGGTGATCTTCGACTTAATTCTGAATCGCTCAGCTATAGCTCCGGTGCGGCTGAATCCCAATGTGCCCGCGGACTTAGAGCGGATTATCGATAAATGCCTAGAGAAGGATCGCGAATTACGCTACCAGCACGCCTCCGAGATCCGCACGGATCTCCAACGCCTTAAACGAGACACGGATTCGGCACGATTGCCTGTCAGTGCGACGTCTCGATCCGGCTTCGGAAGACTCTCAAGAGTGGTTGTTCCCGCGGCGGTGGTTGCTGTGGCTTTGGTGGGAGGCTATTTCTATACGCATCGCGCGCCCAAATTAACCGACAAAGACACGATTGTTCTGGCCGATTTCACGAACACGACCGGTGACTCTGTTTTTGACGGCACGCTCCGCCAAGGTTTGGCTGTGCAACTGGAGCAATCGCCTTTCCTGAGAATCATGGATGAAGCGCAGCTCCAGCGCGATCTGCACCTGATGAATGTTCAGCCCGGAACGCGCATCACCAATCAGATTGCGCACGACGTCTGTGTCCGCGAAGGAGCCACTGCCACAATCGACGGCGTCATCGCAAGCCTGGGAAAGAGCTATGTCATCGCCCTGCAGGCGACGACGTGTCAGGACGGGGCAACGCTCGCCCGGGAGCAGATCCAGGCCGAAGATAAAGAGCACGTGTTGAACGCGTTGGGAAGCGCGACGACCGCCATGCGTAGCAAACTGGGAGAGTCGCTCGATTCGATCCAGCAGTTGAATCGGCCGCTGGAACAGGCCACTACTCCTTCGCTAGACGCCCTTCAGAATTACTCCGCGGGCCTTGCCGTAATGGCTCAAGGCCATTTTCTGGGCTCTGTTCCGCTGTTTGAACGAGCGATCGCAATCGATCCGAATTTCACGATGGCTTACTACGTTCTGGGCATCGCATATGAACAGACCGGGGATTTGGAACGCAGCGCGGAATACGCGAAACGGGCCTTCAGTATGGTCGATCGCGTATCCGAAACCGAGCGCACCGAGATCACTGCCTATTACTACAGGGCTACTGGCGAGTTGGATAAAGAGATTGGCGCCTATGAATTGGCTGTCCGGAACAACTATCCCCGAAAGTGGAGTTTCCGTAACCAAATAAGCCTCACCTACATTGACATGGGGCAATTTGAAGACGGGATGAAGGAGGGTCTTGAGGCCACTCGGTTGGAGCCCAATGTCGAACCTCCCTATCGCCGCGTGTTAGACGCCTATATCTGCCTCGATCGCTTTCCGGAGGCCGACCAGGTAGCGGCGAGAGTGCGCGCCCTCGGAATTGACGGTTCGAGGATTCATCAGCGCTTCCTCGAATTGGCTTATGTCGAGGACGATCAGGCAGCCATTGCCAGGGAGGTTCAATGGTTCGCAGGAAAACCGGAGGAGTACCTCAGCTTCGGATTGCAAGCGGCCAATCTGAATGTGCATGGGCAGCGTCGTGAGTCGCATAAGTTGTATCAGCGTGCCGCCGACACAGCGCGGCATCTAGGATTCCGGTACGTCGCTAACGAGTACGAGGAAGCCGATGCGCGTGCTGACGCGTGGTCGGGTGATTGTCAGGCTGCCCATCGCCTGGGGCGTCCGGCGTTGGCCATGGCGATTTGTGGCGCAACGGCCGCAGCGGAAAAGCTCGCCGCCGAGACGTCGAAAGCTCTTCCCAACGGAACCATCTGGAATGCAGTACAGTTGCCCGAGATTCAAGCCATAATCGCGCTCAAGCGCGATCGACCCGCCAAAAGCGTTGAACTGCTGGCATCCGCCTCGCCCTACGAGCGCGCTTACCCCGATGCGACTTATGTGCGTGGCCTGGCTTACCTGAAAATGCAAAGAGGCGCAGAAGCAGCGGCTGAGTTTCAGAAAATCGTGGATCACAGGGGCGCCAATTGGGGAGCGACCTGGGTCCACCCGAATTGGGGTCAGTACTATGCGCTCTCTTATCTGGGAATGGCGCGCGGCTTCGCCCTTGAGGGCGACACAGCGAGAGCGAAAAAAGCGTTCCAGAACTTCTTCGAACTCTGGAAAGATGCCGACTCTGAGATTCCCGTCCTCAAACAAGCCAAAACAGAGTATGCGAAGTTGAAATGACGGCGGCCCTTGAACGGCCAACAATCATGCGGTTTTGCTGGCGATTCTAGTAGTTCAATTGGGCTTGTTTCTGGTTGGTCGGCCAACCGGAAGCTATGAGCCGCCTCTGGGAGACTGTCTTGAGTGGCGTAACATCAGTGAGGGAATAGTTTGGAGAGCCGTTCGGCGAGGGTGCGGACCGCTGTGTTTAATGCCGGGAGCCCGGGTGTATCGAAATCCAGGTCAAGGCTCTCCAAGTCGCGGGTGACATCTTTGACAAGCTGGGTCGTCATCCCAACCCGCTGACGCATGACTTCGGTCATGAGCTGGTAAGGATCGTTGCCTTTGCCCTGACTCTCCAGCCAGCGCTGCACCGCTACACTGGCCTGCCGGGCGCGCTCGGAGGCAGTGCGGAAATCCATCAGAACTTTCACATCGATCATTCCGGTTTTCACGGAATTCTGCAGTTCTTTGAGTTCGTCGTTGGTCTTTTTTAGACGAGAGGGGAGTTCGGGGTCCTGCTTGGGAGCGAGAGCCATGATTGCGAAATCCTTTTAGCGCCGGGGAAGGCTGCGCGGCGCCGCTGGAGTAGGGTAGTGCGCGGTCGGTCGATTGTCGATCTTACTTCGGTCACGAGCCCGGCATGGCCTTAACCAATGCGTCATCCCGAACAACGGCGCCTTTCAGCCGGTGGAGGGATCTCCTGCGAGCCTTCATCGCACGCTCGTTCCGTCCACGCGAGACCCCTTCGACTTCGCTCAGGGCAGGCTCTTCGCTCCGCCTGAAAAACGGCTACGCTCAGGATGACGCCCAGCCCAGGACGAGTCCTAAACGTAAACCAATATCCATGCTCCACCATATCGGGCAAAGACCAAAGTAACTGGAAAAAACTGCATAGCCCGGTATTCTGAACTTGCTGCCCCCAGGCTCATAAGCATGCGTGTTTGCAAATGTTTGCGGAGCCTCGCGCAAAAGACATTCCATGGAACTACCGAAGTTGCCACAAAACCTGGAGCTACGCGAATCCGCTTCCGACGGAGAGAAGTTAGACGGGAGGGTTGCGCTGTTCCTGCGTCTGTGGAGCTATGGCGGTCCGTCGCAGCCGCCCACCGGGTTGGCACCGGAGCAGGATCCCGAGATCGCAGCACTGATTCAGGAGCTCGTCGGCGAGGGCAAGGGAGAAATTGCGGGGCGCCTGCCGGAACTGTGGTCGGCTCACTTCGAGGATGCGGCGCACGCGCTCACGACGGCGAAAGCGTTGCAGCAGCGCTTCCTCACATTCCAGCGAAAAACCGAGCCGCGGCAGGTCGTTCCCTCCATCCTGATTTACAGCACAAAAGCTGAGAGAGCCTCCGAGTCCGACGCTGCGGATCCCGAGGACATGCTGGCGAATGTCACCTCGGCGCAGATTCTTATTGCCGGCACGGTTTACGAGCAGATGAAGAGCGTGCCGGGCTTTCGATTCAATCCCAAGCCGGTTCGGGAAGCGGGAGAGACCTTCGGTGGGGAGGCGATTTACGAACTGCTGTGGACCGATGAATCGACCTACGGACATCTGCGCCAGGCCAGCCGGGCCGGACTGAAAACCGTGGGCCGCTACCACGTCCAGGAGGAATTGGGGCGCGGCGCGATGGGAGCAGTCTACAAGGCCTATGACGAGCTTATCGGGCGAACCGTCGCACTGAAGACCATCACGATTGATCGCAACGCTCCTGGCCGCGATGAACTGATCGAACGGCTGAAGCAGGAAGGCAAAGCAGCGGGCGGGCTCGATCATCCCAACATCATCACGATCTACGACGTGGGCCAGGAAGACGATGTTGTTTACCTGAGCATGCAGTATGTAAAAGGGATCACGCTGGCGACCTTGCTGGCCGACGTGGGAGTACCGTCGCTGGCAACTTTCCTTTCATGGGCTGACCAGATTTGTGCCGCCGTCGGTTTTGCGCACGCGCGCGGGGTGATCCACCGCGATCTGAAGCCCGCCAATATGATGGTGACGGAGGACGGCATCATCAAAGTTCTCGATTTCGGGATCGCCAAAATCGACAATACCTCGCTCACGCAGACGGGGCTGGTGGTGGGGACGCCCAGCTATATGGCTCCTGAACAGCTGGCCGGTAAAAAGGTGGACCAGCGCGCCGACATTTTTTCGCTGGGCTCGGTCTTCTATGAACTGGTGACGCGGGAAAAACCATTTCACGGCGATGTCACCACCATCCTTTACAAGATCATGCATGAAGATCCGGTGGCGCCGTCGCTGGTCAACCCATCCCTGCCCGGGGGGATTGATGCGGTCATCCGGAGAGCGCTGGCCAAGGCTCCCAAGGAGCGATTCCAGAAGTGCGAGGAGATGCGGAAGGCCTTTGCGGAACAAGCCTCTCGACTGAACCTGAGCCCCGTGGTTGGCGGTCCGGCGGCAACGCCAACGCCAAAAGCGCGACCTTCGGCGCCGGTGCCGAGTTTCCTGCTCACTGAAAGCGCTCCGAAGCGGAGGAGCATTTGGCCGCTCGCATTGATGCTCTTGTTCATCGGCACTGCGGGCTGGGCGTTCTACGTGCACTCGAATACTGGTTCTTATCCTGCTTTTGTGAACAAACTGGTGGGTGCTTCGCAGCAATTGCCGCAGACTCTTCGCGGTCTGAAGCCCGCGGACCCTGCTGGGCAGGGGAAGTCGAATGCCCCTGATGATTCTGTGAACGATGCTTCGGCGAACAATAATTCTGTTAACAATGCTTCTGGGAACAGTGTTGGCACGCAGGCGGCATCCACACCTCACAATGCGCCCGGAGCAGTCACGCAGACCGCCCCAGACGGTTCTGACGTTGCGGCTCCTGGATCGCAAACCGCGACGGGAGGCCAATCCAACAATCAGGCTCCGAGCGATGGCGCCGGCGTCGTACCCGCGACGAATCAGACTGCGCAACCGGCAGGCACGTCGACGGCCTCGCAGCCCGGCACAGCGGCACCATCACCCTCCCAAACAGCGGGAGGCACCGCGGGCGCACCTGCAGGGAACGTAGAGAGATCGCCTTTTTCGCCGGTTGGCGCAGACGGGCAAGTGAATCCGGCAATCGCTGTGCAACCTCCTAAGAAGCAGGTTCGCCAGCCTCCTCTGACCGTGGACGGGTTCACGCGACAGAACGTCCCCGAACTGCTGCGGGCAGCGGATTCGGCGGCGCGGCGCGGCGACTATCGGTTGGCGACGTACGACTATAACCTTATTCTCAAGCTGGATCACACCAACGCCACCGCGCGCAACGGACTACGACTGGTCCAGGAATCGCAACATCTTCGCTGAGATATCCGCAAGTTCCCGCCTACTAGGGGCAGGTGAGTTGCGCGGTGCCGGCGACGAAGCACCCTCCGCCGCAGGCCGTGATCGCCAGACATTCTACGCTGGGGTACGGAGGGTCGTTGGCCCAGACCGTGTAGGTGCCGACTGCTCCTGCTGTACACTGCGCCACGCCCCCTTGGGTGACGGTTACGGCGTTCGTGGGGGCTTCCTGTGTAGGCCCTCCCTGAATGCAGGCACCCCACCCGGCCGAGAGCGGAGTGACCTTGCGGGCGGGAGCAGCATAGTAGCCGGTTGCCACGAACGAGACCTGCCCGTTGGGATAGTCTCGGGCGTCGGCGCTGGCCGGGCTTAGCGTGATGGATTGAAGTGGATCCTGACCCGGTGACGGTGACTTCGTACCGCAGGACAACACCAGGGACGCAGGCAGAAGCAGAGCAAGAAAACCAAGCAGGCAGCGCAGCGTTTTCATAATCCCTCCTGAAGGACACCCACCTGAAGTCGTTCCTTTCGTAGGATGCGCCGAGTGCAGGATACACCCTCAGAAAATTTCAAAAAAGTGGATTGCGCTTTGCCGGTCAGCCTCACCGCACTTCGAGCGAAACCACATCGCCGTTGGCGGATCCGCCGGGCTTGTAGTTCACCGTCACCCGGCGGTCTTTCCAGTCGCAGGAGAAATCGTCGGCGCCGATCAGGACCAGGGATTTGTAGTCGGCCGCGCGCAGCTTCAACGATCTACCTTCGGCGGTGACCGTCAGAATAGCGGCGGGAGCCTGGGAGCAGTCGACATCGACCAGGCGGCCTTGGAAAAACTTCGTGGGACGCTTATCGCCGGGACCGTCGGCTGGCGTTGCTTTTTCGGCGTCAGCGCGCTTGGCGGCGTCTTCTTCTAACACATCAAAGGGCGACTTCTGGGGCGTGAGCTTGCTTTGCGCGGTCCCCGCGCCGAGCGGGATGCCGTATCTGCGCTCGTTCGCGGATCGTTCCAAGAGTTCCTTGGCGAGCGCTGCGATTTGCGGATCGCCGCTGGTTTTCAGGCGTTCGAGCAGAAGCTGAGCCGGTTCCCATTTCTTGCTGGCCAAATAAATTTGCGCCAGGTGAAACGTATAGAGCTCATTGCGCGGACTTAGATTGATAGCGGCGCGCTCGGCCAGCAAGGCGGCAGGAGTGCTTCCACCTTCGTTGCGGGCGACCGCCAGCAGGTCGTAGGCGGCGGCCATTTCGGGATACCACTCGAGCACCGACCGCAAGTCGAGCATCATGTTGGGCAGGCCCCGGATATCGGCGTGCCTGGCCTGGGCGTCGCGATACTTCAAGACGGACAGGTAATAGCGCAGCCACATATCGCGGGGATTGAGCGCGGCGGCGTCGGCGAGTTCGGTGGAAGCGTCTTCGAGTTCGCCGTACTGGATGTGATCCCAGGCAAGAATGCGATGGGCGAGTGGGCTGCCGCTGGCGTTGGTGGGAAGGACATCGGGATCCTCGTCCGGTCTTCTCTCCGATTTCCTGGATTCGAATTTCTTATCGGCCGCGGTGGGCATGGAGGCCAGAGCGTGTAACTCCTGCAGGCCGAAGTCGCGACGTTCGGGGACGCGGGTTGCCACCTCAGCGTAAAGGGCGCGCTCATCGGCCTCGAGGAGGGGTTTCGATGTGATGACCGTGTCGTCCGGCCCTACGGGAGCCGGAGAGCGGTCGATTTGCGCGGAGTTGGCAGCAGGGGTGGGATTGGTCTGGCGGGCGGCATCAAGCGCGGTGAAAAGCCCGGTCTGAGCGTGGAAGTAATCCTTCACCGCTTTTTCCAGTTGCGCAGAGCTCATGCCGTAGGCTTTTTGGATGGCGTCTTCTACTGGGACGTGCTGGTTCAGGACCAGATCGAAGTACGCGCCGGTCTCCGGCAGTTTCTTTTCGTGGAGCAGGTAGTGCATCACGATCCACGACTCGGCGTAGTAGAGCGTGTGGTGCGTGCCCAGGTTGCGGGTCGAGGGGTCATGCTTCATCGAGAACAGGTCGGGCAGGGGCAGCCAGACCTGGGCGCCCAGTAATTCGGTGAGAGATTTCGCCGGATGCGCCTCTTGCTGGTTGCCGAGCAGGTCTTCATTCAGAGAGGGACGAAGTTCGGGATCGGCGCCGAGTTCGACCTGTTTGTTGTCGACGCGAATCGAGCTGAAATATTCGGCGAGTCCCTCGTCGAACCATCCTTGCGCGGGGGGGTAGTTGTAATTCAGCAGCATGGCAGCGAAGTCGTGGGCGACGGCGCGCCAGGATTCGTCTTCGAACAGGTTCAGGACGATGAAGTCCTGATCGTCGCCGGGGAGAAGGAATCCGGGGACGTCTATAGGTTGAGCGTTGCCGGGTTGGCCCCCGCGCAGGGGGGCGACTTGATAGAACGTCTTGTCGTTCTTGAATGCGAGGATGGTCAGAGGAACGGACTGGTTGAGCCGCTCTTTTCCCAGCAGGGTGGCAAAGACGGAGCGCATCTGCTCGAAGCGGAGGGCGACTTCGCGACCCTTTTTTTCTCCGGCGTCGGTGATGACGGTGAAGTGCGTGGAGTGGATTTCGAGCCAGGGAGGCTCGGCCGCGGTGGCGGAGATTGAGAGCAGGACTATCCCGCACAGCGTCGAGATGAGGCAGAGCGTGTTAGCGCAGGCGCGGGGCATTTGTGCCAGGGGAGAGGAGATGGCTTCAAGGAAATGCTACCACGCGGGAGGTTGAGTTCCGCCCGATGAGCAAAGCAAAAGCTCCGCGAGAAGTGGGGCTCTTGGAACTCTCAGTGCCGGAACCTACCAGGCCCGACTGCCAAGCAAGTTAGGGTTACGTTGTGCTGGGGTGAACGTCAAAACTGCAAAGGTGCGTAGCGTTTCCGACCTGTGGAGGCGCGGTGAATTGGTAGTGGTGTGCCGTTATAATTCCGCATTCATGTTTATGGGCCCTCGAAATCGGACTTGGATTCTTTCCTTTGGCATTGTCTTGCTTGCCGGCACGATCGCGGCCGCTGCTTCGGGCGCGGCATGGAATGGCGTGTTGAGCGATTCGTCGGGCAAGCCCGTGGCCGAGGCTGTGGTTAAGCTGCACGCGGCTTCCGGAGGTCGCGACTACACCGCGACGACCGCGGCGAACGGAAAGTTCGCGTTTGTTGAGATCGAACTGGGCAGCTACGACGTGTCGGTGAAAATTGCGGACAAAGAATGGAAGGCCGCGGCTCCCGTGCTGATCAAAGATGCCGCTGCGGTCACGCTCTCGCTGCAGATCTCTCCATCAGAACAACTCCGTATTGTGCCGTCCGGTGGAGGGCCCGCCGGGCAGGCCAGCGGGGGCGAGCATCTTTCCAGCGCGGAGGTTTCGAGTCTGCCGCTCAACGCGCGCGACTTCAGCAAACTGCTGCTGCTGGCGGCGGGCACGATGACCGACGCCAACGGCGCGGCTAATTTCACGCAGCAGTTTGCGGTGAATGGGCAACGCGGGGTGACGACGGTGTTTGCCACGGATGGTTTTGACACCACCGATCCGGAGATGGGTGGGGCGACGTTTTCTAATTTCAATGTGGACGCGATTCAGGAAGTGCAGGCCAGTTCGGGTGTGATGCCGGCCGAGGTCGGGCATGGGGCGGCGAGTTTCACCAACGTGGTGACGAAGTCGGGTGTCAACCAGGTGCATGGGAGTCTGTTCGAATTCCTGCGCAACGCGGCGTTCGACGCGCGCAATTACTTCGATTACAAAGATCCGACCGGGCGGCGGCGTATTCCTCCGTTTGTGCGCAATGAGTTTGGATTCACTAACGGAGGCCCGGTCGTGCTTCCGGACATCTATGACGGGCGCGGGCGCACATTTTATTTTGGTGAGTATCAGGGCTTTCGGCAGGTGCTGGGCACGACGCAGGTGATTCCGGTGCCGACCGCGGCGGAGCGGCAGGGAATCGACACCACGGCTTATCCTGCGCAGTGTTCAAACAACGTCTGTGTGCCCGGGGATACACTGATCGTTCCGGTGAACGCGGCGGTTTTGCCAATACTCAACACCTATCCTTTGCCGAACCTGCCGTCGGGAGCGTTCGGGGTGCGAACTTACGCGGCATCTTCGAAGGTTGTGACGCGGACCGACCAATTCTCGGTGCGAGTCGACCACCAGATGTCAGGCAAGGCCGAGCTGACGACACGGTTCAGTCTGAATCAGGTGACGGGGCCGCTGACTAATCCCGACCAGACGGCGATCGATCCCAGCTTCGGGGTGCAGTTCTTCGATCACCAGCGCAACGCGGGCGTGAGGTACACGCGGACGATTTCTCCGCATCTGACTTCCGATACTTCGCTGGGCTACATTCGCAGCACGCCGTTCTTTCCGACGATTAACCACACGCAGCCGGGGATTGGCTTTGCCGACGGATTGTTTCAGAGTTTCAACACTCCTGCCGGTTCGATTTTCGGATCGTACAGCAATCTTTATCAGTTCAAAGAGGACATGGCTTGGGTGCGCGGCCCGCATGCCTTCAAGTGGGGAGTGGAGATTCGGGTGAACCGCGATTCCACGATTTTTGGAACGAATCCGAATGGAATATATGAGTTTGGCGGAGGCACGGCTTATTGTTGCGGGGACGGTACCACGCCGGTGACGATCACGTCGGCGAGCGGCACGCACGATATCAACCTCGGAGATCCGCTGCCCGACTCGCTGACCGGGCTGCTGACCGCGACGCCGTTTTCCTACAACATCACGGCGGCGGCCGATATCACGCCGGTCGGCGACAAGTTCGATGAAGCGGGCGTGCGCCGCGAGGCTTACAACATTTACTTTGAAGACGCATGGAAGGCCACCGCGCAACTCACCGTCAATTACGGATTGCGCTATGAAGTAAACAGCCGCATTCACGAAGCGACCAAACGCACGTCGGGGCCTGAGTTTCTGGGAGCGGGCGGACAACCTGTTCCCTACACGGATCGCACCGCGACGCAGGTCATGCTGATCAACCCGCAGCCGCCGTACAACCAGGACTGGAACGGCTGGGGGCCGCGGTTGGGGCTGGATTACGCGCTGGGCAGGAACACGGTGCTGCATGCGGGAGGCGCGATCAATACGATTGTTCCCAACTTGTGGCAGGATAATTTTCTGACGGCGGCGATTCCTTATGTTTTTGCTCCGTACGTCACGGCGCTGCCGGGAGTTTTCGTTCCATTTCAAGATACGTTTGTGCCGGTGAATCTGCCGACGGCCTACAACGTCCAGGGGCAGCCCATTTTTGCGACGGGGAGAACGCAGGATGTTCCGGCGAATACCGAGATTGATTTGCCGCGCTTCCAGAACGATTTGACCGACCTGACGCCCGGCCATCAGGTGCAGTTGCTCACGATCACTGGTATTGCCAGGAATTTCGGCAACGGTTACATCGGCAGTTGGACGGCGGGCGTGGATCACGATTTCCGCGATGTGAAGGTGAACGTGTCGTACGTGGCGACGGCCGGAATTCATTTGGCGCGGGTTTATGCTCCGAACAGTTATAGCGGGGCCGATGCGGCGCACGCGCCGTTCACGCAGTTCAACTCCGCAGGGCAGGCGACGGGAGGGTACGGAGAGGAATTTCTGATGACCAACGGTTCGCATTCCACGTATCACTCGTTGCAGGCGAGCGTCACCAAGAATTCGGCGCGTGCAGGGTTGGGACTGCAGGCCAGTTACACGTATTCCAAGTCGCTTGACGATACCAGCGCGGTGCTGGGTGGACTGGGGCCGGCGTCGGGGACGGTGCTGCAGACGTTGCCGCAGGATCCGTGGAATCCGTCGGCGGAGAAAGGGCCGTCCACGTTCGATGTCACGCACGCGTTCAATGTGAGCGTGATCCAGTTGCTGCCGCTGGATCGGGTTGGTTTTCTGAAGCCGCTGGGGAAAACGCTGACCAGGGGCTGGCAGTTTTTGAACATTACGACGATAACGACGGGATCGCCGTTCAGCGTGTATTCGGGGGTGCAGCAGACGGGCGCGGGCGCGGCGGGCGCGGACCGGCCCGATTTGGTTTCGATGCCGCATTTGTCGACCAGCCGGGCGGTGCGCGACGACTACTTCGGGCTGGGGATGAATAACTACACGTTCTTCAATATTCCGATTAACCTTCCGGGCGGGACAGGGCCGAAGTCAGGACGGTTCGGGACTCTGGGGCGCGACACGTTTCGCGGACCGGGATATCACGACTTTGATTTTGCGCTGATCAAGGATACTCCCTTTGGGCATCGTGGAAATGCCGAGCTGGGCAATGTAGAATTCCGCGCGGAGTTCTTCAACGTATTCAACATCGTAAATTTCGGGTTGCCGTCGAACATTGTGCGCGGCAGCGGATTTGGCGTGATCAGCAAGACGTCGGGGACGTCGCGGCAGATTCAGTTCTCGGTGAAGGTGATTTATTGAGGGGAGGCAGGTGGTTTGAACACTTGATTTTAGAACTAACCCAATCTAGTTTGGCCGCTTAGAACAAAACAAGTATGCAGAGCCGTATTTTTCAACGTCGAAATGATCACGCTTGCTGTAGAAATCCTGCCATGCATCCGGCATCACCTCGCAGATTTCCCCGCAGCCATGGCGTCGCGAGAGGCAGGAGAACTCAAAATGCCAAGCGCGTCGCTGTTCGGTTGTCGTCGCTGCGGGGGTCAGCGACGATTCGAGTTGAAACCCTAAGTCGTTTGGTCTGTCATCCATGACCACGTCATTGCGTTCGACGGAGTATGAGTCTGACATGCGTGCTTGAACCGCTGGGTATTCGGGGAGCGTCTTGCCTTCCTCGGCACCGAATCCGCACCACTGGCGCCCTGAGGTCCGGTATGTAACAAGAATGAGTATTCCTGCACCGTGCCGTTTTCGACGTAGATCAGAGCGGTGCCTCCCCAGTCACGAAATCCTAGACGACGACGCAGGAACGGATGCCTCGAAAGCAGCCTGTGGAGGGGAGTATCGTCGCACGCGATCATGTATGCGCAGCGTTCAAAGTAACCGTCTTTGCAGTCCCGTGTGCCGTAGTGATTCTGATAAGGCACCGATCCAAAGTTCGTCGCGATGGATTGGGCGACTCTGTAGTCCGATATGCCAATCTTTAGTTGTTGGAGGTCGGCTGCAAGCATTTCGGCTCTCGCCGTGGCGTTGGTGTTCTGACGGCTAAGGAAAGCTGCTCCCCCAACCAATCCGATGCTGGCAGCCCCAATGATCAGTACCAGAAACAACAGAATCCTGCGCATAGGCCTATTAGACACTGCAGGGCAAGATGCTTAACCAAAAATTTGGAGATAGAGTCAGAGTCACAGCCATGCTTTCCTTGCACCGATGGACAAAACCGCACGCGACGCCCGCTAGGGCGCGACTCCGAGTTGCCAGAACAGGAAGCTCAACTGATCGACCGAGTCGCCGATGTCCTGGGTCAGCGACCGGCCGCCGGAGTGTCCCGCTCTCAGTTCGTAGCGCAGCAGGATGGGGCGGTCTGACGCGGTGTCGCCTTGCAGCAGGGCCGCCATTTTGCGGGCGTGCAGCGGTGCGACGCGGGTGTCGCCGTCTCCGGTCATGAAGAGTACGGCGGGGTACTTCACGCCCTTCTTCACGTGCTGGTAGGGCGAATAGGCGTAGAGCCACTTGAATTGCTCGGCGTCTTTGGCGGTGCCGTACTCGGCGACCCAGAACTGCGCCTCCATGAACTGGTCATAGCGCAGCATGTCGAGCAAGGGATGCCAGCAAACCACCGCCTGATAGAGTTCGGGACGCTGGGTGAGCGCGGCGCCAACCAGCAGGCCGCCGTTGCTGCCGCCGAGAATCGCCAGCTTCGAAGGATTGGTGTACTGGTTTTGGACCAGCCACTCAGCGGCGGAAATGTAATCGTCAAACACGTTTTGCTTTTTTTCGAGCATGCCGGCCTTATGCCAGGCTTCGCCGAATTCGCCGCCGCCTCGCAGGTTGGCGAGCGCGTAGACGCCGCCGCGCTCCGCCCAGACGATGGCATCGGCGTCGAAGAACGGAGTGTTGTTGACGGCAAATCCACCGTACCCTTCGAGCAACGCGGGATTCGAGCCGTCGAGATTGACTCCCTTGGTGTAGAGCAGAAACATCGGAACTTTGGTTCCGTCCTTCGATGCGTACCAGACCTGCTTGACCTCGAACTTCGAGGCATCGACCGGAACTTTGACCTGCGCCCACACGGACTGCTTTCCGGTGGCCAGGTCGCAGCGATAGATGGTGGCCGGAATCGCGTAGGACGCGTACGTATAGAAGGCCGCCGCGTTTTCCCACTTTCCCTGCACGTCGTAAATCGATCCCAGCGCCGGCAGGGCGGGCTCGAATGCCAGCTCTCCATCGGGCTGAAAAACTTTCACGATTGAAGTCGCGTTCTTGACGTAGGCGACCCAGATCTTGCCACCGGCGAGCGTGACATTGTCGATAGCGTTCTCGGCTTCAGGCACGACTTCGCGCCAGTTCTCGGGTGAGGGCTTCGCCATGTCCATCACCATGACCTTGCCCTTGGGTGCCTTGTAGTTGGTCTGCACGAACATTTTGTCGCCGACCGCGAAGCCGAAGGAGCGCGCATCCAAATCCTTGATGAGAGGCTCGATCGGTCCATTTTTCTTCAGATCCTTGTTCGTCAGATCCTGGGCCCAGATTTCAACCTTGTCTCCGGCGGCGCCGTGAAAGACATGGATGACGAGGTGACGGCCGTCCTCCGAGGGATCGCCGATAATGATGATGTCTTTCCCATATCCCTTGCCGAATACATCCGAGTCGGCTTCTACTTTTGTTCCCAGCTTGTGGAAGCGGACGCGCGGGCCGTCGTCGAGCATGGTCGAGTAATAGAACCCGCCCTTGTCGGGCAAGAAGGAAAGATCGAAGTAAACTCTTGCCGGCAACACGTCCGGCAGATCATGCTTGGCAGCGACGTCGAGGACATGGACTTCGGTCTCATCCTTGCCGCCCAAGCGCAAGACGTAAGCCAGCAGGCTGCCGTCCTTCGAGACGTCCATGATTTCGACGTTGGTCGAGTGGTCGGGGCTCATGGGATTGGGATCGATCAAAACTTCTTCCTGCCCGGCGTCGCCCTTCCGGGTGTAGATGACGTACTGTTCCTGATCGGCGGCGCGCTTGCGGTAGAAGAGGCGCCCGCTGCGCTCGATGGGTGAGCTGATGCGCTCCACTTTCTTCAGTTCGCCCAGGCGCTTTTCCAGGCGATCGCGCCCCGGCCAGCTGTCGAGGAGTTTGTGGGTATAGTCGTTCTGTTGGCTGATCCACGCCCGGGTGTCGGGCGATTCTTGATCTTCCAGCCAGCGGTAGCGATCGGGCACGGTCACCCCATGCAGAGTCTCTTGAACATCACCCGCGCGGGTGGATGGTGCGGCGGCAGCACTGGCATTTTGGGCCACGGCGAAGGTGGGAAACATAACAGCCAAAGACAAAAGGCCCAAGAGCGTGCGTTTCATGGATTCCTCCGAGCGGCATTCTGGCCGTCCGCAGCACGCGATGTCAAGCAGGTTTCCTCGAAGGCGAAAGTAATAAACTGAACCACGAAGGTCACGAAGTAGCGCGAACGACGTCATACTTATGTGGCCCGTTGGGTGCGCGCCGCTCCGAAAGGAACTTTCCATTACGGTTGCGCGTAGAGTCACAAGGAGAGGTGTGTGCCCATGAGGATCCTGCGGGTTGTGGGACTGCTGCTGGTGGCCTCGGTTTCGTTCGCGCAGAGTTCGCTGCCGGACCAGGGGAAGGAGCCGGAGCAGGCGGATGCCGGGCTGACGGCCGACGCCATTATGGCGCGCGTGGCACAGAACCAGGATCGCAGCGAAGAACTGCGCAAGCAATATGTGTACCGCCAGCACACGCACATCCTCACCCACCGACCCAAGGGCGGCCGGCTGCTGCGTGAAGAGACGGCTGACTATGACGTTGTGCCGACTCCCGATGGAACTCAGAAGGATCTCAAGCTGCTGACGGGGCGCTACTGGAACAAGGGGAAGTACGAAACGTTTCAGGGAGAGCCGGCGCCTGAGGCCGATGGTCTTGATGGAGGCCTGATCCACGGTTTCCGCGAGGATCTGTTGAATGAGAAGAGTAAAGACGGGCTGGGGAAGAACCTGTTTCCGCTGACCACGGAGGGGCAGAAAGATTACGAATTCACTCTGCTGGGGCAGGAGATGGAAGAGGGGCGCAGCGTCTACCACATCGGATTTCGGCCGAAGGACAAGCACGACATTGCATGGGCCGGCGAGGCGTACATCGACGCGGAGGAGTTTCAGCCGGTGCGAGTCTTTACCAGACTGTCTCGGCGCATTCCGTTGGCGATCCGAACATTGTTAGGAACGGATGTGCCGGGTGTCGGGTTCAACGTGGTGTACAAGCGGCAGGAGGATGGCGTGTGGTTTCCCGCCACCTTGGGGACGGAGTTCCGGGTACGAGCGTTGTTCTTCATCAACCGGGACGTGTCAGTGTCGCTGGAAAACTCGGGGTTTGAGCGGACGCACGTGGAGAGCCGGATGAAGGTGGTGGGCGGCCCGGTGGAGTGAGGCCAGAGGAGAAAATCAAAGTCAACGGCAACGGAGCTGCGCTCTGCGGACAGCCGAGAGCCAGCCCTGAGCGAAGTCGAAGGGGCGGTTGTCCCTACATGAAGCTAGTCGCCGCTGGCGTGGTGTTGCGTGGGAACCAAGACCAGGCGCGGGCGGCCGGTTTCCGGGTGCTGCTGCGAGGTGTGGCCGAACGCGTTCAGAATGCAGATGACCGCGGCGTATGCGGCGAGAACGCCGAGGCTGACGGATGCGATGACGGTGGCGAAGAGGAGGACGGGCATTATGAGCGAGATCACGATCGACCAACCTTAGTAAATCCCAGAGTCTGTTCCGGCGCCTCTCCCATCCTTCTTCTTATTGCCTGAGCGCGAATCTTCAATCCAACTTGCAAGTCTTTTCAATCTAACCTGCGTTGACGCTCTGCGCTGTTGACGACTAAGATACGGAGTAGAGCTGTGCAATTCCACTTTCCAACAATTCTGCAACCCTGTCGACATTACGGAAGGGGCATGAACCCCGGCGAATGATGGCGATTACCAAGATTTCCGTCCGCGGGGCCCGGCAGCACAATCTCAAGAACATCGACGTTGAGATTCCGCGTAATACGCTCACCGTGGTTACCGGGCTGAGCGGGTCGGGCAAGTCGTCGCTCGCCTTCGACACGATTTATGCCGAGGGGCAGCGCCGCTATGTAGAGACTTTGTCGGCCTACGCGCGGCAGTTTCTCGACCAGATGGAACGCCCGGATGTGGATGCAATTGATGGACTTAGCCCGTCCATCTCGATCGAGCAGAAGACCACCAGCCGTAGCCCGCGCTCGACCGTCGGGACCATCACCGAGATCTACGATTATCTTCGCCTGCTATTCGCTTCTATCGGGGTGCCGCATTGTCCCAAGTGCGGGCGGGCGATCAGCCGGCAGTCCGCCGACCAGATTGTGCAGCGGGTGATGGCGCTGAGTCCGGAGGATCGCGTCATGGTGATGGCGCCCATCGTCCGCGGGCGCAAGGGCGAGTTCAAGAAGGAGATGGAGACACTCATCAAGCATGGCTACACCCGGGCGCGCATCGACGGCGAACTGGTCAGCCTGGACGACGAGACGTTAATCGATCTCGACAAGCGGAAAAATCACACCATCGAAGTTGTGATCGATCGACTGCTGGTAAAGCCGGGGATCGAGCATCGCCTGGAAATGTCCGTTGGCCTGGCGATGAAGCTGGCAGGCGGGCTGGTGCAGGTCGCAGTGGTCGGCGGCGACGAGCAGCTTTATTCGGAGAAGCTGGCGTGTCCGGACTGCGGCATCAACGTGCCGCAACTGGAGCCGCGGTCGTTTTCGTTTAACAGCATGTATGGAGCGTGCCCGGAATGCCACGGACTGGGCAGTAAATACGATTTCGATCCAGCGAAGGTGATCACCGACTGGTCGAAACCTCTGCTCGAAGGCGGGCTGGGGCCAGGATCGGCGTCGCAGAATCTGATTCATATGCTGCAGATTTCGTCGGCGGCGTATGGCATCGATCTCAACACTCCGTTTGAGAAGTTTCCGGAGAAGACCCAGGATTTCTTGCTGAACGGCGAGCCAGGGCGCGGTGGGAAGACCGGGTTCCACGGCATCTTCGGATATCTGAAACAGAATCTGGAGGAGTCGACTTCGGAAGGCTATCGCGACTGGCTGATGGATCACATGTCAGCGACCGAGTGTCCGGCGTGCCACGGGAAGCGGCTGCGGCCCGAGAGCTTGGCGGTGAAGGTCAACGCCATGTCGATCGGCGAATTCACAGCGATGCCGGTCGAGCGCGCGCTGAAGGTGGCCGAGGGCATCAAGCTGGCAGGACGCGAGCTGGCGATTGCCGGGCGCGTCATGCATGAAGTCGTGGAGCGGCTGCAGTTTTTGAATGCGGTCGGGTTGGGATATATTTCGCTCGATCGCTCGGCGGCGAGTTTGTCGGGCGGCGAGGGGCAACGCATTCGGCTGGCCACGCAGATTGGATCGAAGCTGCGCGGGGTGCTGTACGTGCTGGACGAGCCGTCGATCGGATTGCACCATCGCGATAACGGCCGGCTGTTGACCGCGCTCGAAAATCTGCGCGACTTGGGAAATACCGTGCTCGTCGTGGAGCACGATGAAGAGACGATTCGGCGCGCGGATTATGTCGTCGATCTGGGACCGGGTGCGGGGCGACATGGCGGCAGCCTGGTGGCGCACGGAACGCCGGAAGAAATCATGAGCGATCCGAACTCGCTCACCGGAGCGTACATCTCCGGGCGGGCGTCGATTGCGATGCGGCCAGAGCGGAGGCATGCCAACGGCGCGGCGCTGACGATTCTGGGAGCGAAGGAAAACAATCTCAAGAATCTAGATGTGACCTTTCCGCTGGGCGTGATGACCGTGGTGACGGGAGTTTCCGGTTCGGGCAAGTCGACGCTGGTGAATGACATTCTGTATCGCGCGCTGGCGCGGCAGTTATACCGCTCGCGCGAGAAAGCGGGCGAGCACAAGGCGATTTCGGGCGCCGAGCATATCGACAAAGTCATCCGCATCGATCAATCGCCGATCGGGCGAACGCCGCGGTCAAATCCGGCGACCTATACCGGGGTGTTCACCCAGATCCGCGATTTCTACGCCATGCTGCCGGAGTCGCGCGAGCGCGGCTACAAAGCAGGACGATTTTCGTTCAACGTATCCGGCGGACGCTGCGAGGCCTGCCAGGGCGAGGGGCAGCGGCGCATCGAGATGAATTTCTTGCCCGATGTGTACGTGCTGTGCGAAGTCTGCGGCGGGCGCCGCTACAACCACGAAACACTGGCTGTGAAATACAACGGGTACTCGATTGCCGACTTGCTCGAGATGCCGGTTTCGGACTCGCTGCCGATTTTGGAAAACATTCCGCAGGTAAAACAGAAGCTGCAGACGCTGGTCGACGTTGGGCTGGGATACATTCATCTAGGCCAGTCGGCGGTGACGCTTTCCGGCGGCGAGGCGCAGCGCATCAAGCTGGCGCGCGAATTGAGCAAGAGGCAGACCGGCAAGACGCTGTATCTGCTCGACGAGCCAACCACCGGCCTGCATTTCGACGATGTAAAGAAGCTTCTCGACGTTCTGCATCGTCTAACCGATCTGGGAAACGCGATCATCATCATCGAGCATAATCTGGACGTGATTCGCAACGCAGATTGGATTATCGATCTCGGGCCCGAAGGTGGCGAAGAAGGCGGCCGCATCGTGGCCCAGGGCACGCCGGAGACGGTGGCGCGGGTGAAGAAGTCGTATACGGGGCAGGCGCTGGCGGGGTATTTTGGGGGAAAGAAGTACGCAGTACCCACACCCGAGCACTCAGTTAAAATCTCATAGAAAGAAAGTCATTTTGTCCTCCTCCGATAATCCGCAATTTGATCCGCAGCCGGTGGTGAGCATCGAGCCGCCGGCGCCGAGCGGTCCCGAAGCCGTAGTCATCAGCACTCCCATTCCAGCCGCTCCGCCGCCGGTGGAGAATCCGGTGTGGAGCGGGTGGGATGTGCTGATCATTGCCGGACTGACGTTCGT
>Ga0210399_10000352_pt1 | contig 37465 bp, 29 predicted proteins | sample IncBWC14MmetaG_FD_150865 | JGI IMG/M metagenome (GOLD analysis project Ga0210399, IMG submission 150865) | Forest soil microbial communities from Barre Woods Harvard Forest LTER site, Petersham, Massachusetts, United States - Inc-BW-C-14-M | ecosystem: Environmental > Terrestrial > Soil >... | reverse complement strand
TGTTCTTGCTGGAAGTCGCGCAGGAGATTTTTGGTGAAGGGGATGTTCAGTTCGTATCCCTGGCCGCGGTAGCGGAGGTCGACGCTGCGGTTGTAAAGCGGACGTCCCGGCCATTCTTCCTGGCGAAAATCTGTTGCGGCGGTTTTTTGCAGGGCGGTGAATCCACGATTCAACTGCTCGGCCGGAATTTTTCCGGAGACGCGCCACAGAACGGTGCGGGAATAGTCTTTGACGACATCGCTGGCGAGGATGCCGAGAGCTGAAAGCGCGCCGGGAAGCGCGGGGACGATGACGTGCGGGATACTGAGGGCTTCGGCGAGGGCGCAGGCGTGCAGGCCTCCGGCGCCGCCGAAAGCGACGAGGGCGAAGCGGCGCGGGTCGCGGCCGCGCTCGATGGAGACGACGCGGATGGCTTTCTCCATGGTCGAGTTGACTACGCGGAGGACGCCGGCGGCAAATTTTTCCAAAGACAAGTTGGGGTCTTGCTTTTTCAGCCACGCTTTTGTGACTTCGCGCGTGCGCTCGAGATCGAGCGTGAAGTCGCCGCCGAGAAAGCGCGTGGGCTGGAGGCGGCCGAGGAGGAGATTTGCATCGGTGACGGTGGGTTGCGTGCCGCTTCCGTAGCAGATGGGGCCGGGATCGGCTCCGGCGGATTCGGGGCCGACGTGGAGGACACCGGCGGCGTCGAAGCGGGCGAGCGAGCCTCCGCCGGCGCCGACGGTGTGGATGTCGAGCATGGGGACGCTGATGGGGAGGCCGGCGATGTGGGCGTCGGTCGCGGTTTTGATTTCACCTTCGACGAGAGAGACGTCGGTCGAGGTACCTCCCATGTCGAAGGCGATGATGCGGTCGAAGCTGCTGGCGCGGGCGGTCGCGGCGGCGCCGACGACGCCTCCGGCGGGGCCGGAGAGCACGGTGCGGACGGGCTCGCGGGCGGCGGTGGAAAGCGCGGTGATGCCTCCGCTGGATTGCATGACGAAGATGCGGGGGGTGGCTTCCGGGTTTCGGCTTTCGGCTTCCGGAGCGGGACGAGCGGGGATTTTCGGAAGCCGAAAGCCGGAAGCCGGGAGCCGCGCCTCTAAGTTTTCCAGGTAACGCTGCATGACTGGTTGGAGGTAGGCGTTGATGACTATGGTTGAGGCGCGTTCGTATTCGCGGAATTCGGGGAGGATTTGGTGGGAGATGGATACCGGGACGGCTAGCGAGGTCAGTGCTTCGGCTACGGCTTCTTCATTCTTGGGATTGACGAAGGAGAAGAGGAGAGAGATGGCGATGGACTGCGGCTTGGCGGCTTCGAGTTGATTCGCGAGGGCTTGTAGTTCTTGCGGCGTAGGTGAGGTGAGGATTTCGCCGTTGCTGGCCGTGCGTTCGTTGATACCGAAGCGGAGATCTTTGGGGACTAGCGGCTCGATGCGGTCGAAGAAGAAGTCGTAGAGCTTAGGGCGGGCCTGGCGTCCGATTTCGATGGCGTCTTCGAAGCCGGCAGTGGTGACGAGGGCGGTGCGGGCGCCTTTGCGTTCGAGCAGCGTGTTGGTGCCGACGGTGGTGCCGTGGAGGAGGATGAGTTCCCCGGTGCGCGCCGTCTTCTCTCCGATGATTTGGCGGAGGGCTCCGACGATGGCTTGTGAAGGGTCGGCCGGGGTGGAGAAAACTTTCAGCATGCGGAGGCGGCCGCGGTCTCGCCAGACGCAGTCGGTGAAGGTTCCGCCGGTGTCGATAGCGATGCGGAGAGGTTGGGGCGAGCGCGGCATGAGTATCCGTCGGGGAGTTAGATTAACATCTGCGACTGAGAGACACGCACCCCTTGTCGCCTATTAATTCTTGCCGGTCAACGGTGTTTCTGGGATGATTCCGACTTGTGCTACAGAAAGTATCTAAGGATAAGGGCGTGGCGGTGAATTATCAGGAGATAGCAGATCGCTACGGGATGACGGGCGACGACGACCTGCTACGAGTCGCGGCGGACCGAGATAGTCTCACTGCGACGGCCCGTGAGGCGTTGGCAGAAGAACTTCGGAAACGGGGCCTGGGCAGTCCAGATGCGATCGAGAAGTATGTGCGCGACCGAGACCAGCAGATTGAGCAGGAGGAAGAGCTAGCTGCTGCGGTTCGGTGGTCGAAGAGGTCACGATTCCAGAGAATCTTCGACTACCTGAAGCAACATCCTCTGGTGGCGTTACTGGCGTCCATAGGTTCCCCTGGGTTAGCTTTCCTTATCGGGTGCGGAATGGTAACCCTGAGGGTTGGCAATGGCCGCATCCTCAGCTCTCTTGTATCTTTCACACTCACGCTGGGCGGCGTTTGTGGAGTAGCTGCCGTGCGTTCCTCGGCCATGCTTCCGATCCGTATCCTGGGATTCCTGGTCACGCTCGGGTTGTTTTACTATGCGTTTGTTTTCCTCTTCGGCGCAACCGTAGGTTTCCGATAGTCGTACCCGTCCTCACACAAGCAGGACTATCCTTTGGTGGTGAAGGCTAGGGTCAGCAGCGTTTTCTGTTCTACTTCGTGGGCTTTCGCGCTTCCCGTGGCGGGGCTGGGGCCGGAGCTGCGCTTAACGCTCAGCACCGGGCGGTCGCCGGCTATGCGCTTCAGGCGGGGGAGCATGTTGAATAACGCTCCCATGTTGGCAGGCTCTTCCTGGACCCAGACGATGTCGTTGTTTTTGCCGTGGCGATCGAACTCGGCTACGACTTCCTGCTCGGGGAACGGGTAGAGCTGTTCTAAGAAGACGATGGCGGTAGTGGTGTCTTTTCTTTTCTTTCGTTCGTGCTGAAGCTCGTGGCCGATTTTTCCGGTGCAGATCAGAATGCGGTCGGCTTCGCCGACTTCGGTGTCGGGGATGACGGTTAGGAAATTCTTGTTGGTGAAATCCGCTATGGGCGAACTGGCGTCGGGATGGCGGAGCATGCTCTTCGGCGTGAACACTACTAAGGGCTTGCGCCAGTGGCGCAGGGCCTGGCGACGCAGGAGATGAAAATACTGCGCAGCGTTGCTGGGTTGCGCGATTTGGATGTTGTGCTTCGCGGCGAGTTGGATGAAGCGTTCGATTCTCGCGCTGGAATGTTCCGGTCCCTGGCCTTCGTAGCCGTGAGGGAGGAGCATCACTAGGCCGGAGAGCAGGTTCCACTTGGCTTCTCCGGCACTGATGAACTGGTCGATGATGGCTTGCGCGACGTTGACGAAGTCGCCGAACTGGGCTTCCCAGAGGACGAGGGATTCGGGATAGTCGCGGCTGTAGCCGTATTCGAAACCGAGAACGCCGGCCTCGGAAAGTGTCGAGTTGTAGATTTCGCAGCGCGCCTGGCCGGGCGCGATGTTCTCGAGAGGGACGTATTCGTTCTCGTTTTCGATGTCGGTGAGGACGGAGTGGCGCTGGTTGAAAGTGCCGCGGCGGGAGTCTTGTCCGCTGAAGCGCACGTGCGTGCCGGTTTTTACGAGGCTGGCGAAGGCCAGCGCTTCGGCCATGCCGTAGTCAACGGGACGCTTACCGGCGCCCATCTCGGCGCGCTGTTCGAGAAGCTTCTTCACTTTCGGGTGAATGTGGAAGCCGTCGGGATACGTGGTGAGGCGGGTGGTGAGCTCGGATATTTCGTCCGACGAGAGTCCGGTTTCGACTTCAAACTCAGGCTTGTAGAGGCCGCCATAGTAGCTGTTCCAATACTGCGGCAGGTCGCGCATCAGCGGTTTGTGCTTGATGCTGCCGGCTTGTTTCTGGGCGGCCTCGAATTCGGCGCGGATGGCGGCGGCCTTCTCCTGCGCGTCGGTGGCGCCGATGTCGTCGGCGTAGATTTCCCAGAGGGGCGGATGCTCTTTGATCTTCTTATAAAGAAGAGGTTGCGTGATCGTCGGATCGTCGACCTCGCTGTGGCCGTGACGGCGGTAGCCGATTAAATCGATGACCACGTCGGTGCCGAATTTGTAGCGGTACTCGGTAGCGATGCGAGCGACGCGCACGACGGCGTCAACGTCTTCGCCATTGACGTGGAAGATCGGGATCGACTGGCGGCGCGCGATGCAGGCGGCGAAACGCGTGGAGTGCTCTTCGGTGTAGCTGGTGGTAAAGCCGAGCAGATTGTTGACGATGACGTGAATCGTCCCGCCGACGGTGAAGCCGGGAAGGTCGGCGTAGTTCATAGTCTCGGCGAGGATGCCTTGTCCGGCGAACGCGGCGTCGCCGTGGACTAACAGCGGGAGATATTTTTCGCGTCCGCCTTCGCCGGTGCGGTCCTGCTTGGCGCGCGTGCGGCCGACGGTGACGGGGTCGACGGCTTCGAGATGACTGGGGTTTGAGACCAGGTGGATATGAACTTTTCCGCCGCTGCGCGTCGAGTATTCGCCAGTCGCGCCCATGTGATATTTCACGTCGCCGGAACCGAGAACGCTGCGCGGGTCGACGTCTTCGAATCCGGCGAAAATTTCCTGGGGCGGGCGTTGGGCGACATGGGCGATGACGTTGAGGCGGCCGCGGTGGCTCATGCCCATGACTAATTCGGCGGCACCGCGCCGGGCCGCGGTGTCGAGAACTTCGTCGACCAGCGGGATGAGAGCGGTCACGCCTTCGAGCGAGAAGCGTTTGCTGCCGAGATAACGCTGCTGCATGACCTGCTCGAAGATGTCGGCGCGGATGAGCAGGTCGAGAATGCGAGCCTGATCTTCTTGCGGAGGCTCGGCTTCCATCTGCTCGTAGATCCAGCGGCGGCGTTCAGGGTTGTAGATATGGTTGATTTCGACGCCGATGGTCGAGGAGTAGATGGCGCGGGCTTCGCGGGCGTACTCGCCGTCGAGCGCCAGTTCGGGCGCTTCACGGGGGCGGAGAAAGCCGAGGGGGTCGAGGTCGCCGTCAAGGTATCCCCACTGGCGGTAGGCGTTGAAGACGCGCTCGCGCTCGGGATTGGAGCCGTTGGTTTCGGCGACGGCGGCGCGGGAGCCGCCGTTGGAAGTCTTGATTTTCGGAGTCATGAGAATACGAGTACTAGGATAAAGGATGCGGGGGCCTGCGCGTTGGATTCGCTGGTCGAAGGAGCAAGAATTTAACCACAGAGGTCACTGAGGAACACGGAGGAAATCACTACTTCTCGAGCACCCGGGGTATTTCGATTCCTACGAAAGTCAGAAGCCCCACCCTGTCGCAGAATGCGCGACAAGGGTGGGGCACCCGGCTTGGGTTAGCGTCTATCGTGGTGATCGAAGTCGAACAGGTCCGTCAGATCGCCGATGGCGGGGCTGTTCAGCGGGACATAGGGGTTGTGCCGGCTCGCGACGGGGTTGGGATAATTGTCGCGGCTGCGGCTGGTGAGGGGAGCCAGTCCCCAGTTGGCTTCGATGAATTTCAGGATCGAAACGTGGTCGGTGTAGGTGTGCGAGATATGCCCGGGCCGGGTGTACTTGGAAACGACCAGCGTGGGAATTCTGGTTCCGTCGCCGAAGTAATCCAAAGGTTGGATGTAGCCGGAATCGTAGTAGCCGCCGCCTTCGTCGAAGGTGACGATGATGGCGGTGCTTTCCCACAATTCCTCGTTCGCCTGAACGCCTTGGACAATCTTCTTTACGAAGCCTTCAAACAGGTCGAGCTTCGAAGAAGCCGGATGGCCGTCGAGCCAGCCGTCGGGCTTCACGTAGGACACGGCCGGGAGCGTGCCGTTCTGGATCGCCGTATAGAGGTCGGCGGTGTCCAGGTTGTGCGCGCGGCCGGCGGCGGAGCCCATGATCGAGGTCTGGTAGAGGAAGAAGTCGCAGATGTTGCAGAAGGTGTTGTCTGCGGTGACGTAGTTGTTGTCGGGGTTGGCCAGATAGGTATTCCACTGATCGCCGTAGTAGGCAAACGAGATGTTGTTCTCCGTGAGCGCGTCGCCGATGCCGCGCAGAGGCGAAGGCGGGATGGCGAAGACGGTCTGGCCGGGATCGGAGATGACGGCGGAGGAGTAAGCGCTGGTTCCGTCACCGAGGTATCCGGGATTGTAGTTGTTCAACAGGTAGTAGTGACCTGGATCGCAGTTGGCATTGATGGGAGTGGGTAGCGCGGCCAGGTAGTTTGTGATGGCGGCGACTTCGCTGCGGGAGGTGTCGGAACAGTTGGAGTAGGTACCCCCGCCGGAGGATGCGGATCCGAACGAACCACTCCCGTAGCCGTCTTCGGTGTACCAGTTGTTGGTGCCAGCCAGAGGATTGGGGTCTTCGACTTCGTCGACCGTGCCGGAGTTTGGGCCGGCGGAGATAAATTGATTGTGCGGTGGCTCCATCGCATTACCGTTGCCATCGCTAAACCAGATCGCGTCGCCGGTGCCGAGCATGACGTGGTTGGCGCCGGTTCCGCCCATCACGGATTGGTGGAAGTTGTCGCTCATGGCGTAGTGGTCGGCGAGATACTTCAGGTACGGCGCATCGCCCTGCAGCATGTTGTAAAAGCCCATGGAAGTCGAGCCTTCCTTGGTGCTGATGTCGGTGAAGCCGGAAGGCTGGGGATTCCCGTTAGAACCGGCGCCGATGGTGTCTTCCACAAAGGGGAACAGGTCCGCTTGGCATCCGCTGGGGTTCCATCGGCTGGCATTGGCGGAATTGCAGTCGAACTGCTGCCACATCTGATAGAAGCGGTGGACTGGGCTGTTGTCGTAGGCATCGTAGGGGTGCGTCTTCGACGTCAACTGGAACGGGCCATTGGGCAAGGACGCGGCGTTGGGGATGCGAGTGTCGACCGCACCATGGGCCAGTCCAGTGCCGCCGGTGGTCAGCAAAACGTAATCCTCGGGAAGGAGGCCGTTCTCAAATTGCATGGCGGTGGCGGCGTCGGGGAAAGGCCCGCTGGCGTATCCACCGGCCAGGACGGGAGGCAGCACCGAATAGGGCGTGTTGCCGGAAGGATTCAACTGATAGACGCTGGTGTCGCTCGCCGTGGACTGGCTGGCCAGAGAAAAGTTGGGGCCGGGCGTTCCGTCCTCGTTGACGATGCCTTTGGAGAGCAGGTTGGAGACGCGCTCGTCGTGGCGTGGCTTGTAGGTGGCGAATACGTGATCGAAGGTGCGATTTTCGCCGATGATGACAATCACGTGTTGGATGGGTGAGTTGGAATGCCGGTGGTGACCGTGGTGATCGTCATCGGCGGCGGCGGGAATTGGCGCTCCGAGATTGGCGACGAGCGCTACAAGGCTCACTCCAACAGCAAGATGCTGCCTGGCTTGGGCCAGGAAACCTGGTGTAGACATGAATTTCCTCCTGAGCAAGAAACTGCAGAGGTGGAAAGGTAGCCGTGGCGGGTTGCGGGCAGGTGAAGCGGAGATGAATTGCAGGTCAAAAGTAATCCACAGCAGATGAGTTGTAGGGAGGGATCGAGGGGCGGGTTTTCAATGGGATGGCGGTGTGTTTGAAGAAAATGTGAAGGGCAGGTTACGAAATTTGCACAGCGAGGTAACCTCCTACTTCTGCTGAGAATATTAAGACCTTTAACCACAGAGGGCACAGAGGAACACAGAGGGGAAAACGATATTTGTGGGATAAAATCTTCTCTCATTGACAGGCTCAGCGGTCGTCCGAGCCGGTTTCGGGTTACAGTAGGTAGCAACGAATTTCTGACTTATGGCAAACAACTTTCATGAATTGGCGACGAGGGGCATGCTGGCCGCGAGTTTGGCGGCAAGTGTGATTGCAGTCGGATGCTCGGGCAAAGGTGGTCCGAATCCTCAAGCAGGCGGGCCGGGCGGCATGCCGGTGAAGGTAGTGGAAGCGCGGGCGGTACCGGTCAACGACGCGAGCGAGTACGTGGCCACGCTGAAATCGCGGGATTCGGCGGTGATTATGCCGCAGGTCGAAGGGCAGATTACTCAGATTTTCGTGCATTCGGGCGAGCGCGTCGAAGCGGGCAGTCCGATGATTGAGATTGATCCGCTGAAGCAGCAGGCCACGGTGAAAAGCCAGGAGAGCGCGCGGGCGGCGCAAGAAGCGCAACTGAGTTGGGCGAAGAAGCAGTATGAGCGCGCCCAGGGTCTTGCGGCCGCGGGCGTGGTGAGCAAGCAGGATCTCGATCAGGCGAAGTCAGCCATGGACGCCGCTCAGGCGCAGTTGGACGCGCTCGATGCCACGGTGAATGAACAGCAGGTGCAATTGCACTACTACAAGGTGGTCGCGCTGCGCAGCGGGATTGTGGGCGATGTTCCGGTACACGTGGGCGACCGGGTAACGACGACTACGGTCTTGACCACGATCGATCAGCCGGGGAGCCTGGAAGCGTACGTGTATGTGCCGATCGAGCATTCCGCGCAGTTGAAGATGAATCTGCCGGTGCAGGTGATTGATAGCGACGGCAAGGTACTGGCCGACTCACGGATCAGCTTTATTTCTCCGCAAGTGGATAGCACGACCCAGACGGTGCTGGTGAAGGCGCGCATCGCCAATGGGAACGATGCTTTGCGGCAGTCGCAGTTCATTCGCGCGCGCGTGGTGTGGGGAACGCACAAGAATCCGCAGGTTCCGATCCTCGCGGTGTCGCGGCTGGGCGGTCAGTATTTTGCGTTTGTCGCGGAACCGCAGAACGGCGGCTCGTTCGTGGCCCGGCAGAAACCTTTGACCATCGGACAAACCGTGGGCAACGACTACGAAGTGCAGGGCGGGATCACGATCGGAGATAAGGTGATTATCTCCGGGACGCAATTTCTGGTGGATGGGGTGCCGGTGATTCCGATGAGCTGACGCGGGCTTCCGGCTATCGGCTTCCGATTTCCGATTCGACCGTTTCATTTTCGGCATTCATTTTTTTCGGACATTCAGTTTTTCGAGTTTTCAGTTTTCGAGTTAACAAGAATGTTGTGGTGGCATCGCGGGCCTGAACCGGAAGCCGGATAGCGGAAGCCGGAAGCCCTCAGCAAGCGGCGAAAAGCTCCGCACGAGACCCTTCATGTTTGTAGGCTTCTTTATTAAACGTCCGGTGTTCGCCTCGGTCTGCGCACTGCTGATTCTTCTGGCGGGCCTGGCGGTGATTCCCACGCTGCCGATTTCGCAGTTTCCCACTCTCGCTCCGCCGCAGGTGGGCGTCACCAGCTTCTACATTGGAGCCAGCGCGCAGACGGTGGAGAGCGCGGTCACGATCCCGATTGAGCAGCAGATCAACGGCGCGGAAGGGATGAAATACATCACTTCCACCAGCGGCAACGATGGGACCAGCAGCGTGATTGCCACGTTTGATCTGAATCGCGATCCCGACCTGGCCGCGGTCGACATTCAGAACCGGGTGAACACGGCCCAGGGACGGCTTCCGGCTTCCGTGAAAGCGGTCGGCATCACCACGCAGAAGACTTCGCAAAATTTTGTGTTCGGCGCCGCGGTCGTTTCTGACAACGACAAGTACAACACGCTCTTCATGAGCAACTACATCGACGTCTACGTGAAGGACTCGCTGAAGCGCATTCCTGGAGTCGCCGATGTGATCGTCTTCGGTGAGCGCAAGTATTCGATGCGGCTGTGGCTGGATCCGGTGCGCATGGCGGGGCGCGCACTGACCGCGCCCGACGTGGTGAACGCGCTCTCTGAGCAGAACGTCGAAGTCGCGGCGGGACAGGTGGGACAGCAGCCGTCGATGCTGGGACAGTCGTACCAGGTCAGCGTGCGCGCCGTGGGGCGTTTGAGCGAGCCGGCGCAGTTCGACAATATCATCCTGAAAACGAATTCCGACGGAACGCTGGTCCGCCTGAAAGACGTTGGGCATGCCGAGCTGGGCGCGGAGAATTACGCGACCGACCTGCAATTCGACGGGCATGACGCTATTGGAATCGGAGTAACGCAGCTCTCGACGGCGAACGCGCTCGATGTGGACCGGAAAGCGATTGCCGAACTGAACCGGCTGCAGGAAAAGTTTCCTCCGGGCTTGCACGTCAAGGTCGCCTTCGACACGACCGACGCGGTGGGCGAGTCGATCCGCGACGTGGCCTTCACGGTAGGCTCGGCGATCCTACTGGTCGTGCTGGTGATCTTTATTTTTCTAGGCGACTGGAGGACGACGATGATTCACTTCATCGCCACTCCGGTTTCGCTGATCGGCACCTTCATCTTCGTAAAGTTGCTGGGCTTCTCCATCAATACGCTGACGCTGTTCGGCATCACTCTCGCCGTCGGCCTGGTGGTCGACGACGCGATCGTCGTGATTGAAAACATTGAACGCCACATTCAGGAGGGCGAACACGACTCCCACAAAGCGGCGGCCGCCGCCACCGCCGAGATTACCAGCGCCGTTATCGCCACCTCGCTGGTGCTGGTTGCTGTGTTTGTGCCGGTGGCGTTCTTTCCGGGGACGACCGGCATCCTGTTTCGCCAGTTCGCCTTGACCATCGCATTTTCCATCGCCATTTCCGCGTTCAACGCTCTTACGCTGGCTCCGGTGCTGGCGGCGATCTTTCTGAGCGGCGGGCACCACAAAAAATGGTGGTGGCTGCAAAAATTTGACGACGGCGTCAATGCCTTCACCCGCGGGTACCGTGCCCTGCTGCACCACGTGCTGGAATACAAGCTGGCGATGGCGCTGCTGTTTTTTGCCGGCCTGGGCGCGACTTATTTCGTGTTTACCCGCGTGCCGACGGGGTTCGTGCCCGACGAAGATCAGGGATACTTCATCATCGTCATTCAGGCGCCGTCGGGGGCTTCGCTGGAGTACACGAAGGCGATTGGAAAACAGGTTTCGGATCTGCTGGCGGACGTGCCGGAAGCGGAAGGGACCTTCTCCGTTGCCGGCTTCAGTTTCACCGGTTCGGCCGCGAACCAGGGACTTATTTTCGTTCCGTTGAAGCCGTATTCGCAGCGCAAAGGGGACGCGCACACTGCGTCGGCGATTCTCAACCGCGTGCGTCCGCGTATGTTTGGAATCTCTGGAGCCATAGTATTTGCGACGCTGCCTCCGCCGATTCAGGGTCTGGGACAGTTTGGCGGATTCCAGTTCGTGGTGCAGGATCAGGCGGCGCACAAACTGGAGGAACTGGCGGGCACGGCCGGAGCCCTGATGCAACAGGCGGGGGAGCGCAAGGACCTGGTCCGGCTGTTTACCTCGTTCACGGCGAATGATCCGCAATATCTGGTGACCATTGACCGCGAGAAGGCGAAGAGCCTGCATGTACCGCTGTCGCAGATTACCGACACGCTGGGCGTCTACATGGGGTCATCCTATGTAAATGATTTCGATTTCAACAACCGGTCGTACCGCGTCTACGTGCAGGCGGACAAGCAATTCCGGGCGACAGCCGAGAACCTGAAACAGTTTTATGTGCGCTCGGATAGCGGGGCGATGGTGCCGCTGGACAATTTAATCAGCGTAACCCAGACCACGACGCCCCAGGTCATCAGCCACTACAACTTGTTCCGCTCGGCGGAGATCGACGGCTCGGCGGCGCCGGGATACAGTTCGGGACAGGCGATTGCGGCGATGGAAACGCTGGCTAAAAAGATGCCGCAAGGATTTGCCTACAGTTGGACAGGGTTGTCGCTGGAAGAATTGGCGGCGGGTGGGACTTCGATCATTCTGTTTGGCCTGGGCACGCTGGTGGTCTACCTGACGCTTTCGGCGCAGTATGAAAGTTTTGTGCTGCCCTTTATTGTGTTGCTGGCGGTGCCCATGGCGTTGCTGGGAGCGCTGGGTGCTCAATGGTTGCGAGGTTTGCAGGACGATGTGTTCTGCCAGGTCGGCCTGGTGATGCTCGTCGGGCTGTCGAGCAAGAATGCGATTCTGATCGTGGAGTTTGCGGAACAGTTGCGCCAGCGCGGGGTGCCGCTGGTGGAGTCGGCGGTGCAGGCGGCGACGATTCGGTTGCGGCCGATTCTGATGACGTCGCTGGCGTTCATTCTCGGTGTAGTGCCGCTGGTACTGGCCACGGGGGCTGGGGAGAATGGGCGGCATTCGGTGGGGACGACCGTGTTTGGCGGAATGATCATGTCGACCTTTCTGAATTTATTTTTCATTCCCGTGTTGTATTTGATTATCGAGGGATGGCGGGAGCACGGGAAGGGGCCGGTTCGGGGAGGCGTCCCGGAAGCCGCGTCGTAGCTCGGTGCCGTCGCGGACGGGACTCGGGTTAACCAACCACGTTCTCCCGGCACTCCCGTGCCGGGCTTTCTTATGCCGCCGCTTCGCGGTTGGTTTTATTTTTCCTTTCGGCTTTGCTTTTCTGAACAGCTGCGAAGTTTTGTTTCTTCCTGCGCGCTTCTTTGCGGCGCATTTTTGCCATCCATTCCCGCGAATACATGGTGCCTCGGCATTTTCGGGTGCCGCAGTAACAGGGGGCGGGATCCTCGTCGTCGTAGAGGTTGTAGTCCCAGACCAGTTCTTCTCCGGCGGCGATGTCGCGGATGGCGAAGAGCCAGACGCGGCCCTTGATCTCGTCAACTTCGCAGTTGGGATCGCAGGAATGATTCAGGTAGGCGCCCAGGCCGTGGCCGTCGATCACGGTCTTGCCGTCGTCGAGTCCATATAAATAAGTGCGGGAGACGCCATCGTAGCGGCGGTCGGCTTCTTCGAGGGTGATGCGCTCCCCGGCGTACTCGACCACCCGGGCGCCCTTGCGGATGGGCTTCGAGGTGTAGACACCGACGGAGTGGATGGGCGACGGGCGAACGACTAAAGACATGAACTAATTTCGCATAGCGGGGCAGGTTTGGGGAATGTGAAAAATCGGCGGAGTGTGCTGGGCCGCTGGGCTCCGCCCCTTCGAGTCGCTGCGCTCGCTCAGGGCAGGCTCTCGCGGGACAGCCGAGGCGGCTGTCGCTACATGGTCATTGGTCGAGGCGTAGCATAGCCGGCGATCAGGGCGTCCAGTTTTTCCAGGAGGGCGCCGTTGCCTTGGCGCGGATATTGCGTCAGGGCTTCGCGATAGTGGGGCAGGTTGTAGAGGAAAGCTTCGACGCGCTCTTTGTTTAATTCCTCCCAGTAAGAGCCGTAGCCGGATTTTTCCAGCCAGTAGGCATTGAAGATCTGCTCGAACTGGTGGCTCACCGGCACGGCTAGATACGGCTTGCCCAGATGAAGGGCCTCGGTGACCAGGGAGAATCCGGAATTGGCGACGATGGCACGGGCGCAGGTCAGGTCGGCGAAGAAGCCGTCGAGAGAGGGCTTCTTATAAAGGATGTTGCCTTCGTCATTCGTGCCCTCGCGGCCGAAACCGTAGGCGATGAAGCGGCAGCGGACCGAGCCTAACAACTTGGCCAGCGCCGGAGCGGGCGAGGTGACGTAGACCAGGACATGGTCGCCTTCGGTGGGAACGGCATCCAGGATTTCCCGGCGCAGCAGCGGAGGGAACAGGAACGTGTTGGGTTTGCGGATGGGCGCACTGAAAAAAGAAATTACCAGGTAGGCATTGGCGCGCGGGGTCATCAAACGCGTGACGATTTTGGCGGCCGCGGCGTCGCGACGGTATTGCTTCGGATAGGAAACTGCGGCGTTGGTGAGGCAATGCTGGTTATCGATGGAAATGACGGGGAGGCGCCTCTTGTGTCCGACGTGGCAAGTGAGCGGCTCGAAGTCAGTGATGATCAGGTTGGTGTGCCATTCGTCGACTAGGTGCTTCAGACCGGAGAGGCTTTTGGCGGCTTGTGGGACGGTGATCAGATTCTTAGCGATGGTGCGTTTATAGCGGACACGATTGTTCAGGTAGGCGAAGCGAAAGCCGTAGATGTCCGTGACGTCGAACTGGTTCTTCAGATTTTGCAGGCCGCGGTCGAAGGAGGCGACGTGGACGCTATGTCCCTGGGACACGAGGTGAGAGAGCACTTCTTTTGCTCGAGTGGAGTGGCCCGCGCCTTCGCCGTTCACGCCGTAGAGGATGTTGGCCATGGTCGTGTCAAGATCGAAGGGCGAGTATACCGCTGTCTGGCATAATCTTTCTCATGTGCGGGCGCTATCGATTGTCGCGAAGGAAGCAGGTGGTGGAGGAGTACTTCGAGAGCGCATCCGAGGGCATTTCGGAGGGCATTTCAGAGGAAGAAGAGTGGAGCCCGCGTTACAACATCGCGCCCACGCAGCCGGTGGCGACAGTTCGGCAGGACGGAGCGAGCCGGATGCTTTCGATGATGCGGTGGGGGCTGGTGCCGTCTTGGGCCAGCGACATTTCGGTGGGAGCCCGACACATCAATGCGCGTGGCGAGACCGTTCTGGAGAAACCGGCGTTTCGGGATTCATTTCGCGCGCGGCGGTGCTTGATCCCGGCAGATGGATTTTATGAGTGGAAGAAATCGGGCAAGCAGCGGCAGCCGTTTCACTTCGGCATGAAGGGCGATTCACTGTTCGCTTTTGCGGGAGTTTGGGATCGGTGGAGATCACCGGCGGGACAAGTGCTGGAGTCGTGCTCGATCCTGACGACCGCTCCCAATGAATTGCTCGAGGACGTGCATGACCGGATGCCGGTGATCCTACCGCGGCGACACTACCAGACTTGGCTGACGGCGCCGGCGGCGGAGGCGGGCCGCCTGGCGGAACTGCTGGTGCCGTTCGACGCGAGTCTGATGAGGAGATACGCGGTCAGCGCGCTGGTCAACAAGGCGCAAAATGAGATGCCGGAATGCGCCGTGGAAGTACCGAATCCTGAGACGCAGACGCACCTCTGGTGAGGATTTCAGAGACGCGATCCATTCCGATTTCTGAGGCTACAAAACAAAACGCCCGGACTCGGTTTGAGTCCTGAGCGTTTGCTGATCAGCCCTCCCCCAAGTGCTGCTCAAGAACGAGCATACGACCAGACGATGAAAGAGAGAATGGCCCGTGGGTGCCATGCCTCGGCACTGCCCGAAGATCAGCAAGTGCTTCATTCTCAACGATCCAGTCGGTTACACTAATGACCTTGTGCAACCTGGCTGGAGAAATCCTGCATCGCAGCAGCTAGAGAAACAGCGCGTTTGCTGCGCGAGGGACAGCTTGTCCCGTATGATAGGAGTAACAATCGTACTGCTTGAGAGATACTCTCTTCCCGGTGATTGACGGGAGCCAGCGATTTCCCAATTTTCGTTTCGACAAATTCCTTCAGGAGTCACGGATGGTAAAGAAAGCAGCGGCTCTGTTTCTGGTTTGCGCGAGCATGATTTTGTGGGTGGGTTGTACTTCAACCAGCAGCCGTTTTTTGTACGCGGCAATTCCTGGGTCGAACCAGATTTCGGTGTACCGCGAAGATCCCAACTCGGGCATTCTCACTCAACTCACGGGAAGTCCCATCACTGCGGGCCCGGGAGTGCAGGCCCTGGCGATGCATCCGTCGGGCAAATTCTTGTACGCGGCAAACTCCGGCGAGAGCGACGTCTCTCTATTTGATATTGCGCCGGCCGGTACTCTCACAGAAGTCACGCCGCGCACGGTCGTAGGCGTCGCTCCCACGCTGCTTACCATGGACTCTGCCGGGACTTTTCTTTACGTCGGCAATTCCGGCTCGTTTAACATTTCGGTATTCTCCATCGACGCGAGCAGTGGCGCTTTAACGCCCGTTCCCCAAACTTCCGGTCAGTTCGCTCCAATCGGTATTACTCCCATCAACATGCAGGTTTCGCCCTCCGGAGGAATACTCTACGTCACGGGTCCATCCAACGGTATGGGCTTGTCCGGAGTGATCGAAGCTTTTACGCTCAACCAGGGAGTTCTCACCGCACTTGCTCCGACCTCATTTTTCTTTACCGGAACGAATCCTTATGGGCTGGCTCTCGCTCCCTCCGGCGGTTTTCTATACACAGCCAACAATATCGACGACTCCATCTCCGAGTTCACGATTAACACAGACGGATCGCTGAGCCAGTTCCCCAACTCTCCGTTGGGAGTGCAATACGCGGGGCCGCTTGCGCTTCTGGTCGACAAATCGGGCAAATATCTGTTTGTGGCCAACCAAGCTACCTCCTTCGTCACGGGGTACTCGGTCGGTTCTGATGGCGCACTGACCCTGCTGACGAGTTCGCCGTTTGCCGTGGGATCGAATCCCACGGTGATTGCCAGCGACCCAGACGGAAAGTATTTATTTGTGGGGAACCAGAAGACTCCCGTGATTCAGTCTTTCAATCTGAATACCGGCAGCGGAGCGCTTACTTCAGTTGCCTCTTACCCGCTCCCGGGGAATCCGACGTCGTTTGCCATTACCCCCAAGCCCTAGGGGAGGAGAAGAAGAAAATAAGAAATGGACCCGCGCTCCAACTCGAGCAGGTCTGGGCGGCAGTCGAGTTCATCTCGCAAGCCGCTCTTGATTTAACATGCGGGTGACAACCCGGCACGGGCGACATGGGACGATAAGACGTTGGACTGTCGCAATACGCAGGTGCAAGCGCGAACGGCGCTGGGTCATCTTAGGTCTGCGAGCCCGATCTCCGGATGGTGATGGCGCTGGCTCGGGAGGGACCAAGGTCCACACAAATGAAAATCTCCAGTGCCGCGAGCGCCTTCCCCAAGCATTATTATTCTCAGAAATTTCTGCTGGAAAAACTTCAGGAATTCTGGGGCGACCGGCTGAGGAATCCGCAACTGCTGGCGCGGTTACACCGCAACGTCGCCGTAGAAGGACGCCATCTGGCGATGCCCCCGGAAAAGTATTACGAACTCACAACCTGGGGGCAGGCCAATGACGTTTGGATTCGGGTCGCTCAGGAATTGGGCGAACAAGCGCTCTGCCGTGCTCTGCACCATGCGGGGCTTGAACCAAGTGAGCTGGGTGCGTTGTTTTTTACTTCGGTCACCGGTATCTCGAGTCCCTCGATCGACGCTCTGCTGATCAACCGCATGGGATTGCCGGTGAATATTCGGCGGGTTCCGATTTTTGGGTTAGGGTGCGTGGCCGGCGCGGCGGGAATTGCGCGGGCCGCGGACTATGTGCGCGCCTATCCTTCGCAAGCGGCGGCGCTGGTGTCGGTGGAACTGTGCTCGCTGACCATCCAGCGGGATGATCTATCTGTGGCGAATCTAATTTCCTCCGGGCTGTTTGCGGATGGCTCGGCGGCGGTTATCGTTGCAGGTGACGATGTCACGGGGAGCGATCTGCCTTCGACTGGGCCTGAGATCGTCGCGACCCGATCCATCTTCTATCCCGACACCGAAGAGATGATGGGATGGAAGGTGAGCGAGAAGGGTTTTCGCATCACGCTCTCGCCGGAAGTGCCGGTGCTGATTCGCGAACATTTGGGGCACGACGTCGATGCATTTCTCGCCGACCACGGACACAAACGTAGTGACATCGGAAGCTGGGTGCTGCACACGGGTGGACCGAAAGTGCTGGAGGCGACTGCGGCAGCGCTCAATCTGCACAACGGGGAGCTCGACGCCTCCTGGGATTGCCTGAAAAAAGTTGGGAATCTTTCGTCCGCGTCTGTCTTAGTAGTTCTGGAAGATGTGATGAAAAACCGGCGCCCGGAGCCGGGCACGATGGGCGTGCTTGCTGCCATGGGTCCCGGATTCTGTTCGGAGCTGCTGCTGCTGCGCTGGTAAGCCAGAAATTGGTAAGAGAGTGACAAGGTCAGAAACATGCATGAGAGCGTGCCCGACGCGACCGACGTTTTCGTGATTGGGGGCGGCCCTGCGGGACTGGCAGCGGCGATTGCGGCGCGCCAGCGGGGGTTCCGGGTGCTGGTGGCCGACGGTGCGCAACCGCCAATCGACAAGGCTTGCGGCGAAGGCTTGCTGCCGGATGGACGGGTAGCGCTGGAGCGACTTGGGATTCACGTTCCCTTGACCGACGCTCATCCCTTCCGCGGCATTCGTTTCTTCAGCGCCGCGTTGTCGGCGGATGCTCGATTTCCGGGCGACAGTCGCGGCCTCTCGGTCCGCCGAACATCCCTACATCGCCTGATGACAGAACGCGCGGCGCAACTCGGCGCCGGGCTGTTGTGGCGGACTGCGGTTACCGGCATCTCTCCGCAAGGAGTTCATTTGGGCGATCGCGTGGTTCACGCGCGCTTCATTGTTGGCGCGGATGGCTCGAACTCGCGCGTGCGGCGATGGGCTGGTCTCGATCACGGTCCGCGGCCTCGGCTTCGTTACGCGTTCCGGCGGCACTACCGCGTCGCGCCCTGGACCGACCACATGGAAGTCTACTGGGGCGACCACTGCCAGGGGTACGCCACAGCCGTGAGCCGCGAGCAAGTCTGCGTGGCGCTGGCTTCGCATGATTCCAATCTGCGACTGGAGGAAGGCCTGCGGGCCTTGCCCGCACTCGCTGAGAGATTGCGTGGCGCCGAGGCGGTGTCCTCCGAACGAGGAGCTCTGACCGGCAATCGCAAGCTCGCGCGGGTGTGGCGAGGGAACGTAGCGCTGATCGGGGATGCCTCAGGTACCGTGGATGCAATCACGGGAGAAGGGCTAGGGCTGGCGTTCAGCCAGGCGGCTGTCCTGGCGGAATGCATGGAAGCCGGCGACCTTGCATGCTATGACGCTGCACATCGCAAGCTGGCCCTGCGTCCGCTCTGCATGGCCCGGCTGATGCTCACTCTCGATCGTCGTCCGTGGCTGCAGCGTCGTACACTGCAGGTCTTTCAGAAGCGGCCGGAAATATTCCGCCGTTTTCTCGAATTGCACGTGGGAGCCCTTCCACCCCTCCACGTTGTGAGGGACGGACTGACGCTGGGATGGGGACTGTTAACCGCTTAACATCATGAACGCGCCAAGCCGCAAGGCTCACGAGGAAGGTCCGCTACGCGAAGTTGGATTGGCTGTTCTAATTCTGCTGGCCGCCTTCGTCATTCCAGTAACGGCCCAGCCTGCGACAGTTCAGGAGACAGCGTTCCAGTTGGATCCCGCGCAAACCTCCGTCAAGTTCACGCTGGGCGATGTTCTCCACACGGTCCATGGAACTTTTCATTTGAAGAACGGGGCGCTTCGACTGGAGCCAGCCACGGGGAAAATCTCAGGCGAGATCGTGGTTGACGCCAAGAGCGGCGAGAGCGGCAGCGGCACGCGCGACCGCAAGATGCATAAGGAAATTCTGGAGAGCGAGCGCTATCCCGAGATTGTGTTTCATCCCGACAAGATTGAAGGCGCCGTTGCAACGCAGGGGAAGTCTTCGGTGAAGGTTCACGGCATGTTCAGCATTCATGGGGTGGAACGCGAGATCACGGTGCCGGCCGAAGTGGAAATTTCCGCGGAGCATTGGACTGCCACGGTTCACTTCACGATTCCTTATGAGAAGTGGGGAATGAAAAATCCTAGCACGCTGTTCCTGCGGGTGAATGATTCGGTGGAGATCGATCTGATTGCTGCCGGGGGCGTAGCAAGACGCTCTGCCGCAACTTCCGCTCAGTAGCCGCTCTGCGGGACGATTCCCTTTCCTTCGGTGCATTCATAGCAGCGGCCTGCCGCGAGATTTTTGTATTCTTCCGTGCGTCCACTGGGCCAGTCGATCAGGACGCGTTCGATGCGGTCGTGTTTTTCCAATCCAAAAGTCACCGGAAGTTCCGACTGGGACAAATAGCTCGAACCGCCTTTCACCAGGCGAGACTGCGCCAGCCCGCCAGCGAAGACCCGAACCAGCGCGCCGATTCCGTCGCGGTTTGATTTGGTTCCCACCAAACGAAAACGGATGCTGTGATTTCCGCTGAGTTGATCGTTGCGATACAAATACGCCGGTCCGCTGTTGGTGGTGAGTAGAAGGTCAAGATCGCCGTCGCGATCGAAGTCCGCATAGGCAAGTCCACGGCCGACTTTTGGCACATCAAAGCCTCCGCCAACTTCTGCCGCAACATCGCGAAAGCTTCCCTTGCCTCGATTTAGAAAGAGCTGGGGCGGCTGCGCATAGCCGACATTGCCGCGAATGTTGCGCACGGTTTCGTCGATGTGCCCGTTGGCCACAGCGAAGTCGAGCCAGCCGTCGAGGTTGACGTCGAGGAACGAGCAGCCAAATCCCAGGCTATTTCTGGAGGCAATGCCCACACCGGATTGCGGCGCGATGTCTTCGAAACTCTTGCCACTCTTGCGGTAGAGTCCGATCATTTCGTTGTCGAAGTTTGTGATGGCGACGCCTGGCGAACCCGAGTCGTCGAAATCGGCTGCGTCGACTCCCATGCCCGCGCGGGCTTTACCCTCGCTGCTGAAAGCGAGCCCGGTCTCCACGGCGGCATCCTTGAAGGTGCCATTGTGCTGGTTGCGATAGAGCTTGTTGGGCTGAGTGTCGTTGGCCACCAGCAGATCGGGCCAGCCATCGTGGTTATCGTCGAACAGGGCCACGCCCAGAGACTTGGAACTGCTGTCGAAAATTCCGCTGGCCGCGGTTACATCTTCGAATGTGCCGTCGCCACGATTATGGAAGAGCCAGCAGGTGGCGCCGCGATAGGCTTCGGGAGTGCAATACGATTTGTGTTTGCCATCGAGGCTGCAGAACACGTCGTGATCGGGCGACCACTTTACGTAGTTGCAGACAAAAAGATCGAGCAATCCATCGCGATCATAATCGAACCACAACGCGGAAGTGCTAAATGCCTCGCGCTTGCCCAGTCCGCTAACGTTGGTCACATCGACAAACGTGCCCTTGCCCGTGTTGCGGAACAAACGGTTCTGGCCCACGCAAGTGATCAGGATGTCGGGGAAGCCGTCGTTGTTGTAGTCGCCAACCGCCACGCCCATGCCGTACATTTCGACATCGAGCCCGGCGCGTACCGTCACGTCGGTGAACGTGCCGTTGCCGTTGTTGTGATAGAGGCGCAGCGTGGAGCGATTCTTCTTGTGGCCGGGCCAGTCGGCGCCATTGATCAGCAGAATGTCCTGCCAGCCGTCGCGATCGTAGTCCAGAAACGCGCAACCGGAGCCGAGTGTTTCGGGCAGAAACTTGCCGCCGAAAGCTCCGCTGTTGTGCTGGAAATGAATTCCGGCAGAGGCGGTCACATCGGTAAATCGGAAGCCCGGAGAAACCGCGGCCCCCGTTTGCGGCGTCAGCGCCCGCACTTGCGAGCACGACGCTAATCCTGCCAGTCCCATTCCCCACAGGAAAGACCTGCGATTCACAGAGCATTTCACGGAACGTTCACCAACCCGGAGCGAATCGCATATACCACCAGTTCCGCGGTCTTGTGAATTCCCAGCGAGTTCATGATGTTGGCGCGGTGAACGGCAACCGTGTTGGCACTGAGTTCGAGCGCGACCGCGATCTCCTTGTTCGACTTGCCGTCGACGATCATCTGCAGCACTTCCAGTTCCCGGGGCGTGAGCGCCGCGCTGCGCTCTCCCTTTAGCACGGATCGCTGCTCGACCATCGGATCGAACACCGTTTCTCCGGCGGCAATCTTGCGGATAGCGGCCCCGAGCTCCAGATCCATCGCGTTCTTCAGAACATATCCCTTGGCTCCGGCTTCGATCGCTTGCCGCACCCACGTATTCTCCGTGTGCATACTGAGCATGAGAACTGCGGTGTCGGGCGAATCCTCGACGATCTGCCGCGTGGCCTGCAGGCCGTTCATGCCGGGCAGAGCGCAATCCATCACCACCACCTGGGGATGAAGTTGTTTCGCCAGCTTGATGGAATCCTCGCCATTGCCCGCTTCGCCGACGACCTCCATGTCGGACTCGTCTTCCAGCATGCGGCGGAAACCACGCCGCACCAGGCTGTGATCATCCACCAGCAATACTGTGATCTTCTTTTCCATAAGACTCTGCCTTCTCCCTGGGGACAGATAAATGCACGCGGGTTCCACCTTCCGGCGGACGCGAAAAAATAATTCGCCCGCCCATCAACTCGGAGCGCTCGCGCATCGCCACTAATCCAATCCCGTGGTTGCCGGGTCGCTCGGCCAGCCCGACGCCATGATCTTCCACTTCCAATTCAAGAACGTCGGGCAGAAAGCGCAATCGCACCCACGCCGCCTTGGCGCCAGAATGCCGCGCCACATTGTTCAGCGCTTCCTGCAGGACGCGGTAAACGTGCACACCGGCGCCGCCGTCCACGGGAAACGCCAGTCCCTGCTTCTCATAGGATATGGCAATCCCGGTTTGTCTTTCTATGGTAGGAATGTACCAGTCCATCGTGCTCTCAAGGCCAGCCTCGTCCAGCATCACGGGATGCAGCGCCTGGGAAAGACTGCGCACACTCTCCAAGGTAGTCTGCACAGTCACGAGCACTTCCTGCAAATCGGCCCGGAGCGACGAACCCTCCGGCGCGTGGGTTCCCGCGCGACGCAGCATCGACCCGACGGCCGTGAGGATCTGTCCAAATTCGTCGTGCAACTCGCGCGATATGTAGCGCAGAGTGGATTCCTGCGTGGCAATCAATTTCTGCGCCAGTTCGCTGCGGCGCTCGGAAACCTCGGCCAGGCGCGCAAACAGACGCCGGTTCCAGCGAATCCCCGAAAGCCCGTTCAGCAGGATCGCCAGCAAGGTCGCGGCCAGAAAAACATAGACCTGGCGCTGCACGCGGTCGTAGATCTGAACGATGCGCTGCCCGGCCTGCTCCTCGTTCTCGCTGTTCTGCACCAGCAAACGCGCCACGGCGGTACTCAGCGCGGCCTGCCGTTCCTGGAGCGAAAGCTGAATCTGCTCGCGCGCCTCTTTATCTTTGCCGTCGTGGGCGAGAGCGAAGACACGGTCCACGGCATCCCAGAACTGGTTGAAATTTCCCGTGAGAAACGTGCTTTGCTCCGGAGTGCGGCTGGCCGCGGCGAATCCCGCCTCACGCCGCATCGCATCGTCCAGATCGGTCCGAATGCGCTGGAACTGCGCGGACCACGCCGTCAGGGGATAGGGTTCATCGCTGCTCACCATGTCGCGCATGGCTACGGCGAGCAGGTTGAGGTCGTTCTGGATTCTCAGCAACTGCAGCGAATCCTTGCGGTTGCGGTCCACCAGTTCGGTCTGCAACTTGCGCAGACCGGTCACCTGCCACGTGATATAGGCTGAATACGCCACGACCGCGGACAGTGTGATGAGCAAGCCCAATAACAGGCCCAGGGTCGGTGATCGGTCCGGCGAAGACGGGCGGGACACGCCCCGAGCATACAACGTTGGCATGGCGCCTGTCACAGGGCGGCGAGCGGTTGACGGCCGCCCGGCGCTTCAACCGCAGATGTGTGACAATGCAGTAATAATGAAGCGAATCCGGCGCCAACGGAGTCAAACAGTAGATTGAGTTCTCCACCCAAAGAAGCCGAGAAGCCTCCGAAGATCCAGCGTCTGAAGGCCGTTTGGCCGGAAGTCTGGAAGTTGATGCGCCCGCGCCGCGGATTGCTGGCTCTGGGCTTCGTGCTGATGGTGATCAACAAGGTCGCCGGCTTCGTGCTGCCGTATTCCTCGAAATTTCTGATCGATAACGTAGTGACTAAGGGTCAGACGGGGCTGCTGCGTCCTCTGGTATTTTCGGTTTTATTTGCGACGCTCATCCAGGGTGTTACTTCTTTTTCTCTGACGCAGTTGTTGTCGAAAGCTGCCCAGCGCCTGATTGCCGACCTTCGCCGGCAAGTGCAGATGCACATCTCGCGTCTGCCGGTGGCCTTTTACGATGCCAATAAAACCGGAGCGCTGGTGTCGCGGATCATGACCGACGTAGAGGGTGTCCGTAATCTGCTGGGGACCGGTCTGGTGGACTTTGCCGGAGGATTGGTCGCAGCCGGCATTGCGCTCGGGCTGCTGCTGCGCATCAGCGCGCCCCTGACGCTGATTGCCGTCGGCTCCCTCGGATGCTTCGCCTTCGCCTTGAATCGAGCTTTTGCGACGATCCGACCTATTTTCCGCGAGCGCGGCAAGATTAACGCAGAAGTGACCGGGCGCCTCACCGAATCGCTGGGCGGCGTTCGAGTCATTAAGGGATATCACGCCGAAGAGCGCGAGGAAAAGATTTTTGCCGGTGGCGTGCGCCGCTTGCTCGACAATGTGATGCGCACGTTGACCGCTACTTCTCTGATGGGGCTTTCCGCAAGCTTGCTGCTCGGCGTGGTCGGAGCCGCGACCATGTACGTCGGCGGGCGTCAAATGGCGGCCCACACGCTGACTGCGGGCAGTTATTTTTCTTACAATTTCCTGCTCGTATTCCTGATCGCTCCCGTCATGCAGGTGGTGTCCATCGGCACGCAGCTCACTGAGGCTCTGGCTGGTTTGGAGCGCACTCAGGAAATCATGGCGGAGCGGCCGGAGGATCAGGATCCGAAGCGTTCCGTGCAGCTTCGCGACATTGTGGGCACAGTTGAGTTCGAAGATGTAACTTTCAGCTACGACGGAACCCACGATGTTCTGCGCGACATTTCCTTTCGCTCTGAGCCGGGAACGGTAACGGCGCTCGTCGGGTCTTCGGGCTCGGGGAAGTCGACGACCATCGGCTTGATCTCGGCCTTCTACGTCCCGTCAAAGGGGACCGTCCGCGTGGACGGAGTGGACTTGAGCACGGTGCGGCTCGACTCCTTCCGCACGCGGCTAGGCGTAGTGCTACAGGAATCGTTTTTGTTCGACGGAACCATCCGTCAAAACGTCGCGTTCTCACGTCCGGACGCGACTGAGGAAGAAGTCATGCGGGCATGCCGCATCGCTCGCGTCGACGAATTCGCCGAGTCGTTTGCCGAAAAGTACGACACCGTAGTCGGCGAGCGTGGCGTGAAACTTTCCGGCGGACAGCGCCAGCGGATCTCGATTGCCCGCGCGATTCTGGCGGAGCCCCGCATCCTGATTCTGGACGAAGCAACTTCCAGCCTCGATTCGGAATCGGAACAGATGATCCAGCAAGGCCTCTCTTATCTGATGCAGGGACGCACTACATTCGTCATCGCGCACCGGCTTTCGACGATTCGCCGCGCCGACCAGATCATGGTGATGGAACAGGGGCAGATCGTGGAACGGGGCACGCACACCCAGCTCTATGCGGCGCGTGGCCGCTATTACGACCTCTACACGCGCCAACACGGAGTCGAAGAAAATCTGTTCCTGGCTCCCGGCGAAGGCGACGCGGTTGCGGTGAATGGCAACGGCGCAGATCCTAAGAGTGGCGACGTGAAGGCCGGCGACGCTCTGCGCGTGCTGCGAGGAGAAATGCGCTAGCGCCTATGACGACTGCTCCCGCAGTTTCCGCCGCGCGTGGCACCGTGGCGATCCGCAGCGAGAATCTTTGCCGTCACTATCGCATGGGCGACACCTTGATCCGTGCGGTGGATGGCGTCTCGCTCGAAGTTCGCGCCGGAGAGTTTATCGCGCTCCTCGGAACTTCCGGTTCGGGCAAATCTTCCATTTTAAATCTGATCGCCGGTCTCGATCACCCGACGTCGGGGAGCGTTGTCGTGCAGGATCGCGATCTGGCGAAGCTCTCGCGCGAAGAACTGGCCAAGTACCGTCTGCGCGTAGTGGGCATGGTGTTCCAGTCGTTCAATCTGATCGCCAGTATGACGCTTGCCGAGAACGTGGACCTCCCGCTGCGGTTTGCAGAAGTCGATCGCGGTCAGCGCCAGACTCTGGCTCGCCAGGCCCTGGAGCGTGTGGGATTGCTGGGTCGCATGAATCATCGCCCGAGCGAGCTTTCCGGCGGCGAGCAGCAGCGGGCGGCTCTGGCGCGGGCTTTGATTAACCGGCCACAGCTTCTGCTGGCCGACGAACCTACGGGCAACCTCGACAGCCATACGGGAACGGAAATCATGGACATGGTCCGCCAGTTCAACCGCGACTTGGGGATGACGGTCGTGATGGTAACCCACGAGCGTGCCCTGGCCGAGCGCTACGCGCAACGCATGATTTTTTTAGCGGACGGGAAGTTGATTGATGATCGTCCGAACGCGTCCACTGCCGATAGTGCTCCAATTCGGGGAGGGCAGTCGTGAAGATTCCAGATCTGACCGAACTCGCACTACGGAATCTGCGCGAGTCGTTACTGCGAAACTCGCTGACCACCATGGGGATCTCCGTGGGGGTAGCCTCTCTGGTTGCCATGCTGTCTCTTGGAATCGGCCTGCAGCAGCTGATTTCGCGACGCCTGGTGAAGTCCGGATTGTTTGATACGGTTGTGGTCACCTCGCGTCGCGATCTGCGCGGTCGCGATGAAGACCGGAACGGACCCACTCCCGGCGAGAGCCGTGTGCTGGACGAGCCCGCGCGCCAGGAGATCGAGCGCCTCTCCAACGTAATCGAAGCCTATCCCGACATTCGCTTCATCACGGAACTGCGCTTTGACGACAGGCCTCATCTGACGATGATCTCAGCGCTCCCCTCGTCCGCAAAGTCCAACGATGCCTTCGAAGGCATGCAGGGCAGCTTCTTTTCTTCTGACACAGCCCCGGAAGTGATCCTGCAAAAAACATTTGCCGAGGAATTGTTGGGCAAGGTTCCCGGTCGGGGAATCGATGAGACCAAGGTCGCAGACCTGGCGAAGCCGTTGTTGGGGAAGGAAGTGACGATGCGCTACGCGCAACGTATTTCTGGCCTGGCGCAGCCGTCGCCATCGAGCGCCGACGCAACGACTCCGACGGATAGCGGTCTCGCCACGGCTGCCTATTCCGTCATCTCGCGCGAACAGAAACTCAAGATCGTCGGTATCGCAGACCTGGATCCGGAAAGCATGCGCGGTCCAACCCGCGCAAAAGTCTTCCTGCCGTTGAAGCTGGCCGAAGGACTCCACGTGATGCAACCCACCGATCTGCGTGAGATTTCGCGGGCTACGAGTGACCAGCCGGTTTATTCCTCAATCGGGGTGCGGGTGAAGAACCCGGCGCAGATACAAGTGGTCGAAGACGCTATCAAGAAGATGGGCTTCAACACATTTTCGATCCTGGATGCCAGCCGAGGTCTTAAACAAGTATTCGGGGTGTTGTTCGCGTTCCTGGGAATTTTCGGGAGTCTGGCGTTAGTCGTTGCGTCGATCGGAATTGTGAATACGCTGGTCATGGCGATCCTCGAACGCCGCCGCGAGATCGGCATCATGAAAGCCATCGGCGCCAGCGACGCGGATGTGAAGAACCTATTCTTCGCTGAGGCCGGAGCCATGGGGATCTTGGGTGGCGTTGTGGGAGTCATCTTGGGCTGGGCCATCGGCCAAGTGATCAACCTGGGGACCAACGTTTATCTCAAGCGCCAGGGCTTACCGCCGGAGCATTTCTGGGCGGTACCGTGGGAGCTTGTGGTTTTTGCCGTTCTGTTCGCATTCGGGGTGAGCCTGGTTTCCGGCTTGTATCCGGCGGGCCGTGCCGCCAGGCTCGATCCTGTACAGGCCCTGCGCTACGAGTAAACGGACCCGCATGATCCGCGACTGCAGACTTTTCTTCTTGGTCCTTTTGATCGCCGGCTCGGCGGCCGCTCAGAGCCGCATCGACTGCAGCGCGCTCAACAGCCAGATTCTCAAGCAAGTCGTCCACTACTGCGTCTACCTGCCGGCAGGCTACGATGCGAGCGCGGCTCAGCATCCTGCGAAGCGTTATCCGCTCCTTTACTTTCTGCACGGCCTGGGCGACAACGAGCAAACGCTTTTCAACGGCGGCGGTTGGACGTTGCTCGACGATCTGCGCAACCAGCACAAGATGGGAGATTTTCTGATCGTGTCCCCGGAGGGCAGGCGCAGCTTTTACATCAACTCCGCCGATGGTGCCGTGCGCTACAACGATTTTTTTCTGCAAGAGTTCATTCCCCAGATCGAAAGAAAATACCGGATTTGCGCCGGCCGCGCTGGGCGCGCCATCAGCGGAATCTCCATGGGCGGCTACGGCGCATTGCGGTTCGCCTTCGCTCATCCTGAACTCTTTTCCGCAGCCAGCGCGCAGAGCGCCGCGCTGATCACCGCATCGCCGCAAACCCTGGATTCCGCATCGCTGACCGGAGCGCCTCTTGCAGGAGTGCTGGCCCCAGTATTCGGCAAGCCGATCAGCGTAGCCCACTGGAATGAAAATAGTCCGTTTGTGCTGGCGAAAAAAAACGCAGCTGCTCTGCGCAAGCTCGCCATTTATTTCAACTGCGGCCAGGATGACAACTATGGCTTCGAAAAAGGAGCGGCGGCCTTGCACGAGGAACTGCAAAGGGAAGGCGTGAAACACGAATATCACCCCTACCCCGGCGATCACAGCCTGACTTATTTCCTATCGCACTTCGGCGAGGTCATGGAGTTTCATTCCAAAGCTTTCGGCCTGCTGCCGGAGCGCTGAGATTCCTCGCACCTGTTGTAAACTAACGAAGCGTCCTATCGCGTCTGACCGACCTGCAGAACCCGGAGAGGTGGCCGAGTGGTTGATGGCTCCGGTCTTGAAAACCGGCGTACCCGAAAGGGTACCGGGGGTTCGAATCCCTCCCTCTCCGCCATTAATCCTAAGCGCATGGAAACAATGTGACTCCGTTTCCGGCTAAGAATCCCGGCTAAGAATTGCCAGAATTGGCGAGCTCGGTATTAGGCCTCCACGGGAGAGGCCAATGCCACTTGTCAAGATTCCAGCCATCAAAGCACCCAGCGTTTCGCTCTATATCCGCATCACGGATGAAAAGGGACGCCGCCGTTACGAGCGCGTCCGACCACGCAGCCTACAACCGTGCGGGCCCCGTGACAATTACGCCCTGCTTTACTACGTTCCCAAAATGACTTGGGAACAGGTGGGACAGGATTACAACGAAGCCGTTCGGCGGCGGGCCACGAAGGAGCACGAACTCCTGCAGGCGGCACGAGACAAGTCTGCCCAGCCCGATACCACACCCAACCTGCTCCGCATACGCCATCCTCCTTCGGCTTGGACTTACTTTTCTGACACCTGCTTTAGGGCCGATAACCAAAGGTCATGACCCCTATGCATCGCTTGAGGGTCCTTCTTGCGGAACTCCACTGCTCCCGGTCCTCTCACGACCTCTTCGGTGACGACACGACAACCCTCAGGTGCCTTGAGCAAAAGAAAAGTATGGTAGGCATCCATACCTGTTCCCTGACCGAACCAGCCGATACGCGAATTCGCCGCAAATTCATGTACTCGGCTCTCAATGTGCACGCCAAACGTATCCCATGAGAATTGTGTGTCCTGGTGAAGCCTGCCGTCCGGGCTGTTCAGCAGTCTCACATTCCGTGAATTCGAATACCATTCAGGCCAAGTCTGCGCCTGAACGAGGTGCTGCCAGACATTCGGGCAGGATGCGTGAATCAGCAATTCGTTATGAGCGAATAGGTCCGCGTCTGCCGGCGTGTGTCCAGCCGGCCAATGGATCTCGGAAGACCGTAACGGCCAATCGGGATTGTCGACCTGCGAAATCTGTGCGAGTGTGGGCGCCCTCATCATGCCGAAAGTTAGGACACCCATGACCAGCGATGTTTGTGTCAGCCTTGCGATTCGCATATTAGAACTCATAATCCTCTCCTCATTTGTGTTGGTATTGCCGCGACGCTAAACCAGGACCGTGCCGCCGTCGACTACAACGGTCTGGCCGGTGCCGAACCCCTCCTGCATCAGAAACAGATAGGCTTGTGCAATGTCACGAGCTTCGCCGACTCGTCCCACGGGCAGGCGCTTGCCAACACTTTCAAAGAGTTGCTCCCTTTCTACTGAGGTCATGTTCTGCCACAGGTTCGTCCGGACGACTCCAGGGGATACGGCGTTAACCCGGATCGGCGCCAGTTCAATCGCCAGGGCACGTGTTAAAGCTTCGATAGTTCCGCAGACGCTGGCGGCAATGACCCATCCACTGTGCGGACGCCGGCCGGCGACTCCCGTGGTGAGGACGATAGAGCCGCCCTTTCGAATTTGTGGACTCCCGTATTTGACCGTGGCAAGTGCGGACCAATAACGCAGTTCAAATGCGCGTCTCGCCTGCTTGAGATCTGTCTTAGCAAGCTCGTTCAATTGCAGGCTGTCACCTGCGGTGAAAACCAGGTGATCAAAGCCGCCAAGGTTCGTGAAAAAGCTTTCCACAGCCTTTTCGTCGGAGACGTCAACCGCCTGTCCCCGCGCTTCTCCTCCGATAGCTTTGATGGCTTCCTGAACGCGTTCTGCGCTGCTGGAGACGATCACGACCTCGGCTCCCCGCGACGCCGACTCTTCGGCGACTGCCAAACCGATCCCCGACGATCCACCTACGATGACCACCCGTTTATTCTCGAAACCGTTTTCTCGTGGCATTGAATTCTCCTTTTGCACAGCTCTGTCGACTTACAGAGCTAAAGATGTGCAGACACAAGCATGCGAATCATGCATAATCAGCATGACGTCCATGCGTCTAGAGAAATTGCGTCAGGCTGATTTGAATCTCCTGGTTACGTTCGCTGCGATCGCCGAGGAGAAAAGTATCACCGCGGCCGCATCCCGCTTGTTCCTCAGCCAGCCCGCCGTGAGCCGGGCCCTGCAGCGGGCACGCGCGATGTTTCAGGATGATCTTCTGGTTCGATCGCCGCATGGTTTCGAACTCACTTTGCGAGGTCGAAAGATTCTTGAGGAGCTTGAGGGGCTTCTGCCCAGGATGGAGAATCTCGTTGCGCCGGCCGTGTTCGATCCCTCCCGAGAGAAAAGCCATTTCCGCATCTCAGGTCCGGATAATGTTTGTACAGTCGTGCTCCCGCGCTTGTGCCGTCAATACGCGAACGGCCGCTATCAAGTACAGTTTGAATTTCTTCCATGGCAGAGTGGCATCACGGAGCTCGTCGAACACGGGCAGCTCGATCTTGTTCTCCGCAATGATGAGGGGCTCCTGCCATCGCACTTCCAGTTGGAAAGACTCTACAAAGAAGATTGGATTTGCGCCGTGGCGCGCGAAAGCCACTTTGGCGACCGGCTGATACTTAAGCAATATCTAGCCGCGAGCCACATCGTGGTTTCCCCCTATGAAGGCGTGCAAACAATTCCAGACAAGCAACTGGCGGCTCTCGGTGCAAAACGCACCTCTTGTATTCGGGTGCCTTACTTCGGCGTGGCGCTGCAATGCCTTCCCGGTACGGAACTGGTCCTTACGCTAACTGGCGGCATGACTTCAGTTATCAAAAACGACCGCAGGTTGCGGACCGTGAAGGCGCCAAAAGAATTGCACGCGTTTCATTTCCTCATGGCGTGGCATCCGAGGCTCAACTCCGACCCGCGTCATGTATGGCTTCGTGGTGCGATGCGATCAACAGCCAGGGCTCTGGATGGGTAAGCGTAGTAGGAAAAATGCCAGTTTTATTGATTTTCCGAATTTCAGACGGCTCCAACAAGAAAAGTAATGAGAAGTCGGCTTGCGCTACGCCGACTTGTCAATACTCATCCGCCGGGGTCGCCCATCGGATTACTTCCCAATCGCCGACCATCCGTCAGATATAACTGGCGATTGACGTCGCCCGACGCACCGGAGTGGTATCGACCTTTTAGAAGGCAGGGATGTGTTGAAGGCCCCAGAACACTGCGACACCGCCGACAGCATAGGTCGGAAGAACTTCGAGGATCTGTAATCGTTTAGTTGGCTCCTGGACGCAAGTCTAGAAGTGGGACCGGCCGTACTGCGAGACCTGCACCGTGTCCGTGAGCCTAAACAGAGCTGAAAAACTCATAGCCTTGCACAGGCGCGACAGTCTGGAGTTTGTCCAACGCCAGAAGAAACGGAAACTGGTGGAGCAGAGCTTTACCTGGATCAAACACTGGACGGGATTCCAGCAGGTGAAGTTGCGCAGCCGGCGGCGGGTGGAGTGGCTGTTTCAAATCGCGGCTGCAGCCTACAACCTGGTTCGCATGACGCGCTCACGGCGCTAGCCTGAGGCGAGGCGTCCTCCCGGTCCGCGGTCACATCGAGATAGGAGGACTAGGAGGACCAGAACGAGAGCGGACGCCGGAACAAACGATTAGCGGGACGCACCTTTACCCGCAATGGTGAGTTTTTCAGCAGACTGTGAAGCCCGCTCCGACGAGAATCCTAATGCGGCGCTGAAGCGCCGCTATTCCAAGTGGCTGCCTCCACATCGCTGCCTCTACGAGGCGGCGATCACTGCCACCATGGCTGCCGACGCGGCGTCCTCTTCGGCCTGCAACTTCCGATACCAGATAAACATGATCAGCAGGGACAGTCGGCTGTCCGGCACGGCCGCTCCGGCTAGCAGCTCCACGGTTTTCTCACGCGTGTGGAGGCGCAACACCGGTTCGCCGCCCTCGGCGATCACGCTCCACACCGGACGCCACCAACCGTGGCACTCCAGGCGGAACGTCTGGCCATCGGCAAAGGTCAGCGTGCCTCCGCTGCCCCATCCTGACGTGAGGGTCGCGATTGCCTGTTGAGAAGCCGAATCCACGATCTGAGCGCCGGAGCCCAGCCAGCCGCCGCGGCGAAACGTCCAGCGTCCGTGTTGGGTTTCAGCGATGAAGTTCGATGACCAGAAGCTGGGGCGTTTTAGTGTGCCCACAACTTCGTGGTTCAATTTCAGTTCGTAGTTTCGACAGGAGATTTTCGACCAATTGAACCCGCTGGAAATCGCGGAAGAGATGGGAATCATAAACACCTCCGAAAAGGCATTCGATCCAATTCCAGCGTAGCACGGGAGTGTTAAAGCCGTGTGAAAAGCGGTGTAGGCGCGAGAATCCTTCGCTCCCCCTGAAAAGCGGCTCCGCTCAGGATGACCCACCAATAATTGGCTATCGGCGACCTAACGGATATCGGACCACACCGTCCGCTGCATGCATGCGTCGCGCTGCTACAATTCCGTGTTCGCGCTGATCAACACATCAGCTGCGAACTTCAGCGCCCACAATCGCGTACAGTCTAGTGGATAGGGCTTGGAGAGCGTCTCAGCGGTTGGTTAGGCCAAGCCAGAGTCTCAGGTTTAAGCAGATTTCCGGGGAGCGCAAGTGGAAGACGTCCAGGTGGTCGCGATGCTGGTCCGGCGTTGTATCGCCGGCGACTCCGCCGCCTGGGAGGAAATCGTGCAAACCTACAATCGACGGATCTACAACATCTGCTACCGCTTCGCGGGATCGGGCGACGACGCCCAGGACCTCACCCAGGAGGTCTTCATCAAGATGTACCGCACGCTTCCCAGCTACGACCACACCAAGGGAGCGTTCGTCACGTGGGTGACGACCATCACCCGCAACCTGCTGGTCGACCATTTTCGCAAGTCCAAGCAGGACCGGATGACCGACTCGATGGACACGTCTTCGTCGGAACACGAGGACGCGCAGCCCCTGAGTGAGCAAATTCCTGACCATTCCGCTCCCCCGGACGCGCACGTACGCAGCCGGGAGGTCGGCGAGACCGTGCACGCCGCCCTAGCCAGACTTTCGCCAGAGCTTCGGGAGGCAGTGATTCTAAGGGACTTACAGGATATGGACTACCGTGAAATTGCCAGCGTTTTGAAGGTTCCGGAGGGTACCGTGAAATCACGAATAAATAGAGGGCGGGCGGAACTTGCCAGGCTCCTACAACGTACCTATAGGCAGGTGATGTGATGCCAGACCACACCAGTAACGGAATGCAGTGCAACGAGTTCGAACTCGTGCTCACGGACGCCATTGACGGCGTCCTGACCGGGACCGGACTCGACCGCTTCCAGGCCCACGCGCGGGTATGCAAGGCGTGCGGGCCGCTGTTCGCCGAAGCAGAGGCGGGCCGCAACTGGCTGAAAGGTCTCACGGAGGTGGAGCCTCCAGCCAGCCTGGTCAACAACATTCTGGTATCCACGACGGGCGTTGACACCCAACGCCTGCGAGTGACTGCACGAGCGCCCCAGCCACGCATTTCGTGGTGGGAACACGTACAGGCCTCGCTGATCGAATCGCTGCTTGAACCGATCTGGGCGACGGTCCGCCAGCCGCGCTTTGCCATGTCATTCGGCATGGCATTCTTCGCGCTGTCGGTGGGCCTGACGGTTGCCGGGGTAAAACCCAACGACCTGAAGCAGGTCAGCCTGCGGCCCTCTGCGATCCGGCACACGTACTACGCCACGCAAGCCCGCGTGGTGCACTACTACGAGAATGTCCGGATCGTTTACGAAGTCGAGTCGCGCGTGCGCGAAATCAAGCGCAACGTCGCGCCCGCCGAACCCAGCCGCAAAGAATCGCGGCCTGCCAAACCGAAAGACGACAAGAACGACACAACACAACAGCCCGAGCAGAAGCAGGAGCGCAACTACAGCCAGACGGATAACCATCTGATTCTGGCCAGCGCTCCCGTGGGTCCATCTCCGTCTGTCTTTGATTGGTCAAATGTTGATCCGTCAAATCCGGATCTGCCTGTAGTGTCGGTGACCACGTACAGGAGGTTCGTATGAACTGCGCCACACACAGCGATACTGCTGCGGTGGCTTTCTGCCGCACTTGCGGCAAGCCACTTTGTAACAACTGCACCCGCGACGTGCGCGGGGTAATCTACTGCGAGGCCTGCCTGGCCGCGCGTCTGGATGGGACTGCGCCAGCAGCGGGATTCGTTCCGCCGCAGGTTCCGCCACAAAATCCACCACAGACCGGATATCAGCAGTTCATGGATCAAGGCCTCGGGGTCAAAGTTCCCCCGGGCCCGACGTCTGGCCCGAACCCCGCGGTGGCCGGAATGCTCGCCGGATTCTTTCCCATTGGCGTAGGAGCGGTATATGCCGGCCAATACGCCAAGGGATTGTCGCACCTGGTCATCATGGTGCTCCTGATTCTCGGCGTCAGTTCCAATCTTCCCTGGCCGATGATCACTGCCTTGGGGATCGCAATCGGTTTTTTCTACGTTTACCAGATCATCGACTCGATTCGTACCGCGAAAGCGATTCAGATGGGAGAACCAGCCCCCGATCCTTTCGGATTGGCACAGGCGTTCGGCGCAGGCGAGAGATTTGAAGGAACCAAGGTTCCCGCCGGAGCTGCCGTTCTCATCGGCCTGGGCGTGCTCTTCCTGCTGCACACCGCGGGAATCCTTGAGTTCGGACTGGATCGTTTCTGGCCGCTCATCTTGATCTTTCTAGGGGTCTGGCTATTCGCCAAGCAATGGGGCCTGATCGGCGGCCGAGTCGGCTGCCAGTGTGAACATTGCCGCACCCGCAAGCTCATGGGTCCGGCAGTGTTGGTGACCTTGGGAGTGCTGTTCCTCCTCGACAGCGTTTCTCGCGTGGGCTTTGGCAAGACGTGGCCCGCCATCCTGTTGGTGATTGGAGTGGTCAAGCTGATGCAGAGTAACGCTTCGTTGGACGGACATAACCGGCCCGGGCCTCCGGGATTGTCGGGCTTCCCGCCCAACAGTCCGCCGCCTCCGCCGGAGCAGAGTGCGGAGCCACCCTCTTCGGGCGAGGTGAAAAATGTCTAGCCAATTCCCACCGAACCCAGTGCCACCGAACCCGGGCCTACCGAACCCAGGCACGAGTCCAGCATTTTCGCCGCTGCCTCCTCTGCCCCCGCATCGGCGCCGCTCGCTTGCCGGGCCTTTCGTTCTGATCGTGCTGGGTATCGTGTTCCTGATGGGCACGATGCACGTGCTCTCGATCGGCAGGTTGGCACACTTGTTCGCCAACTACTGGCCGGTGCTGCTGATTCTGTGGGGCGTCATCAAGTTGCTCGAACACCAGCGCGCACAGCGTGAAGGCATTCGATCCTCGGGGATCGGCGCCGGGGGAGTTTTCCTGGTGATCATGATCATAGTTTGCGGTCTGGTTGCGACCCAACTGGAGCGGGTCAACTGGTCCGGTCTGCATGACAACTTCAATATCGACGACAGCGACTTCAACAACATCTTCGGCCAGAGCTACAACTTTAACGACCATCTCGAGCAGGACTTCCCCGCGGGAGCCAGCCTGAAGGTGATCAACGTCCGAGGCGGGATTAGCGTTCACGCCTCCGATGACAACAAGATTACCGTGGCCGTCCGCAAGCGTGTAAACGCCGACAGCCAGGAGGACGCCGACAAGTACGATCGCGAATCCAAGCCCACGATCACAACGATTGGCGGCCTGGTGACACTCAACGCCGCTGTCGAGGCCGCGGGGGATGATCGAGTGGAGAGCGACCTCGACATTTCGGTGCCGCGCAGAGTGCAGGTCTCGATCGCAGCCCGCCGCGGTGATGTCAATGTGGTCGGCCGCGATGGCAATGTCGACATCAACGCTCAACATTCCGACACGAGCGTGGAAGACGTGAACGGCGGCGTCAAAGTCAGCCAGGAAAAAGGCTCGGTGAAAGTCGAGCAGATCGTGGGGGACGTGCACGTCGAAGGCCGGGTGAACGAAGTCTCGGTCGCCGATGTGAAAGGCGCGGTGCAACTGGACGGCGAATTTCAGGAAAGCGTGAAGCTCGCTCGAATCGCGAAGACGGTGACCTTCAAGTCATCGCGCACCGACATGGAGTTCTCGCACATCGAGGGCTCGCTTGACCTGGATTCCGACGAACTGCACGCGGAACAAATCACTGGGCCGCTGCACCTCACCACGCGGTCGAAGAACATCCGCCTCGACGAAGTCTCGGGCGATGTGCGTCTGCAGGATGATAACGGAGCCGTGGAAGTCGGGATGCGCACGGTGGGCAACATCCAGATCGACAATCGCAACGGCGATGTTCAGCTGAGCCTGCCCGATAAGGCTGGGTTCCGGCTGGACGCGCACACCCGCGACGGCGAGATTCAGTCGGAGTTCGCGGAACTGAAGGTGAACAACGACGAGCACGAAGGCAAGGCCAGCGGCAGCGTGGGTAATGCTTTGTCCCACATCGTGCTGAATAACGAGCATGATGGCATTGAGATTCGCAAAGCCAGCGCGCAGCCGCCAAAACCGCCAGAGCCGCCGAATCCGGGCAAGTCAGGGAAGGCGCTGCCCGCTCCCAAGGTGAAAGTCGAACCGACCGAGAACTGATGGAATTGAGAGATTGATTCAATGGGTCATTGAGTCATTGAATCAATCTTTCATTTTCTTCTTACCAGGGCTTCCACACGCTCGAGCACTTCGTCCTCAGTCAATGAAGAAGAGTTGATCACGACCGCGTCCGCGGCGGCCACCAGCGGAGAGGCAGCCCTTGTGCGATCGCGGCGATCGCGTTCGCGCAGTTCCGCAGCAACGCTCGCGGCCACGTCGCCCTTGATTTTCTGCTGCGCCATGCGGCGCTGCTCGCGGACTACAGGATCGGCATCCAGAAATATTTTCAAGTCGGCGTTGGGGAAGACCTGTGTTCCGATGTCACGACCTTCCATCACCACGCCGCCGCCCGCGCCCATTTCCCGCTGATGGGTGACCATCCACTCGCGAACTTTGGGATGCACCGACACCCGCGAAGCCGCCTCCGATACGTCGCGCTCGCGGATGCGCGCCGACACATCGCGGCCGTCGAGCAGGGTGCGGTTTCCGCCGATCGTCGGCTCCAACTGAATGTGCAGATTCTGGGCGAGCTTCACCAGCGCGGCCTCGTCGTCGAACGAGGCGTCGCGCTCAATGGCCTTGAGTGCCAGCGCGCGATACATCGCCCCACTCTCGAGGTTCACGTAGCCCAGCTTCCGTGCCAGGCGCGAGGCGATGGTGCTCTTGCCGGCTCCCGCCGGGCCGTCAATGGCAATGATCAGTTTGCGGGAAGGTTGTTCGTCGCTCGAATGGTCGTTCATCATCATCGTTCATCGTGGAAGTTGAAATTGTACACGGAGGCTGCGTGGATAAGACCGCAGCGGAGCGCCGCTTCGCAAACCGAATCTGAGACCTGGTCCCACACGATGCAGAATCACGGGAACTCCCCC
>Ga0210399_10000350_pt1 | contig 37498 bp, 33 predicted proteins | sample IncBWC14MmetaG_FD_150865 | JGI IMG/M metagenome (GOLD analysis project Ga0210399, IMG submission 150865) | Forest soil microbial communities from Barre Woods Harvard Forest LTER site, Petersham, Massachusetts, United States - Inc-BW-C-14-M | ecosystem: Environmental > Terrestrial > Soil >... | reverse complement strand
ACGCTGCCTCCTTAATTTCTTCAGACGCGGCAGCAACACGAAAAGCTACACTTCAACACCGCACAACCAACCGAAAGCGCATAAATACTCGCTACGATGCTTTATATTTGCGACGGAAAGTAGCTAGGCTTTCTATGGAGAAAACTCAGGGCCGCCATAGCGGCCCTGAAACCGAGGACTTCTGGTTCGCGTGGGTCTCTGGGCTAGAAAGCGAAGTGCAAAGCCATTTGGAGGAAGCGCGGGCTGCCGACGGTGTGCTGGATGCGCCCGAGCGACCCGAAAGGCGGACAAACGTAGCCGTTGCCAGCAGTACAGTTTGAAAATCCAGGGTAAGTAGGCGGATTACCGAAGAACGGATTGAATTCGACGTTGTTATTTGGCGTATCGAAGCTCGGATGGTTGAAGATGTTGAAGGCCTGGACGTCAAACTTCAACCGATAACGCTCGGAGAATTTGAAATTCTTGAAAAGGCCCATATCGACACGGGACTGGAAGGGTCCGCGGAAGATGTTGCGGCTAGCGGGGCCAAACCCGGTTTCCAGGTTGTCGCCCGCAGGGATCCCATTAGCCGCGCTTGGAGTCAGCAGCGGGATGCCGAAGGCCTTAGGGTTTAAAACAGGATTTGCTGGATTGACCCCGAGTGTGCCTTGTAAAACAGGGTTCGCGCCGGGCGTAGACCCAACAGCGCCAACGGGCACAAGCGGATTGGTCACGAAATCGTTCCCACCACCGAAGAAGATACTGGCAATGCCACCGCTAAAGTCGATCACGCTGAAGGGTTGTCCACTTTCAGCGGCCACAAGACCGCTGGTGCCCCAACCGTTGACGACATAGTTCTCCCAACCATGCAAACGAGTCAGTTTCGGAAATTCGTACTGATAGCTCACCATGAAAACATGACGGCGGTCGAAGTCGGAGTTACCGTAGCCGGTGCGGAGGTTCTGCGGGTTGTCACCGTTGTAAAAGAGCTGCTCGCCGCTCTCCTCGTCCATGGCGTGGGACCAGGTATAGGAACCGGAGAGGCTGAGACCGCGGGCGGCGCGCTTGGTCACGTGAACTTGCAAAGCATCGTAATTGGAAATGCCTGCGGCTTCGTTGTACTGGGAGTTGGGATCGAAGCCGATGTATGGGACGCGGAGATCGACGTTGCCGGAAGCGAATCCTTCCACGAGGGAGAAGATGTTTTCAGAGGGAACCACGTTGTAGCCATAAGTGGATGTTTGGCCGTGGATGGGATTGGTGGCGTTGGCGGTACCGGGTTGATTGAAGGGCACCGGTATATTCTCATGTAAGCCGTGATTGCCAACAAAAGAAACCGTCAGGACGAGGTCGTTCTTCGGCTGCCATTGCAAATCCAGCAAATAGTTTTCCGAGTAGGGCAGCTTGTTATTGGGATTGTAGGCCGCAAATTGTGTGGGAGAGCAAAAGAACGTGCTGCTGATGGCGTTGCAGTACGGCGTCGTCCCATTAACAAGGTCGGTGATGTTAGGCAGAAGGGGAGCGATGCCTGCGGCGGGTGGTGGTGGCGGCGTGCTGCCATAGGCGGCAAACGGGGCGGCAAAGGATGAATGGGGCTGAGAGAAAAGTGGCACGACGAAGGGAGCCTCGACAGTGACTCCAAACGGTCCGTTGTAGTTGCCACCCGCGCTGGGTGAGAGTTCGGCCAGGTATTCACCGCGATCGTAGTACAAGCCGTAACCAGCGCGAACTACTATGTTTTTCAGGAACCCGGGCGTCCAGGCTATCCCGATGCGCGGAGCGAGGCCCCACTGACGGCCTTGCAGCGTAGAATCGCTCACGCAGGAGGATGATTTTGTCGCGCAAAACTCCTTGTTGTTGCCAGCAATGACAACACCCGTACTAGAAATGATATCCGTCCCTGGGTCGCAAGAAGTGCCGTTTACAGGAGCCCCTGGGACTCCTGCGATGGTGCATTGCACGTAGCTGTAATTTTGCGGATAGAAGTTTGCGAGAAACCCATTCTTTTCCGTTAGGGGACCATCCCAATCCCAACGCAAGCCCAAGGTGAGAGTAAGGTTGGACTTTAGCCGCCAAGTGTCCGTGGCGAACGTGCCGACCTGATTGGCCCGGTAGTAGCGGCTGGTTGCGCCACCGATGAATGTGGACGGGCCAGTTTCACCGCACCCGAATGGAGCGGCAGGAGTGCAGAGGGTGCCTGCCAGGAATGCCGGGAAGGTGGCAAAGTTCAGCTCGGCGGTGGCATTGTTTTTGTTAATCACATTGAGTTGCATGTGGTCCCAGGTAAAGCCAAAGGCTAGAGTATGGTGTCCATGGGTCCACGAGTATTTCGTGGAACCCTCGAATTCATTCTGGTACATACCCGCGTTGGCAAAGTTACTGGCCGGGCCAAAGGCGAATCCCCCGTTCACGCTTACGTTGTTGTCTTGGAGGGGGTTAGTGATCGAAATCCCAGGAACGGTGGAAAGGCCGAAGATGGTCATGCCGTAATCCGGGTTGGAGTAGCCACTCGCCGTGTGAGCGAAAGCACGCTCCCGCAGGAAGCCAAAATGCTGCGTCCAAACGGCATTTGGCGAGATGGTGATGGTGTTCTCAAGCGCAAAGGTCTGCGAACCGGCGCTCAAAGTTTGCGGAAAGTTTCCGGCTGCGCTGATAGCAAACGGGGCGAACGTCGGATCATTTTGGAAGTAATATTTGGCCGCCAGCCGGTCTTTCGTGTTGATGTTGTAATCGACGTTCCCATTGACCTGGTCAGCGTTAAAAGTGGTGTTTGGGCCGACCACGAATGCGTTGTAGCCAAGCGCAACTTGCTTGGCCTGCCCAGCCGCGGTAGCGGAAGAAATGGTTTCTGACGGGATGAAGAACTGGCCATTGGGAAGCTTGAGGTTCATGATTTTCGCGGCGACATCACTGATGGCCGGGCAGTTGCCGTCGGAGGTACAGTTGGTCAGCAAACTCGTGCCGTAATAGGTGTCGGAAAGAGTCGCCAGCCCAACTTTGTCCCGGTTGGTGTCGGCTAGACCGGCCAACGTGCGCACTTCGGAGAGGGAGCTGTCCTGGTCCACGGCGCGTTGCCCCTGGTAAGAAGCAAAGAAAAAGATCTTATTCTTCAGGATGGGGCCGCCGAGACCCACACCGAACGTATTGCGTTTCAAATAAGGAACGGAATTGCCGTGCGTAGGACCGTTCGGATCAGTCAGCGTCGGATCCTGATTGAAGAAAAATGGAGCCGCATTCCACGCACTGGTCTGGTGGTATTCATAAGCCTGGCCATGGAACTCGTTGGATCCCGTGCGGGTTTGCATGGCGATATGCGCGCCGCTGTAGCCTCCTTCCGAGGCGTCGTACATGGAGGTGTTTACCCGCAGTTCATCCAGGGTCTCCTGCGGGGGAGAAGGAAGGGCTTCGCCAATGGCGCTGTAAACCGAAGTGCCCGTCTGGATTTCACTTCCAACGGAGGAGAAACTTTCGCCCGTGTTTAGAACCGCGCGATTGTCAGCCACACCGCTCGAGGATTTACCATTGAAAATGTTATTAAGAGCGACGCCATTCAGAGTGAAACTGTTGCTGGTGTCGCGCTGGCCGTTGGCGAAAATATTCTGGTTGCCCAGGCCGGCGTTCGTGCCCGAGCCGGTGAGAAAATCCGCGTTCACGCCGGGACTCAGCAGCGCCAACTGGGTAAAACTGCCGGTGCCAAGTGGCGTGCTCTCGATCAGATCCTGATTCAGCGTATAGCCGTTTGTGGTGTCCGTTTGGTTAAGCAGTGGCGTGGAAGAAACGGTGACCTGTGTGGTGACCTCGCCGGGCTGCAAGGAGCCGTTGACAGTTGTGGTAACGCCGCCCTGCACCAGAATTTCCGAGTGAATCTCCGCTTTGAAACCGTCGCGGGAAAGGGTCACAGAATATTTTCCGATGGGGAGCCCTACGATCAGGAAGGACCCGTCGTCCTTAGTGACCGCCGTCTGTTCGAGGTTGGTGGCGGCGCTGTGAACCTTCACGGTGACTTTGCCGAGGACGCCGCCGCTGACGTCGGACACCGTACCATTGATTGAGCCTAGTGTTTGTTGAGCGCGCGCAGCCGTGCCAAGAAGGCAAACAAGTCCTAGACAAAATAAACCCAGCCGAAACAATTTTTGCATTTGCATACACCCCTTCCCTCGAGATCCGACCGAGCCCCTACCACGCCTTTATCACAGTTTCGAGGCAAAAATCGAGTGCCACCCTGTGGATAACCCCGGACACGCCCAGCAAGCTCGCGAGAGTATGCTAAGAAGATGAACGGAAGTAAAATCGGAAATTACAATGCGGTGAATCTGCTAAATAAAGACCGACCTCGGTGGCGCCGGAGGCCGTGAGAAGAAAACCGTGATAGTAACCATGGGGCGTGCGCTTTACAGAATCGCGGCCATTCATTACTCTGAACACACCATGTGGAATGTTGAAGAGCGGTTCGCACCGAAGGCCATCGAGAGTCTCGCGGCGCTGGGGTTTGCCGTAGGCAGCACGCGCGGCGTGGTGCGCGTGGAAAAATACGGCTGCGGCGCAGAGTTCCGCAAAGGCCCCGACGACCTCTACCAGATGACCATTATTCCCACGATCATGCTGAAGGGCCAGTTCACACGGCTATGGGACGCCGGCTATCAGAAGTTCTTGCTCACCGACGAAGGACTGAAAGTGCCGGCGCTCGCAACGCATTTGCAAAACCTGCGGAAGTTCAATGAAGAACTACGCACGGCGCTCGGCGTTCCAACTTTCTACAACGAGGCGCTTGGTTCCGTAAGCCAGGTCAGCGTGTATGACCGCGTCAAAGGCCGCAAGGGCGCGGTGCCGGACGAAACCGTCGGAGCGCACGAAGCGGACGGCAGCCACTAGGATCGCCGATTTTCTGCGGCGAAAACTCAATTGAGAATTTCAACTTGCCCCGGCGCCCTGAAGTTGCCGCCGGAATTTCTTCGGGTCCACGCGATGCTTTGCCGCTTTCCTCTGGCCAATGAAAATCACAGGAATATCCAAGCCGTAGCGCTCCTTCAGGACAGGATCGTCATCAATATTGACCTCTCGGAGGGTGACGCCGAATTCTCGCAGGAGCGGTGCGATCGCGGACTTAGCTTCGTCGCAGAGGTGGCATCCGGGACGGGTGTAGAGAGTGACGTCGCGGGGGCCGCAAGCGGCAAGGCTTTCGTCTTCCGGATGGGTGCTCATCGTTTGGGTGTGAACCCGCATCTTACCGGGAAGCAGGCGCCATTCAGTAGAACGAGGCATAATACCAAAACAGTCTAGACCATCGGGATAAGAGAAGAGAGCGAAATGGGAAGAGTCGTAGCGCTGATGGATGATTTGTTCTTCCAGATGAAACTGGCGGAAACCGCCAAGCATCTCGGCGTGGAAGTAAGAGTGGCGACGAACGGCGAGGCGTTTATGGAACTGATGGCCAGCGACCCGAAACTCGTCATCGTGGACTTGAACGCGCGCAGCCAGCCGCTCCAGGCGATTGAAAAGTTGCGGCAGACGCGCAAGGACGTTCGCGTGGTCGGCTTCCTTTCGCACGTGCAAACAGAGCTGGCCGCAAAAGCGCAGGCGGCAGGATGCAATGAAGTTCTGCCACGCTCGAGTTTTACGCAAAATCTGGCGGCGATTTTAAGTGTCGCAAAGGATTGAAGTGCCTTCACAGCAATCAAAACTCCGCCGGCAAGTCTTCTTCCTCAGCTGCTCGCTCTTGCTCGCAACTGCGAACGCGGTTGCACAGGAATCCAGCTCGAGACCAGGCGAAAGCTCTGCGGGCGCAGCAAGCGAAACCACCGGCAGCGGCGGACCCAGTGCCGCGCTGAAAGCCGTGCTCTCGGCAACCTGCTCCCAAAATCAATCCGAATTTGTTCGTTTTCTCACGGCTCGCAACAAGGAAGCGTTTTCCCGCATGTCACCACCGGCACGCGTCGCGTTGATGAAGCGCTTCGTGCTTCTGAACGAACCAGGCAAGCCAACAACTTCGTCAAATCCCGCCGGCCGCCCCATCGTTCACTGCCAAACTCCGGACGTCACGACCGAGATGCAGATCGGCGGCGCCGAGCTTCGCGATAATATTGCATTTCTTCCCATGGAGCTTCGCGACGCCACCGATTCCACCGGCGAAGACGTGCACCAGGTCATCATGGGCTTTGTTCGCGAAGACGGAGAGTGGAAACTGCTCTCGCTGGGCTTGCTTCTCCTGGATCTCCCCGCGCTTGAAGTGGAATGGGATGCCGCCGAAATAGAATCGACGGAGAAGAGCGCCATCGACTCCGTGAACAAAGTTGCCGCGGCTATCGAAGCCTACCGCAACAAGTATGGTCGCCTCCCCGAATCTCTGGCGAATCTCGGCCCGCCCCTCCACGGTGCGGCGAATGGCGAGGCTGCCGGGCTCCTCGATTCCGACCTCGCGAACGGAATGAAAAACGGCTACAACATTCGCTACGCGATACTCGGAGCGAGCACCCTCGGCGCTCCCGCAAAATACGAGCTGTCGGCAACCCCACTGCAATACGGCCGCACCGGACGTCGCTCGTTTCTCCGCGATTCAAACGGCGTGCTCCATGCCGCCGACCGGCATGGAGCGGTCGGCAGCTCGACAGACCCCAAAGTGGAGTAGGCCATTCTAGGAAGCGGTCCGGCGAGGAAATTGCTCTCAGATACCAAACCGAGCATTTTCCGGCTCTTATGGATCGGCGTTCGAGGCTGATTTGTGCCCGGAGGAGACTTGGCGCTACTATCGTGCGATTCATAATGTCTCGCCATGCGCCAGCGCGATTCTCTCTTCTTCTGTTTGCACTTTGTCTGTTCAGCCCAGTTCGGGTTGCAGGCCAGTCGCAGAATAATTTCAGCTATGGGCCTCTTCCTGTCTTCGAACTTCACAGTGGCTTCTGGATCAATCTTCATCACACGCTCTATCACGAAGCGAGGTTGCGAACAGCAAACGCCGGGGCACCAGACAAAAGCGGCAAGACCACTGGACCAACTCTGAACACCACGCCGGAAGCGAAAGCCTCTCTCTATCCCGCGGAAAAACATGTCTGGGACGATGCCGTCGCCTACTATGCTGCAAATTACGCCGCCAAAGACCTGCTCTTCTCTACCGAGCTCATTCAATTGAAAGATCAACTCGGCGATTTTGAAGATTGCGACGAACTCTCCGGAAGAAAGCGAAAATTCTGCGACGCAGGGCTGCCCGCAAAGCTGACGCAGGTCCTGGAAGCCGCGGCCCCCGTCTACCGCGCGCATCTTTGGCCGGAACACGACCGCGCCAACCGCCGCTGGATCATGCGTGTTGCCCCGCTTGTGCAAGAACAAGGCGTGGGCCTCTCGGAGCGTCTCGCGGACATTTACCAGACACGCTGGCCGCGCGCAAAAATCCGCGTTGACCTCACGGGCTATGCCGACAGGACGGGCGCCTACACGACTGCCGATCCCTTGCGGGTCACTATTTCCAGTCTCGATTCCCGCAATCAGGGCGCAGCAGCACTCGAAGTTCTTTTCCACGAAGGTTCCCACGGCATCGCTGACCCGGTGCAGGCCGCCATCATTCGCGAGTGCCGCCAGCGCGACAAAGCCATTCCACGTGATCTCTGGCAAGCTCTAGTTTTCTACACCACCGGTGAGGTCATCCGTCCTGTGCTTGGCGCTGCTGGGGCAGCCGCCGGCGACGAGGAGGATGGCGTGCCAGGCGCCAGTTACACTCCTTACGCCTTGCGCGAGGGCCTCTATCAACGTGGCTGGAACGACTATTACAAACTGCTGCAGAAATTTTGGCAACCTTATCTTGACGGCACCGCTTCCTTCGACGACGCCATCGCTCGCATGGTTTCCTCTCTCTAGGGTTCAGAATCCGGCTCCTTCTGCTCCCGTTCCTTTCAATTGTTCGCTGGACGCTGATATGCTAGGCTTTCCCATGCAAGAATAGGCCGGCCTAGCGCCACGCAAAGTCCCTGCGACGCGTACGTTTTCTTCCGTTCGTCTCCGACAGACCCTTCCTCGCCAGGAAAGTCTCTCTGGGAAGAACCAAAGCCAGGGCTAGATATTCTTCTTAAATCACCCGGCTTCGCCGGGGTCGTAGTAGAAAAGGAACGGACAAGCCCATGCCCGGCCAACAAACAGCCTCAAAGACCGGGAAAGAACCGGTCGAGATCAAGCTGGCACATTCCCCGGATTCCGATGATGCCTTTATGTTTTATGCCCTGGCCACTCACAAGCTAGCCACCCCAGGTTATAAGTACACGCATGTGCTCTCGGACATCCAGTCGCTGAACGAGGCTGCGCTCACCGAAACGTACGACGTCACCGCCATCAGTTTTGCCGCCTATCCCGCTCTCCGCGACAAATATATCCTGCTCGATTGCGGCGCCAGTTTCGGCGAAGGCTATGGCCCGATCGTGGTTTCTACCAAGTCTCTTAAGTCCACCGAGCTTGCCGGCAAGCGCATCGCCGTGCCGGGGCTGAAGACCTCCGCTTATCTGACGCTCAAACTTTGCGAGCCAGATTTTAAACCGGTGGTGATGCCCTTCGATAAAATTATCGAAGCCGTTCAAAAGGAAGTGGTCGAGGCTGGCCTTCTTATTCACGAAGGGCAGCTCTTCTTCCCCCAGTTGGGTTTACACCGCGTTATCGATCTGGGGATCTGGTGGCAGGAGCAAACTAGCTTGCCGCTCCCGCTCGGTGGAAACGCGGTGCGTCGCGCGCTCGGACCACAACTCGGTCGCCAAATATCCAAGACCATCCGGGACAGCGTGTCCTACGGCCTCGAGCACCGCGAAGAAGCCCTCAACTACGCTATGCAATTCGCTCGCGAGATGGATCCGGAACTGGCCGACAAGTTTGTTGGCATGTACGTGAACAAATGGACGCTCGGCTACGGCGAAAAGGGTAGGCGGGCCGTAAAAGAATTGATCGTGCGCGGCACCAAAGCTGGCCTTCTTCCAGGCCCCCCGGACATCGAGTTTCTTAGCGAATCCTAGCCAAGCACGCCCTCACCCGCTTTTCATGGAGAGTATCGTCCGCCTTGACGCTTTTCGGTGAATCCCTTAGTGTCTTTGAATCGCAATGGGAAAACGAAATAGGCTCTGTTTCGATGTATTCGCCCGCGACCGGACGCCGCCACTGCTTCGCGGCCAAGCCGCAGCCGTTCCGCGCCGCGGCAGCGCAACCGTGGGATACTAACGAAAGATATTTTCGACGAGATTATGCAGAGACTGCTTTCGACCTACCCGTTCGTATCAAGGAAACTGACCCCGGAGCTGCTTGGTCAAATTGCTGGCGCCGGATTCGAGGGCCTGGAGATTTTCTGCTCGCGCAGCCACTTCGAATACTCGATGAAGGCGGAAGTTCGCGCGATGGCCGACGCACTCGAAGCGCACCGTCTGCGGCTCGTCTCGATGCACGCCCCCACCAGCCGCGACGTCAGCGCCATGCGCCAAAGTGGCATGCCCCTATCGATCTGCGAAGTCGAGCGCGTCCGCCGCGTCGAAGCCATGGACGAATTGAAGCGCGTCATCGACGTCGCCGATGACTTGCCCTTTCAGCGACTCATTCTGCACATGGGTGGCACGCGCGAAACCGCCGACCTTCGCAAGCGTGACGCCGCTTTCAGCACGCTCGAGCATCTGATCCTTCACGCGCATCATGCCGGGGTCACGATCTGCGTCGAAAACACCACCAGTGAAATGGGCGCTCCGAGTTATCTGCGCACCTTCGTGGATGAAACGCGCCTCGCCGGATTGCGTTTTAACTTTGACATTGGCCACGCGCACCTCTCTGATTTTCCAGAACAGGAGCGCATAGAAAAAAGCTTTTCTCCTCTGGGCCAACTGGTGTCCTCGGCGCACCTCCACGACAACCACGGTGAGAAGGATGAGCACCTGCCGCCTTACGACGGCACCATCGATTGGCCCACGGCCATCAAAACCCTCCGGTCTGCGCCGCAAACTAGTTTGCCGCTCGTTTTGGAGTTGAAGGAAAAAACCGGTCCGGAAGCGCCGAGCGCCGCTAGACAGTTAGCCGCGGCGCGGAAAGCTATGGACCAATTCGAGCAAGCGTGGGATAGCCTTTAGGATTTGTTTGTCGATGGCACAAAAAAACTCATCATGACGACGATCACCATCGAGCAGGCTGGCAAGTATGACGGGCAGGAAGTCACACTGAAGGGTTGGCTTTACAACCTACGCGAGTCGGGCAAATTGCTCTTCCCAATTTTCCGAGACGGCACCGGGATCATCCAAGGTGTTTGCGCGCTGAAGGAAAATCCCGAAGCGTTCGAGGCCCTGAAAGGCTTGACGCAGGAATCCAGCGTCATTGCCACGGGCAAAATCCGCTCGGAAAAGCGCGCCCCGGGCGGTTACGAAATCGGCGTCAGCAAAATCCAGATCGTCCAAAAAGTCCCCGAGAGCACGCCTTTCCCCATCCAGCTCAAAGAGCACGGCGTCGACTTCCTTCTCGATCAGCGCCACCTTTGGATTCGAACCCCGCGCCAAGCCGCTATTCTCCGCATTCGCGCCGAAGCGATCCGCGCCGCGCGCGAATTCATGGATGGCCAGGGCTACACGCTCACCGACGCGCCCATGTTCACTCCCGCCGCGTGCGAAGGCACTTCCACCCTCTTCGAAGTCAACTATATCGACGACCAGAAAGCTTACCTGACGCAGAGCGGCCAACTCTACGCCGAAGCCATCGCCATGGCGCTCGGCAAGGTTTACCCCTTTGGCCCCACCTTCCGGGCTGAAAAATCCAAGACCCGCCGGCACCTCACCGAATTCTGGATGCTCGAGCCCGAAGCAGCGTACGTAGAGATCGAAGAAATCATGGCCCTCGGCGAAGGCCTGGTCAGCGCCATCGTGCAAGGCGTCCTGAAAAACAAACCGCGCGAACTGGAAACGCTCAAGCGCGACACCTCCAAACTCGAAAACGTAAAGCCGCCTTTCCCGCGCATCAGTTATGAAGACGCCGTTGCCGTGCTGAACAAGAACGGCAATCCCGCAAAATTCGGCGATGACTTCGGCGGCGACGAGGAGACTATCATTTCCAGTTCCTTCGACCGCCCTGTCCTCATCCATCATTACCCTTCCTCGATCAAAGCCTTTTACATGCAGCCGGACGCCCAGCGCCCCGAGCTTGCCCTGGCCTTTGACATGATCGCTCCAGAAGGCTATGGCGAAATCATCGGCGGCAGCCAGCGCATTCACGATTACGATTTGCTCTTGAAGCGTCTGCACGAACACCACCTGCCCGAAGAATCCTTCCAGTGGTATCTCGACCTGCGCCGTTACGGCAGTGTTCCGCACTCCGGCTTCGGAATGGGCCTCGAGCGCACCGTGGCCTGGATTTGCGGCACCGAACACATCCGCGAGGTCATCCCCTTCCCTCGCATGATTTATCGCGTGTATCCTTAAAGCGGGGTAGTTCGGCGCTTTTCCCGCTGTTCCCGCAATTCTGTAGAGAAACGAACTGGATTGAATTTTGTGGCAGGCTCTGCCGCGGACGCACTCGCTCGATTTTTCACGAGCCGCCAGATCATGAATCTTCAGTCACGGAGTTAAGATATGGCGCAAAAAGTTCGCATCATCGGCGTTCCCATGGACCTCGGCCAGAGCCGCCGCGGCGTAGACATGGGCCCCTCCGCCATGCGCGGCGCCGGCCTGCAGGCCAGTCTCAAGAAACTTAGCCTTCAGGTCGAAGACATCGGCAATCTTTCCGTCAAGCAGCCGGAAGAGATGCCCGTCGGTGAAAAGCGCGCCAAGTATTTGCAAGAAATTGCCGAAACCTGCGGCGATATCGCCGCTGCTGCCGAAAAATCCTTAACCGAAGGTTTTCTCCCGCTCGTTCTCGGCGGCGATCACTCCATCGCCGCGGGGGTGGCCGCCGGCGTCGCCAACTATTTCCGCAAAGACAAAAAACAAATCGGCTACCTCTGGCTCGACGCACACGGCGACATGAACACGCCTGAATCCTCTCCCTCCGGAAACGTGCATGGCATGCCCCTCGCCGCCATCATGGGCTATGGCGCTCCAGAACTCGTCGACCTTCTCGGCTTCAAGCCCAAAGCCGAGCCCGGCAACATCGTCATCGTTGGCGCACGCGATCTCGACGCCCAAGAACGCAAAATCGTCAAAAAATCCGGCATCCACGTCTTCACCATGCGCGACATTGATGAGCGGGGCATGCGCGAAGTCATGTCTGACGCCCTCAAATACGCCATGGACGACACCGCCGGCATCGCCGTCAGCCTGGATATGGACTTCGTCGACCCCGCCGATGCTCCCGGCGTCGGCACTCCCGTGCGCGGCGGCGTCACCTACCGTGAAGCTCATCTCGCCATGGAAATGATCGCCGACACCGAGTCCATGGTTTCTCTCGAAGTCGTCGAGATCAATCCCATCCTCGACGAACACAACCGCACCGCCCTCCTGGGCGTCGAGCTGGTCCTCTCCGGCCTCGGCCAGAAAATCCTGTGATGAAATCTTCAGCCGTTAGTTGTAAGTTCAGAACGCCAGAGAAAACAACCACTCCCCCAATCCGTCTTTTTCACTTATAACTGAAAACTGACAACTAGAAACTCCCATGACCCCCGACAAAAAACGCCTGCGTATCGGCATTCTCTTTGGCGGCCGCTCCGGCGAACACGAAGTTTCGCTCGCCTCGGCGGCTTCAGTAATTCGCGGCCTGGACCCCGATAAGTACGAAGCCCTGCCCATCGGCATCACCAAAGAAGGCCACTGGCTCATCGGTGCCGGCGCACAAAAAATGTTGCCCGAAGTCTTGAAAGGCGGCCAGCGCGTCATGATGACCGCGGACCCCACCGACGCCGCCCTGGTGAAACTAGACGGGAGCGGCAGCGGGCAGCGCATCGATATCGTTTTCCCGGTGATGCATGGCACCTTTGGCGAAGACGGAACGATTCAAGGCCTGCTGGATCTCGCGGGCTTGCCCTTTGTCGGTGCTGGCGTCCTGGGCTCCGCCATCGGCATGGACAAGGACGTCGCCAAACGTCTGCTGCAAGTCGCGAAAATCCCCGTTGTGCCTTGGATCACCGTTCATCGCCACGATTGGGAGAGCCACCCCGAAGAAATACAAGCCGCCGTCGAACTGAAATTCCGTTACCCCGTTTTCGTAAAGCCCGCCACCCTTGGTTCTTCCGTCGGCATGACCAAAGCGCACTCGCGCCAGGAACTGGCGCCCGCCCTGAATCTGGCTGCCGAGTTCGCCATGAAAATCCTCGTCGAGCAATGTGTGCTGGCCCGCGAAATCGAAGTTTCCGTCCTCGGCAACCACGACCCTAAAGCTTCTGTCCCCGGCGAAATCGTCCCGCACCGCGAATTCTACGATTACGCCGCGAAATATCTTGAGGAAGGGACGCAACTCCTGATTCCCGCCGAGCTCAAGCCCGCGCAAGTCCAGAAAATCCAGACGTACGCCGTCGAAGCGTTTCGCGCGCTGGAACTCAGCGGCATGGCCCGCGTGGATTTCTTCCTGGAGAAAAAAGGCGGCAAGATCTACCTAAACGAGGTGAACACCATCCCGGGCTTCACTTCCATCAGCATGTACCCGAAGCTCTGGGAAGCCAGCGGCATTCCGTTTCGCGAACTCATCGACAAGCTGATCGAGCTGGCCCTTGAACAGCACGCCGAAAAGGCCCGCACCAAATATCAGATCGAACTCCCCGCCGGCTCCGGCGGCGCCCTCGAAGGTTAACTCAGCCCAGCATTAGAATTCGTAGCGCAGCGCAAACTGCATTACACGCGGCTGAGTCAATAGGCTGGTGTAGGCGCCGAAGCTGGCCGGTTGCTGCGTCAGGGAAGTAAGCAGCGATGATGAGCCCACGCCCTGGGCATTGAAGCGCGTGAGGTTCGGCACATTAAACACCTCCCAGCGAAACTGCAGGCTGTGTCCTTCCTTCGGCAGGTTCCATCGTTTGCCCAGGCTCATATCCAAACCGGCGAAGCCATCGCCACGAAGGACGTTGCGCGAGCCAACGTCGCCTGGGAGGGGCAGAGTAAAGTCCGCTTGTGCCCCAACCGGGTCAGCAAAAGCGCTGACACTGCCGTTTCGCTTGAAAACTCCGGTCTTCGGCCTGGCCGTCATCTGAGCGATGGCCGTGAGGAACCAATCCGTGGGCCATCGCTGGCCGCCATCCACACTAAACGGGAATCCGCTGGTCCAGCGGGCCAGGCCGGAAAGTTGCCAGCCGCCGATAAAAGCGTCTTGTATTCCGTTGGCGTTGTGAGCCAGAGCCCGGCCTCTACCGAACGGTAAGTCGGCAATCCAGTTGAGGTTCATCTGGTGGGTGAGGTCGTAGTCGGAGACTGCCCGGGCCAAGTTTGGGGAAAAGGCATTTGCTAAACGAGTGCCTACAAGGCCAATGTTTTGATAACCATAGACAGAGAACCCCACGCGTGAGGCTGCGGAAGTAATATCAATGGATTTGGAGAACGTGTAGTTGAAGTCGAATTGAACTCCGTGGCTGAATTGCTTTCTAAGACTTACCTGGAGCGCGTGGTAGTGTGAACTGCCGACGGAACTCCATCCATACATGGAGAAGGCCTGGTTGCTCAGGAACTTGCCGGACTGGCAGAAGGACCCCGGGCATAGGCCAGGCAACTGGCTTGGCGGGCCGCTAAAGAAATAGGGCACGCCAGAGCCGCTGTTGTCCCCCAAGCCGCCGTAGGAGTCAATATCGGCCAGACCGACAATCTCGTCGCCAATCACGGAGAGCGCTGGGTTGTAATATAGGTCGAAAACACTCTGCAGCAGGCCATCGGTGGTGTTGGTGGTAGCGGGAATGAATCCGGTAAAAAGGTCCTGATACTGACTGGCACCACTCCGAAGCGCCGGAAGCATGTCCACCCAGTACTGAGCGGTCGGACCCAACATTGCAGCGGTAACGCTGCCAATCTGGGCTGGCGTGATACAAGCCTGATAGAAGTTGGCGGTTCCACACGAGTTAGGCGAGGGCAGGGCTTGGTTGGCGGCGGCAAATTTCCTAGCCAGGCTGGACAGCGCCGCCGCGGCTGTGTAGTAGTCAATCCCGGTCTTGGGATCCACGATATCCAGGGGCTGATTTAGATCGCGCTGCGTAAGCAGCCGGTGGCCAAAGCGGCCAACGTAGGAAACTTGCAATGAGAATCGTTTGGGCAGCTCGCGGCCGATGGAAAAATCAACCGCGTACGCGTGCGGGGTTTTCAGCGTGTCGTCATTGGCCCACAAGTTGGCTTGAGCGGTAGTACCGGGCACCTGCGGGAAACCTGTGGGGGGTGGCGATTGCAGGAATTGGGCAGTGGAGATGGGGGGCACGGTAATCGGTGGAAGGTTGACGGTAGGGATTGTGTTGATGCCGGTGATTCGCGGCAGGTCCTCGGCTCCGGTCTGATTAAACGTGCAGCAGGGATTCTGCAGGGTGGTCGTCAAGCCGGCCGCACCGACCGAGTCGGAGGTATTCAGGAGGGCAAATCCCGCACGGTCGTAGACGCGGCTGAAGCCAGCGCGAATCACCGTCTTGTCGTTCTCGCCGAAGAGCTTCTTGAGCAGGCCGCTTCCAGGCCGGGGTGAATACGCGACGGAGATGCGCGGCGAGAAATCCGTCTTTTCAAAGTTGTAAAAGCCAGGGCCGTGGTTTACGGGGCCACCTAGATTGAATTCGATCGGCAGTTCCGACGTATACCCTAGACCCTTCTTCATGTTCGCAACGTTTTGATCAAACTGCGTTCCTAGACCGAATGTCGGAGCGGTCTGCAAGCCATTGGTCTCCCACGGCGGCGGGAATAGCGACCAGCGCAGCCCGTACGTAAGCGTGAAATTCGGTTTAATGCGCCAGGTGTCCTGTCCGTAGAACTCATACCAGTTGAGCCCATAGTTCCTTTTTACCGGATCGCCTTGGTTCTGGGCATTGCCATTGCGATCGAGGTTATAGTTCGCCACTACGTCGGAGATCATTCCGTACAAAGCCAGAAGCGGTCGGTCGTACTGCGTTGCGGTTAGAGGTTCTGGGGCAGTTCCCGGTGCGCAGGGCGCGCCGGCACAGTTAACCATGAGATTTGGATGGGCCGTGGAGTTCATAGGATCCAGCGGACTGGTGGTTCCCGCAAATCCTATCGGGGACGTCCAGTTGGTAGTCCCAAGACCCAGATTAGAGGAGTGCAGATTGCTGCTGCGGGGATCGCGTGCCAGGCCAATCGAGGCCCCCACCTGGAAGGCATGATTCTTCTTGGTCCACGAGAAATCATCAAGCAGATTATGCGTTCCCACTTGGAAATTGTGGCTATAAGCAATCCCTTGATCGAGCCCCAGAAAAGTGTTCCACGGCTGGTTGGTGTCACCATCCACGCCATAGCTTTGGCGCGTGTATCCCCAATGGAAAGAATTGGCAAGGGTCGAGCTGAGAATGGCGGTGTAGCCAACCACAAATCCTTTGCTGTGGTCGGCGGTGGTCTGCTCGGGAGCGTCTCCTGGCAGGAAAGGCGCTCCCGGATTCCGCAAATTCTGCAAAGCGCCACGCCAGAAGAGCAGATGCTTACCGTCAGAGGTAAGACGGTAGTCCGCGCGCGCAATGAAAACGTCGTTGTCAAGGCTAGTGGGAGCGCGGAAAACGAAGCCGGCATAGTTCAACCCATCGCCGGCAGAAAGGTCGTTGGTCACCGTCTTGCCTGTACAGAACGTCTTATCCAAATAGCCAGTGTGATTGTTCAGGTTGAGCATAGCGGGATCAATCCCGGACGGGGTCCCTGGGGGATACTTTCCGGGTTGGCTCCGGGGGTCGAGATTCACGAGGTCGCTGGGGGTCATGGAAAGGACCTGGATCGCTCCGGTGGGATCCAGATATTGATACCGGAAGATACCTTGGCAGAGAGAGGGGGTGGGAATAACGCGCTCCGCGCGCTGCTCCTCCCGTTCGCGGGTTCCCTCGTAATTGGTGAAGAAAAACAGGCGGTCCTTACGCAGCGGTCCGCCGACCGAGGCGCCGAAAATATTACGGTTGAGCTTCAGCGGCTTATTGGGAAGACCAATATTCAGCTCCGACTGTTTGACGAGGTAGTCGTTCGCGCTGGTAATGGTGTTGCGCAAATTCTCATAGGCCGAACCGTGGAAAATGTTGGTGCCGCTTTTCGTAACCAAGGCCACTTGCGCTCCCGAGCCTTGCCCCTGATCGGCTCCATAGTTGGTGGTGGTTACCCGAAACTCTTGAACGGAGTCCTGGGTCACCGGCAGCACGGAGGTAAACGCATATCCATTGGACTGGTCGTTCACGTCGACGCCATCGAGTGTGACGTTGCTCTGATCACTCCGCGCGCCATTCACGGATCCGTTCCGCGTATCCTGATCTTTGTCTCCAATTCGATTGCCGGTGTAGGCCACGCCCGCTTGTAGGCTCAGCAAATCGGGTACGTTGCGGCCCTCCAGGGGAATCTCCCGCACCTGTGTTTCGTCAAAAGAATTTCCGATCGAGGCATCCACCAGGTTCAGCGCCGGTTCTTCGGCCGTAACCGTTATCGTCTCTTTGCCGCCGCCGACTTTGAGTTGCATGTTTATCGTCACAGGCGTGTTCACCAGCAGTTGTAATCCCGTCTGCTCGTATTTCTGGAATCCGGTCGCGGCCACGTCAAGTGTGTAAGTTCCCGGAGGAAGAAATAGAAATTGATAACCGCCATCATCTCCGGTCGTCGCCGTGCGCACGATCTTGGATTCGGGATTCGTCAGCGTCACCGAAGCTCCGCCGACATATCCGCCGGAACTGTCTGTCACCGTGCCTCGAAGCGAGGTCGTGGCCTGACCCAAGGCGATTCCCGCAGCAATTAGCTGGGCGAACAGCGCCAGGATCATCGTCCAGGGAACTGATTTGCTACGGCGCGAAATGAAATGGAAGCGGACTGCCGGATGTGGTGTGCGGATCATCGGTTCTCCTCCACTCACAGATTCGTGTTTTCCGGGCATGACAGCAGCGCGAACCCAAACATTACTAAAATTGTGCAAGGCTAACGATTGGGGGAAAAGGTGTCAAGCAGGAAGTTTCCATGAGTCGGCAGCAGAATTTTGCGGAACCAGCCTGGAGTAAATAAAGAACTCCGTTAGCACCAACCCGGCCTGACCATGCCCGCGCCAGTAGGGACAGACGTGCGTTCGCAGGTCCGGCGTAGAGATCCCGCGCCGGCCACACCGGCGCCTTTTACTCCGACGCTCGGAGTCTGTTAGGATTTTATTGTTGCTGGACGGCTACAGGGATGGCGCCACTGCAACAGCAAGTTTGATTCCGACGCTCGCGGGGCAGGAGACTACCGCATGTCGCTTATCGATCCACCCGCCTACAAACCAGATAGATCCCGGGCCATGGCCTTCACCTTCGCGGCGTTGACAGTGGTCGCGATTGTCGCGCTGTGGTACACGTTTCGCTACTACCCGGAGAAGAAGGCCGCCGAGCGCTTCTTCAACGCGCTAGTCGCCGCCAACACCGACCTGGCTTATCAACTCTGGAAACCCGGCCCAAGCTACGCAATGAAGGACTTTCTCGCCGATTGGGGACCTCAGGGCTATTACGGGCCGGTCAAGAGCTACGAGATCGTTCATACGACGGCGCCCAAAGAGTCCACTAGCGTAGCTGTGACCGTGAAAGTCAGTCCCTACTCCCCGATGCCGGACATTTCCGATGCGGAAAAAAGCCGCAAGACCAAAGTTGTCGAAGTCTGGGTCTTGGCCTCCGACAAGTCCTTCAGTTTTCCCGTTCCTTGATTGCTTCTGCAAAATTCGCTCGTTGCCGCTAGCGGCGAATATCGTCGAGGGCGTGCAGGAGTTCCTGAGGGCTGACGCTGGCGGTGCCAAGTTTGCCGACCACCACGCCAGCGGCGGTGTTGGCGAGCATGGCGGCGTCACCTGGTGGTGCTCCGGCGGCAACCGCGAGCGCCAGAACGCTGAGAACTGTATCTCCTGCGCCAGTAACATCGAAGACTTGACGGCCCGTTGCTCCGCGCTCCACCCCGGCTTGGCCAAGGCGCGCGTAAGTCACTTCAAAACTCGTCGCCGGGACATGCAGGTGGCGTAAAGAGGATTCCTCAAATACACTCATCCCTTTTTCGCCGCGCGTGATCACCACGGCGCTGCATCCGAAGTGCGCGAGCAGCGCGCGCCCCGCTTCTTCCATGGATTTTTCATCGGTGAGCGAGCGCGTGACGTAGAAACCCGCCTCCTTTGCATTGCAGACGATGACCCGCGCGCCGCGATACGCATATAACCTGGAAGTCTTCGGCTTCACGAATACAGGAACGTGCAATTGATGCGCGGCGCTCAGAACACGGTCGGCGAAATCGTCGGTAATCAGCCCTTTGTCGTAATCGGAAAGCACCAGCGCATCAAGCTTCTTGAGTGCGGTAAAAAGTAGCTGCAAGAGCTTTTCTTGCGTCGCGGCGCGCAGTGGCTCGCGGCGCTCGTGATCCACGCGCACCACCTGCTGGTGCCGCGCGATGATCCGCGTTTTCACCGTGGTAACGCGTTTCGAGTCGGCGATGATGCCTGGGTCCCCGATGTTCGCGGCGCGAAGGCATCTTTCGAAAGCGCGCCCCGGCTCGTCATTTCCGGTAACTCCGAACACTTCCACGCGCGCGCCCAGCGCCGCGATATTTGCGGCGACGTTTCCGGCTCCCCCCAGGCACTCGCTCTGCTCCACAAAATCCACCACGGGAACAGCCGCTTCCGGCGAGAGCCGCGAAGCTGTGCCCCAGAGGTAGCGGTCCAGCATGAGATCCCCGAGCACCCCGATGCGTTTGCCGCGCAAGCGCGGGATCAGTCGTTTCAAGCGCGGAACGGCATCGGCAATGGTAGTGGACATGCGGTCTCTTTGAATTTTCTGTTGCTCGGCCGTTTATTCCTCGGCGATCTTCGCTTCTTCCGGGAGCATCACGGGAATTTCATCGCGCAGCGGATAAACCCGGCGGCAGGAGACGCACTTCAGCCCAGACTCGTCGCTCAACAGTTCCACTCGTGTTTTGCAAACGGGACAGACCAAAATATCGAGAGCATATTTCGGAATCGTCATTCAACTCTCCGTCGGACTTCCAGCGTTCGATGGCGCGAATTGGCACTGTACCAAACGCCGTTGCATTCGAGCAAATCCCGAGCCGCGGCGGGACTGGCGAAGCTCGATCTAGCAATGAGCACGTTGGCTCTCGAGAATACGCGGCCGGCAATCGCCTTGACCAGTACTCATCCCAGGCGTAGCTTCTAATTATCCCGCGGAAGACCGGAGTCACCCATGAACCTTTTCCGTGAGCTGCGCGTGCCGCAGCGACGCGACGCCCTGCGCCAGGTCTCTCTCGCTCGACCTGCACGCCCGCGCAACACCAGGAAAACGCGAAAGATTCTTGGCGGACTGCTCGCGTTGATTTGGCCGCTCGCCGCGGCTTTCGCGCAAACCTCTTCTTCCTCCCATCCATCTTCTTCGTCTTCGCAGCAATCTTCCCCGCCAACGCAAACGCAATCCCAGGCTCCGCCCGCGGCGCTCGACCCGCCGCCGCAAAAACAAGATTCGCTCGCGGAGGCCGCGCGCAAAGCCAAAGCAAACAAACCTGCAACGGCAAAACCAAAGGTGTATACCGAAGATGATTTGAAGGGCATGAAAGGCCCGGGAATATCCGTAGTTGGCGATGAGCCAAGGAAAGGCCCGCGGCGCGCGCAGCCCAGCGATCCGGATGGGGATAACGCATCGAACGCAGAAGCCGCCTGGCGCGCCAGGGCCCAGCAATTCCTGGACGCCATCGCGCAGACCGATGAGCAAATTGCGCAAAAAAAAGAAGAAATCAGGAAATTCGGCAGCGCCGGTTTTGACGTAACCACGGGGATGAAAAACAACATCGCCTACATCAACGACAGGAATGCCCAATTGAAACAATTGGAAGCGCGCAGAGCGGATTTGGTAAAACAGTTCGAAGAGCTGCAAGACGAAGGCCGCAAAGCGGGAGTGCCGTCCTCCTGGTTCCGCTGAGCGGCCGCCCCAAGAGGTGAGATCTAGAGCACCGGGGAGCACGCCATTCAGCTTCCCTGAAGAAAACAAACTTTTGGGCAACAAATTAAGCCGATACCAAAACTGTTCCTCGGACCAGTAGTTTTTGGAAACATAAACGCTGTAAGCTGACGGCGAATCGCGGGTTTGAATCCCTGCCTCGCCGGGAGAGCTGCCGTGTATTGCGACCGCTGTGGACTGAACTTCCTGCCCAAACAGTCCGTGTGTACTCGCTGCAGGAGAGTGCCCACGAGGTACTGGTTCCAATTCATGAGTTTGGTGACGATTTTTGTGGCCGTCTTGTGCAACACCATCCTGGGGGTGTTTTTGCTGCCCCGTCTGGCGATGTCCCAACACGGGCATGGCTTGTTCCGCGGCTGGTACTGGTTCGATCAGAAGTTTGCGCTGTATGGCTGGGTGCCCATGGCGATGGGCCTCCTGGCTTGGGACTATTTCATCTGGAAGGAAGCCCGGCCAAAGGTTAAAGGCTGGTTTACTCGTAAATTGCTGACGTTCTCTCTCGCCGCCGGAGTCGCGCCGCTGCTTCCTTGGTGGATTCCAGCGGGACAGCCTCCGGCGCAATTCTTCGATATGATCGGCCGCCACCAGGGCATCCCCATATTGCTAGCTTGGAGCGTGGTTCTGCTCGTAACCATTCTGCTCTGTATTGATCCCGAGTCGCGCGACTACCTACTGGGGCACGGCCGTACGCTGAGCATCGTCAGCACCGGGATGCTGCTGCTGGTGCTGACGATGACCGTGGTCGGCTGGTCGCTGACCTACTGAGCCTAATCGTCAAAGCCCGAGGGGTTCTGATCCTCACTGCTATCCCTTCAAAAAGAAAGAGTTACAGGCCCGTTTAGATTGATGACGAGCTTGGTTTGAAAAGCAGAATATTGGTCGTCAGAACCGCTCCTGGCGGATCCAGCAAGCAACTTCGGCCTCCACGGAAAAAGCGCTGTCGGGATGCTCCTCGAATCGTGTGCCCAAAGCATAGGCGTTGATTTCGAGCGGGATCCCATGGTAACCGCCGCCATGGAGAAAGCCCCGAACGTAGCGTTCAGCAAAACGCGGCACTCCCAGTTGACGATATTGCTCGACGTGAACGAATTCGTGAAACAAGAGACCGTCTGAAAAGGGCCCGTGGGACGCCACGACATCCTTGAAGGTGACCGCGGCCATGTGGGCGAAGTCCGGCAGGTTGGAAAAGCCCAGGCCTTCGAGCATTGCGTAAAAACCGGGATTTCCAATTCTTTCCATCTCCAGAACCACGATCTGCGTGGTGTCGAGCAAATCGGCGCGAAAAAAGGCAGCCATCGCGGCTTTCTGCGTGCTGGATAACTTAGCGGAGACGCTCAGGAAGCGCTCGCGCTGGCTTCGGATATATGCAGCGACAGCCCTCGACGCTTGGTCGATTTGCTCGGGGGAAAGCTGAGGCGTTGTCACGGCTTGAAGACCTCAGCGCTGTTTCCTGCGTTCATTTTCGGCCATGCGGGCCTTCACCATTTTTCTTGCCAGAGTGGCAGACAAGGGTTTGTCCACCGGGAAGCGAATGGTGCCTTTGGAGGTTTGGAAGTTCTTGAGTTCGTTTTGAAACGCAGCGATCACGGACCCACTCCCAGGGAAGAAACTACAATGGTCGGAAAAGGCCGCGAACCATACCAGCGACCCTTTGTACTTGAACGAGGGCATCCCATAGCTGATGGCCTCGGTGGCTTCCGGAGGCACCACCGAGCGAATCGCCGCGCGAATTTTGTTCAAGGTTCTGCGCGCGGGTTCTGGAACGGCAGCAAGGTATTCGTCGGTGCTTTTTGCTATGGCCTTGCGTTTCGCGGCCGAGCCGCCACCGCTGGCATTCACCTTTTTCATGTGTTGAATCCTTGTTCATACGCCTGCTGCAAGCTGGTGATGTCGATTTTATTCATCTGCAGCATTGCCTTCATAACCCTTTTTGCTTTCTCTGGATCTTTGTCGTGCATCATCTTGCCTAGGACGGAGGGGATGATCTGCCAGGATAGACCAAATTTGTCTTTTAGCCAGCCGCATCTTCCCTTTTCTCCGCCCTCGGACAGCTTTTCCCAGAGTTCGTCTACTTCTTGTTGCGTTTCACAGTTCGCAAAGAACGAAATAGCCGGCGAGAAGGTGAATTGCGGGCCACCGTTCAGTGCGAAAAACTCTTGTCCATCGAGTTGGAAGGTCGCGCCAGTTACTCGCCCTTCCGCTCCCGATCGAGACACACTCAAAATTTTTGAATTCTTGAAAATAGAGACGTAGAAATTCATGGCCTCTTCGGCTTGGCCGTCAAACCACAAGAACGGAGTAATTTTTTGCATATAGTTTTCCTCTTTGCGCTTCGAACGAAGTTTTATTTCCGCCATAAACAAAGGCTCGCGACTTCATTAGGACTCCCTTGCTCCTTGACCCATCCGAGAAGGGCCCTGCGAGGCTAACAGCTCCTCCAAGCGGTCGTAGCTCATGGCTACGCCGTGCTCCATAGGGGTCTTCAGAACCCCATCGCGGGCTTCGCGAGATTCATAACGCACCGTGAGGGTCAGCGTGGTTATGCCGCCCTGCTCGACGAGGACGTAGGTTACCAGCGATTCGCCGGGGTACCAGGGATCGTCAAACCTCTCGGTCGCAACGAAGCGCTCCGGCGGCACAATCTCGCGGCAAACACCGCGCGTCCCCATTGCGGTGCCGTCGGGACCGCGCCATTGGAAGCGGTACGCGCCGCCCACGCGCAGATCGATCTCGCAAACCGGCATAGTCCAGCCCGGCGGTCCGAGCAACCACTGCTTTACGAGTGCGGGCTTGGTCAAGGCCTCGAAGACCAGCTGCCGCGGGGCGCTGAAGACGCGGGTCATGGCGATCTCGCAGTCGCTGGGCGTGGTGACTTTCAAGTTGCCCGAGTTTTTCATCGGTACTCTCCTCTATCGTTTGGTGCGTGCGCGTTTTTTCTTGTGGCTCGTGAGTTCGTCGGTCTGGAGTTTGCCGAGAACGGCGTCCAGGCGTTGGAAGTTGTCTTCCCACAGACGCCGATAGCGGTCCAGCCATCCCTCCAGCTCCTGGAGTGGCCCAGGCCGCAGTGCGTAAATACGCCGCTGGGCGTCCACGCGGACGCCAACCAGTCCGGCCTCGCTGAGGACGCGCAGGTGTTTGGAGACTTGCGGCTGGCGGAGATGCAGGCGATGGGCCAGGTCACCAACGGGGCGGGGACCGCCGAGCAAAAGTTCGACGATCAGAAAACGGTTGGGCTCGGCGAGGGCGCGAAAAGTTTCCAGCATGGCGAGCACGAATATTGGCGCAAAACGTATATTCTTGTCAAGGCATATTCTTGTAAGAGAATATATGAACCGGGGAGGTTCTCCGCAGGCGTGGCGCTCCTCGGCATGGGCGATAATTTAAGGGAGCTGGGGGGAGAAGTCGGTCATCACGAGAAAGGTGGAGTCCACTTTCTCGACAATCTTGCCGTTGGCTTCGGACTTGTCGCGCACGCTTTGCCATTCGGGATCATCGCGAAAAGCTTGCCAGTTAGCGATGGCGGCTTCGCGGCTGGGATGCGCGAGGATGTAGACGAGAGTTTTGCCCTTGAGCGGTTCGTCGGTGGGCGTCCAGTACGCCACGTTCTTTATTCCGTGCTTCTCGAAGAGTTTTGTGGTGTGTTCGCGAAAGCGGCGCAGCAGGTCGTCGAGCTTGCCCTCGTAAGTGTGATAGATGCGGAGCTCGTACACACTCGTCGCGGATTGTCCGGCGCCGGTTTTATCTTGAGCCGAGGCCCGCCAGTCTGCGGTTGGGAACAACGCTAAAGCGGGAAGCGATTGCAGCAAGGTTCGTCTTCTCATGAGAGGGATTCTAGCAGAGTCTTCAGGAATGCGGAGGCCTGAGGTCAAGGTATCTTCAGTCGCTTTTGGAAGGGCGTGGGGGTATAAGAAGGATGTGCGAGCGCGTTGAAAGACACCTCGCCACAAAGAGCGGGGAAGAGCGCGCATAAGGTATCTGGCTCTGAAGCGCAGTAGGAGGCAGCTATGCAAGCGGACCAAGTGGAAGTTTCCTGGGATGCCGGCAAGAGCAAGTGGCTGGTGCGCATTGTGAATGGAGAAGAGGTGATTCGGCGGTATTGCAGTTTGCCGAAGGATGCGGACGAAAAAGCCGTAGCGGCGGCGGCGCAGAAGACCGTGCAGGACGAGGGTTATGAAGCTGATCCTGCACTAGTCAGCGTGCGCCGCTAGCTCGGGGCAAGTGAACGAGCGGCGCGGCGGGCAATCCTTGCAGTTCGAGTACACCAGGCCGACGGTCCCCATCGCTGATCGTCGTCCCGGAAGACACCGCGAACATTCCACATAAGAAAGCCGAAATCGAGATGCAATTTGTGAAGTGCGTCGCGAATTGCCAGCTGCTCGAAAGCAAGCGATAGAGAATTTAAGACCTCAGGCTGTAACCGGCCTACCGGCAGTCTGTTCAACGCCATCCTGATTGAAAGTCTAAGTCTCCAAACGCGATTTGCGGCGTAAATAGAGCTCGAACTCAAAGAAGTATTTGGCCATGGACCCGGCAGTATGGGCAAGCCTATTCAATTTCCTGCGATTCGTCCTTGTCGTCCTTTGTAAGTGGACCCGGGAACTTGACCACCTGCACTAAGAGAGGTGGGGTGCTCCCGGCGCGAGCGACATCGACGAGCAGAAAATGGTGAAAGCCCCCGTCGGCCTCCGAAAGGCCCTTGACCAACGGGGCTCCGAGCCCTCCGGTGAGCCGCACCTCGAGCCCATCCTGATGGTAGGCAGCGTACATGTGGCTGTGACTCACGAAGACCATGGCGACCATATACTTTTTGAAGAGTACGAGAGCGGCGTCCGAGTCCTGAATGGCGCTCGGTCCGTCTTCGTCCATGGCGTGGGTGGTGACGGGGTTTTTCGCCAATCCCTTGTGCATTCCGACAAGGATGATCTTCTTCGCGGCCTGGGCGGCGTCCAGGTCTGCCGCCAGCCATTTCAACTGTTCAGGGCCGAAGCCTTCCCCCTTGCGGCTGACGTTGTCCAAGGCGATGAGGTGGATGCCACCTTCAAGGTCGGCAGAGTAGGCCACTGCATCATCGATGTCCGCTAGATTCACGCCGTGGGCTTTGACGAACTTCTCCTTGAATGCTTTGACCCTCTCTCGGCTCTCCGGCACGGTCATGCGAATAAATCCTAGAGTCTCGACCTCATGATTGCCGATGGCGGGGTAGAAGAGAACGTCGCCCAGGTCGGGGAGCTTTTTCATAAAGAGAGCGTCTTCAGCAGAAGTTAGCTCCAAGTCGCCGAGAAAAAAGAAAGCCTTGGCGCCGCGCCTGCCGGCTTCCTTGAAGGCCCAGGGGATAACACCGGCGTTGTCGTCACGGGAATCGCCGCCGATGGCCAGGCGGGTTATGCCTGGCGGAGGCTGATCGAGCAGCGCGTCCGAGTGCTGATAGGCGGCGCAACAGGCGGTTTCTTTCAAGCTGGTAGAGCGGGCGTTTTTTTTGCAGGCAGTGAGGCAGCACAAGGAAAGGCAGAAAGTTATTCCGCAAAACACAAGTCCACGGGGACGTATTTTCATCTCTCCTCCTCGCACCAGAATTCGAGGCTAGACCGGGAGAGTTGGCAGCTATAGGGACTACTTCAAATTCTGATTGGCAGGGAGTGTACAGCAGACCAACGCGTCAGGCAGCAAGAATGTAGCAAGAGTTTCTCGCCGCAGACCGCAGGTGGCGACATCCCGGCCAGGATAAATGACGTCACCGCTACAGGCCGCGGGATTGGCGGAAGGCGCGGACGACGGCGGCGGCGTCCTGGTGCTGGGCGTCGACGGCGTAATTGAGGCGGCGGATGTCGGCAGCCGAGAGTTTGCCGGCGAGATCAGCGAGGGCCGCGCGGAGCTGCGGGAATTGGGCGAGCGTGGATTGGCGGACGATGGGGACGGCATCGTAAGGCGGAAAGTAGTGGCGGTCGTCTTCGAGGGCCGCGAGGCCGAGGGAGTCGATGAGGCCGTCGGTGGAGTTGCCGGCGACGATGTCGACTTGATGATCCACCAGGGCGCGGTAGATGAGGCCGAGGTCCATGACTTTGGGCGATGCGGCAAAATGAAGATTGTAGCGATCGCTCCAGCCACGGAATCCGTCGGGGCGTTCGAGGAATTCGTAGCCGACGCCGACGCGCCACTTGGGCGTGAGTGGCGTGATGTCGGAGATTTTTTGGAGATGAAGTTTTTGAGCGTCATCGCCGCGGATGACCATGGCGAAGGTGTTTTCGAAGCCGAGAGGCTCGGTGACTTCGAGGTGCAATCGATCGGAGTAGAGCTGCTTGACGCCATTGTAGACGGCCTTTGAGTAGTCGTTCTGTGCGACACCTTGGTGGTAAGAATTCGGGGATTCGTTGAGCACGGCGGTAAGGGCAGTGCCGGTGTATTCGACATACAGGTCCAGCTCGCCGGCCAGAAGCGCTTTGTGCACCAGGAGCGTGCCGCCTAGATTCGTTTTACGAATAACGGGGATGCCGGTTTTGGCTTCGATGTGTTGGGCCAGGAGTTCGGCGAGGATCACTTGCTCGGTGAAGAATTTGGAGCCGATGGTGATTTTGGATTGCGGAGATTGCTGGCAGGCAGCAACGAAGTAAATGAAGTTAAGGAGGGAAAGGAAAAGGAATCGGAAAGAAGCGCGGCGCATGTTAGGAGACCTTCAGTCGGCGCTCGAGAAGGCCGAGGAGGAAGTCGGCGAGCAGCGCGAGGAGCGCGGCGGGGATGGCCCCAGCGAGGATGAGTGCGTCGCTGACCAGGGCGACGCCGCGGAAGATAAACGTGCCCAGGCCGCCGGCGCCGATCGCGGCGGCGATGGTGGCGACGCCGATGGTGATAATGGTGGCGGTTCGGATGCCGGCGAGGATCACCGCGAGCGCGAGCGGAAAGCGCACGCGGAAAAGAATTTGCGCGCGAGTCATACCCATAGCTTCGGCGGCTTCGAGGACGGCTGGGTCGATGCCGGTGAGGCCAACGTAGGTGTTGCGCAAGATGGGGAGAAGCGCGTAAAGAACGAGCGCAACAATGGCGGTGCGCTTGCCGATGCCGCCGATGAACGGGATGGGAATCAGAAATCCGAATAGGGCAAGGCTGGGGATGGTTTGAAAAACGCTGGCGATGCCGAGCGCGATCGCGCGCAGAGCGGGGCGCTGGACGATAACCATGCCCAGCGGCACGCCGATGAGAATGGCGATGATCATCGCGATGACGACGAGCGCAAGGTGATCGAGCGTGGCGCCGAAAATCTCGTCGCGATGTTCGGCGAAGAAAGACCAGGTGGTCTGGGGGCTCATGCCGAGACTCCCGGGGTTATATTGAGAGATGAAGTGAAAGCGCGAACTTCGGAGTGGTCCAGGCGAAGGAATTCCTGGGGCGGGGCGCTGGCGACGATGCGGCCCGCTTCCAGGAGAACGATGCGTGAGGCAAGGAGCAGGGCTTCGCGCAGATCGTGGGTTACGAAGACGATCGTTTTGCCAAGGCGCCGGGCGAGGGCGCCAAATTCGCGCTGCAGCTCGGCGCGGGTAACGGGATCGAGCGCGCCGAAAGGCTCATCCATCAACAGGATGGGTGGATCGGCGGCGAGGGCGCGGGCCACGCCAACGCGCTGACGCTGGCCGCCGGAGAGTTCGCGGGGATAGCGATGCGCAAATTCCTTAGGGTCAAGGCCAACAAGTTGGAGCATTTCCTGGACGCGGGCGGCAGTACGGGCGGCTTCCCAGCGTTCCAAAATGGGAACGAGAGCGACGTTTTCCGCGACTGTGAAATGGGGAAAGAGACCGGCATCCTGGATGACATAACCGATGCCTCGTCGGAGGCGAGTGAGATCCCAAGCGCTGGTCGCGCGTTCTCCGACAAGCACTTCGCCTGCCGTGGGAAGTAGCATTCCATTGATCAATTTAAGGAGAGTGGTCTTACCGCTGCCGCTGCGGCCGAGAAGGACTAGGGTCTCCCCCTTAGGGATTTCTAAGGAAATGCCACTAACGATTAAGCGCTTACGAATATCGTTTATGCCGTAAGAGACTTCCCGGAACTCGATCGTTTTTTTAAAATAAAGTGCAGGTTTCGTATTCATTTCGATTGACAGCAACACATCAGGGAGCGACCATCTTAATGCACCTGGCCTCCCGACGCCGAAATTTTGGCGCATCCTTCGCGTGGAATTTGCATCCAACAGAAGGAGTAAAAAGCCATGGGAGCTGTCGCCTCAGCTGTCCGCATCCGGCATGACCTTCACAGCAGATTACTAGACGCGCGCGCGCGCACCGACGAAGTTTTTCGCGTGGTTCGCGAAGAAGCTATCTACGACCGGCCCATCCCCGAGCGGCACCGAATTATTTTTTACGTGGGACATGTCGAGACGTTTGACTGGAATTTGCTGGCGGAGCGCGCCTTTGGATTGCGGCCATTTCAACGAACCTTCGACCACCTTTTTGCGTTTGGCATTGACCCGGTGGGCGGCGGATTGCCTTCGGATGTGCCGGCGGATTGGCCGGCGCGCGAGGAAGTCGAGCTCTATAACCGGCGCTTGCGCGGGGAGCTGGATCGCGCGATCGAGCACGCCTTAGAACGGCCCGAGGAAGGGCATCCGCAACTGATCACCATGCTGGAAGTGGCCATCGAGCACCGGCTGATGCACGCCGAGACGCTGGCCTACATGCTGCACCGGCTGCCCAGCGGCCGAAAGATCCCCACGCCCGAGACCGCGGCGTGGAAGGCGCATCGCGTGAAGTCGCACCTGGTGGAAATACCGGCCGGAACCGCAACGCTGGGGCTGGATCGCATTTCCGGCGATGAATTCGGGTGGGACAATGAGTTTGGCGCCCATAAGGCCGCGGTGAACCAGTTCGCCATCGACAGCGACAACGTGACGAATCACGATTTCTTGCGGTTTATGCAGGCGGGGGGCTACGAAAACCGTTCTCTTTGGAGTGAGGAAGCCTGGGCCTGGCGAACCAAAGAAGGCGTCGAACATCCGATGTTCTGGAGGCGCGAGGGTAACCTCTGGATTTACCGGACCATGTTTGGCGAAATACGATTGCCGCAGGAGTGGCCAGTTTATGTGAGCCACGCCGAAGCCACCGCGTATGCGAAATGGCTTGGGCGCAAGTTGCCGACCGAAGCGCAGTTTCATCGCGCGGCGTATGGAACTCCGGATGGCACACGGGAGCGCAGCTATCCTTGGGGCGAGGTATCCCCGAGCTCATCCAGGGGAAATTTCGATTTCAAATCGTGGGATCCCTCGCCGGTAGGGGCGCATCCCGCGGGCGCCAGCGCTTTCGGCGTGCACGATCTTGTGGGAAATGGATGGGAGTGGACGCGGACGGAGTTCGCGGCATTTCCGGGATTCACGTCGATGCCCTTCTATCCGGGATACTCCGCGAATTTCTTTGACGGGAAGCACTACGTAATGAAAGGCGGCTCGCCGCGCACCGCCGCGTGCATGCTGAGGCGGTCGTTCCGAAACTGGTTCCAGCCGCATTATCCGTACGTCTACGCGACATTCCGTTGCGTCGAGGACTAATCCAAACTTAAACTCGGGAGACCCCATGGCGACGCCTGCACTGTCACTATCGCTCCGGCATGTGTCTGCATTCGCGGCGGACGTGCGTGAGAGCCTTACTAAATCCGGACAGAGAGAACTGCCGTCAAAGTATTTGTATGACGAAGTGGGCTCGGCGCTGTTTGAGACGATTTGCGTCTTGCCAGAATACGGACTCACGCGCGCTGATGCGCGGCTGCTGGAAAAGTATGCGGGAGAAATCGTGGGCCGGCTGCCATCGCCGATTCAAGTGGCGGAGCTCGGCAGCGGCTCGGGGAAAAAGACGCGGTGGATCCTGGAAGCGCTCTCCAGGCGGCAAAAGACGTATTACTACCCTATTGAGATTTCGCCTTCGGCGCTGGCAGCGCTGGCGAAAGAACTCGGACAGATTGACATGGTTAGCATCGTGGGGTACGAGCAGCCGTACCTCGAAGGATTGCGTGCCGTCGCTGAGGGGCGCGGGGGCCGGGATCATTTGCTGGTGTTGTTTCTGGGGAGCACCATCGGCAATTTCGACCGCGACGCAGGAGAAAAGTTTTTGAGCGAGATGAGGGCGATCCTCCAGCCAGGGGACGCGTTGCTCCTCGGCACGGACTTGGAGAAGAGCGTCGATTTGCAATTGCTGGCTTATGACGACCCCGCCGGCGTGACGGCGGCGTTCAATCTGAACTTGCTGGCGCGCATCAACCGGGAGCTGGGGGCGGACTTTGATTTGGGCTCCTTCCGGCACCAGGCACGCTGGAACAGAGTGGAACGGCGGATCGAAATGCACCTGCGCTCCACCCGCCGGCAAACGGTGCACGTTCCGGCGGCGAGTCTGCGGCTCATGCTGGACGAAGACGAAACCATTTGGACAGAAAGCTCGCACAAGTATCAAGCCGAAGAAATTCCCGAGATGGCGGCGCGCACAGGATTCCGCTGCCACGGGCAGTGGATCGATCGCGAATGGCCCTTCGCGCAAAACCTGCTGATTGCGGGATAGACGCGTCGCCGCTTTCAGCGGTTTGAAGACTGGGATCAAAAAAAGGACCTAGCCCCGCTCCTCCCATTTTGGCCGCCGCCTATGCAACATTGAGCACATTCTGTCCCTTTGGTACGAGCAGTCTATCGTTATAGGAGCCTTCGCCTGCCAGGCTACCGGAAGACGGCAGTTGATTGCCTGGGAGACTGTCCTGGCAGAATGTGGCGGCGGGCGAGTTGCGTAGCCGAGAGCGCCCATTTCCAGGCGCATCCTCCCCGGTTATTCTCCGCAAATTCGTCGAGGGGGAAAATCTCCATGAGCTTTCGGACCAGGGCTACGGTAGCAGCTTTCTTTGTGTTCGCCCTGGCCGGCGTGGCGCGGGCGCAGGCACCGGTCCAGACGTCGACCCAGGCGACGGCACCGCCACCGGACAAGGAGTTCTACTCTCTTCGCGAGCCGGCCGCAGCAGGCGACGCGCAAGCGCAATTCACGCTGGCGAACCACTATTATCGCGGCCTCGGCGTTCCCCAGGACTACACCCAGGCTCTGACGTGGTACCTCAAGTCCGCTAACCAGGGCTTCGCTCCGGCGCAGAATCAACTGGGCAACATGTATGAACATAAGTTCGGTGTGCCGCGAGATTACAAGCGTGCCATAGCCCACTATCGTGCCGCCGCGAACCAGGGCTATGCGCTCGCGCAGGTCAATCTGGGCGCCATGTTCGAGGATGGCCGCGGCGTCAAGCGCGATTACAAACAAGCCCTGGATTGGTACCGCAAAGCGGCCGACCAAAATCTCTCCGAGGCCGAAAAGCAAGTCGGCTACTTTTACCAGTGCGGACATGGAGCGAAGCAGGACTATGCGCAAGCTCATGCCTGGTATCTCCGCGCCGCGGGCCATGGCAACTCCGACGCCGAAAACCAGTTAGGCTATTTTGCCGAGGAAGGATGGGGCCAGCCGAAGGATTACGGCGAGGCTCTTTCCTGGTATTACAAAGCCGCGGAACATGGCAATGATCACGCTCAGGAGAACATCGGCTACATGTTTCAGTATGGCACCGGCGTCGAAACCGACTATGCCAAGGCGATGTCCTGGTTTGACAAGGCCGCAGCGCAGGGGAACAGCGATGCGGAAAACCAGCTCGGTTGGATGTATCAGCACGGGCAGGGCGTGGAGCCCGACGACGCTAAGGCCGTGACCTGGTACCGCATGTCTGCCGATCAGGGCAATCGGCACGGCATCAACAACCTCGACTATTTCAAAGATGTGCTGGAGGAACGCGGCTCGGGGGTTTGGGAAGCCGCCAACAACCCTGTCACCGATGCTGCCATCGCGCGAGCTCAGCGCTGGACGAACATCCAGGATCTTCAGCGCCGCATTGCCGGATTGGAGGGCGACGCCAGGAACCAAGATGATCTTGCCGACCAGCTTGAACATACCGGCAAAGGCAAGAACGATGGCATCACCAAGCTCTTCAATGCAATCGGCAGCGTCCCCGCCGTCAACTTCCATATGCAGGCGGCAAAGTATCGCGACGAAGCTGCGCGCCTGCGTGAAGAACTGGCCAAAATCGAGAATCAAGACAAATTCTCCGCCAGCGTCCCCGCTCCCTAACGTCTTCCACGCTCGGATGGCGGCGACTCCCTATTTTGCCGATGTTGGCTTGCGGGTCAAACGATTCGCCGAGATCCTTCCGGCATGAACGGCGTACTCGGTAACTAACCGACTACCGAAATTTTACAGCCGAACGAGCGGACACCGGGGAGCCGTGTCGACGACAGCGAATCAGAACGCTTCGATGCGCCAGACCAGACGGGTGGACCAGGTTTTTTGGGTGGTGAGCGGGGGGCGCCAGAGAGCCAGGATTTGGGAGCCCTGGTAGACGCGCTCGAAGCCTTCTTCGGATTCGGAAACCGTTTCGATGGGGGCGACCCAGAACTTTTCTACCAGCGGCGCGTGCAAGGCAACGCGAACGCGCTGCCAGCCGTCTTCCATGCGCAGAATGGGACCGGGAAGCGAGCCGCTGAAGCGCAGGTTGTGGCGGCCGGTGGCCGTTTCAAAGAAGCGGTCGGGCTCCGTGGGAGCGAGGAGATTGATGACCGACTCAATGCCGACGGCCAGGGGATTTTCGAGCGTTTCCTTGAACTTGAGGGTGATTTCGCAAGCCGCTTCAAAGCCGTTGGGAGCGGGGCTAAAAGAAAACTGCTTGAGGAGTAGGAGCTTGGCGGTGCCGGACACATTCTTGCCCAACTGCGAAAGGGAATCCGAGCGGAAAAGTTCGGCTTCGTAGGGCGCTGAGTTTTTCACGGTGTATGCGCCGCCGGCAAATCCGGCATCTTCACGCAATTCCAGAGCTTCGTAGTCGGCCTGGGTGCGCTCCGGATCAAAGAGCAAAACCCGGAAGGCATGGCGGGGCCAGCGATCGTAACGAAGATATTTCTCCAGGCCGGGCTCTTTGACGCGGGTCTGCTCGTGTATAGACATGGCTGCGCCAGTGGCGGGTTTTCCGGCGGCTTCGCGCAAGCGCGTGTGATAGGCCTCCGGGCGGCGCAGGATGGAATTGACGAGCGTGGCGGCCGCGGGGCGAAAATCGAGGGCGGCGATGGTGCCCCCGTCGCTGGGCTTCAAAAGCGCCTGAGCTTCCGGAGCGGTAAAGAGCAACTCGGTGGCACCATCGGCGTCGTAGTCCAACAGTTCCACACGCGGGAGGAGCGCGCCGGGAATCTGTCGGTCCGCAATGGCTTCGGCGCGAATGAGGTTGCGCCAGGGATCGGTGCGGAGATGCGGGGCATAGATGCCGCCAAAAATGCCGTGCCAATAGGCGTCGTTGCACTGGGCGCGCAAGAGAAGATCGCGCGCCTGCTGCAATTCATCAGTGGCTTTTGAGCCATCGTGACGCACCGGCGCGGCGGCGATGCGCGCGGAGACGCGCAGCATTTTCTTGTGAAGCAGATTGGATTCCGGGTACTTGCGAAAAAAGCCGCGCCAGGAGCCGCCTCGCAAGAAGGAGAGGACTTCGGGGCGCGCGCTGAACTCCTTGAGCACTTCGTGAAAGCGCTGGCGAACGCGCGTGGGGAGGGCCCACTCGAGCATCTCTGTGTAGGAAGCAGTGGGAAGATCGGCGCGGCCAAGAGGCGCATGAGTTTCCAGATAGTCGCCGGGCGTGGAAACTTCGAGCCAATCGGAATTTTTTTCCAGGGCGGTAAAGAATTCCTCGAGCCAGCCATTCTTATAACAGTGTTCGTGGGTTCCCGGCCAGACGCCAAACTTTTCCATGTCATCGCCCATGGCGGCGACGCCTCCCGGATGCTTGCTGGCAGCATCGCGCAGATAGGCGATGACATCCTCGACTTTGCCGAAAGGAATGAGGTAGCGCAGAGCTTTCTGCCCGGGGTAGAGCCACACGGTCTTGCCACGGTCTTCGGCGATATAGGCGCCAAAAAGTTCCTCGGGTTCGAAACCGGCAGCGAGGAAATGCATGTCGTCAACCAGGGTGTAGGCCACGTTGGCGGCGGCAAGGGCAGTGGGAAGCTGAGGCTCCCAAACGCGCTCAGCCAGCCAAGCGCCTGACGGAGAACGGCCAAAGTGTTGCTCAAGATAGGCGCGCAGGCGCTTAATTTGTTCGAGTTGATCCTCGGGAGGAATGGAGACGAGAATCGGCTCATAGAAGCCGCCGCCAACGAACTCCACTTGTCCGCTTTGCACTAGTTTTTTAAGGCGAACGAAATACTCAGGGCGATTTTTCTCGATCCAAGTGAGCAGCGGCCCGGAATAGTGGAGACCGAGATGAACTTTCGGATGCTCCTCGAGATGCTCAACGAAGGGAAGATACGATGTGTCGTAGGCTTTTTCGAGGACGTGCTCGAAATTGCCGCAGGGCTGATGCGCGTGAATGAGCAGAGCGAGATAAAATTTCGGGGGCATGGGGACCGTTTTTTCTCTCTAACATCATAAGCAGCCGGGCAGGGAGTACGCAAATCGCGCACTTCGATGGGAGGCGATTGGTTCAGGGAGCGGTGTGTTTTAACACCCAATCGGAGACGGCGGCCAAGGCTTCCGGAGCGATGGTCTCCTGAATAGTGCCGTATTCGTTGATGGAACCAGTGGGGCAGTGCTGGAAGAGGTGGTTCAATCCAGGCAATTCTCTGGTTTGAAAATCCTGGTTTCCAGCGTCCTCGAGGGCCTTCTGAATTTTGGGAAAATTTTCCTTGGCGGGGATCTGCAGGTCTTTTTCGCCAGTGAGGGCTAGGACCGGACACCGGGTCTTTTGCAATGCGGGGACGGGGTCATAGTCGAGATAGAACCGGAACCACGGCGAGACCACCAGGCGAAGTTGCGATTCGAGAGCGGCCGGGGGAAGCATGGCGCCCATGGTGCTGGACTGGATGAGATCGCTCAACTTTGCTTCGAGCGCTGCGGGTTCCTTCTCCTGGCGAACCAGCGAGTATGTTTGCTTGTTGAACTCGCGCGTTCTTGCAATCTGGTCGTCGTCGACGCCTGCGGTCTTCAGAAGGAGCTCCGACTGGAGCAGCAGGGTGTCTTCTCCCTTGAGGCCGGGGCCGGCGAGAAGGACGATCCAGGCAACCCCACCGGAGCGCGAAGCGATCAGCGCGGCGATGAGGCCGCCTTCGCTGTGGCCGATGAGGCCGGTTCGCCGCGGGTCGATTTCTTTGCGATTTTTCAAATAGGAGAGAGCCGCTTCGGCATCGGCGGCGAAATCCTCAGCCGTCGCATTGCCGTAATCGCCGGTGGACTTCCCGATGCCGCGTTTATCGAAGCGAAGGGCGGCGATGCCCTTTTGCGTGAGGTGATCCGCGAGAACCAGAAAAGGGCGATGCCCGACGATAGATTCTTCGCGGTCGTAGGGGCCGGAATCACTTAAGAGAACGGCGGCGGGAAACGGACCGGCACCGCGGGGAAGCGTAAGTGTGCCGGCAAGCGCGATCTTTGCTTTTTCGTTCGGGAAGGTGATTTCTTCTTCCTTGTACGGATACGGCTTTACCGGCGTTTGCGGGCGGACCAATTCGAGAAGCTGGTCGGAGCGTTGGAAATTGAGTTTCTGCTCGACGCCGTTTTGTGTCCAGCTTCCGGTGATGGTCGTTTTTGCGGCGTTGACGGTGCCGTCGTAGACTCCGGTCACCACAGGTATTTCGAAATGGAAGGTGGCGTCCTTTTGGCTGACCTTGATGGCGGGTAGACCACTGACTCCTTGGTCGGGGCTGTCTAGCGCGGCAACTAGCTGCTTCTGGTCGTCGTGCGTGACGTGCAATTGCAAGCGCAGGCGCATGCCGTTGCCTTCCAGGGCGCCTTGCCAAACACCTTCGGTGCCGGCGACGGCTCCGGAAGGTTTTTTTGCGCCGGCACCCGCAGCCTGGCGATGAAAAACAAGCGCTAGGCTCACGTTGCCCTGCGTCCAACCACCCTTGATGCTGCCATAGTCCGGCGCAACCGTTCCTTGATAAGAGGCGCCCACGGAAGCCACGTTGAACTGGAGAGTTGTTTCTTGCTGCGTAAGAGCGGTCACTTCGATGCCGTAGACGCCTTGATCGAGGCTATCGATGGTGGCTTTCAGTGAGCCGTCTTCCGACTTGGCGATATGTAGAACGAGATGGAGAACGGCCTCACCGGCTTGGAGCGAACCAGACCAGTGGCCTTCGAGCGTCGAGGAATTCCGTTGCGGCTGCGGACTATGAACGGCGGGAGCCTGGGCTAAAGCGGTCGAAAAAATAGCCAGGCGGCACAAAGAGAAGGCCAGGACCAAATAGGAATTACCGAACTTCACCTAAGACCTCCATGCGACGGGTTTAGAAAGGTAGATGATTCCCGGCAGAAAAGAGTTGGCAAGGGAAGGGAGAGCCAATGGGCGAGGAGAAGCGGTGGCATGGCCACCAAGGCTTAGCTACTTTCCGTCGCAAAATAGCTCGCTCTGAATGAGCTATTCGTTTCTAGAGACCGTCTGATTCTGTTGCGCGTTTCGATTTCTGCCGCTCGG
>Ga0210399_10000348_pt1 | contig 37532 bp, 29 predicted proteins | sample IncBWC14MmetaG_FD_150865 | JGI IMG/M metagenome (GOLD analysis project Ga0210399, IMG submission 150865) | Forest soil microbial communities from Barre Woods Harvard Forest LTER site, Petersham, Massachusetts, United States - Inc-BW-C-14-M | ecosystem: Environmental > Terrestrial > Soil >... | reverse complement strand
AGCCTGCTAACGAAATCAAATCCAACTGACCACACAAACTGGATTCGGCGGCGACTTGACAGATATTAGACCTAGCTATATATAAATCCGCGGTCGCTTGCCATCGCGAGCCCCTTGTTGTACTGGTGACGGAAACTCCGAGGCACTCAATCTGACCGTTCAGTAAAACTGTCGGCGGACGGCAAGTCGGATGTCGAGCAATTGCATCGCGCAAGGCGAGCGGATCAGGGACGGTGCTGTTTTGCAGCTCAGCGAATATTTCTCCACAATTGCCAAATAGCGCAAGCCACCGTACAATTAGATCCTTGTTGGTTGTTTGCCAGCGGTTTTAGGGCCTGTAGCTCAGGTGGCTAGAGCGCGCCCCTGATAAGGGCGAGGTCGGTGGTTCAAGTCCACCCAGGCCCACCATTCCTTTCAATCAGTTAGCAGCGGTCGTTTTTTCGACGGGCGACGGCTGTGCCCAATTTTGTGCCACACCCGCTTCAAAAACGGGCTTTGCGATGGCGTCCAAAGCTGCGCGCTTCGCTGCCATCCTGATATGCGAGTAGTGTTCCAGCATCTTCCGGCTGAGGTGTCCAGCGATGGACATGAGGGTTTGCTCGCTACCCTGTCCCTCGGCCAGCTTGGTAATGCAGGTGTGTCGGAGATCGTGGAACCGGATAGTTAGGCCCGCGTCTTTCAGCGCACGGCGCCACGCGGAACGCCAGGACTTGATAGGCCGTGAAGGGTCAATGCGCTCGCAGTCGGGATGCTCTCGCTCGATTCCCGCGGCCTCGCACGACGGAAACACATAATCGTCCGGCTTCGCTTCCGGGAATCGGCTGGCCCAGCGAACCATAGCCGCATACGCGACGGAATTCAGCGGGATAACCCTTCCACTACCCCCTTCTGTTTTGGTGCGCCCTACGGTCAGCGTGCGCTGAATCAGGTCTATTTGCTGCCAGCTCAGCGTCCGAATTTCGTTCTTTCGGAGCGCCGTGTTGAGCGCGAGAGTTACGACGGCGCGGAGTAGCGGGTTAGATTCGCACGCCGCCAGCAATCCCGTTTCTTGCTCTTCCGTCATGGCCTTCCCGATGTGGTCCGATTCCCGCTCAAACTTCACGTCACCCTGAAGGTTGGCCCACAGCTTGTACCGCTTCAGGATCTGCCGGAGCACCTGCAATTCTTTGTTAAGCGTTCGGGCCGACGCTTTTTCGGTCTTGCGCTTCGCCTGATAGGAAGCGATCCGGGCGACGTCGATGTCGCAAAGGAGGTGTGAGCCGAGTACCGGTTTCAGGTGACAACGGAAGGCAACTTCATAGATTTCGTAAGTGCGCTCTGCCAAATGTGGTTTCTCGGCTTCCAGCCAAGCGGAGCCAGCGCGGTCGAATGTTGGTGGCAGCGTCCGCCTCTTGATTTGGTTGTAGCTTTCCTCTAGCTCACGACGTCGTGAACGCTCCGCGTCCTTTGCGACTGTCTTGCTGTCGCTTTTCGAGGACTCGCGGATCATCTGCCCCGCGAACCGGAACTTGTACCACCACACGTCTCCCCGCTTGTAGGCGCTCACTTTGGCTCTCCCTTCTTTGCCGGCCGCCCGCCCTTTTTGCCGTTCTCCCTTGCAATCGCACGAAGCCGCTCGATGCCAAGGCGTTCGAGACGGGCGGCATAGCTCCGTTTCCCAAGCCAACTTGTGAATTTCTGTAGATCTGCCTGATTCATGTAGATTATCCTAAACTGTTTAGGTTATTTCTGTCAATCGTAAAGTGCTAAGATTATTGCGCGGCGGCTTAGTGGGCCCAAACACCCAGGTCGGCTTGCTCTTTTGTTTGGGCCGGATTGTATATGCCGCGGGGGGGGCATGGATGAGGTGGTCGGATGAGGATCATTCGGATTTGGCTCGGCAGGTTCACAGAGAACACGAACTTTTTCGGGCCCAAGTCCAAGACGCGCGGGACGATGTTCGATTATGGCTTCGCACCGCTCTGTCAAAGGAGGAACAGTTCTATCTAAATGAGATGGCCGAGAGTCTCGAGGTTCTGGAACGGATAGCGGAGACCCTTGTAGCCGGCTATGACCCAAACGGTGAACATCAGCATTGGGACACGTGCGTGGGCTCGTTTTTGGATGGATTTTATGGCGCGAAAGCCCTTCGCGGGGAGGTTGTAGGCACCTACTTGGGTCGTTTAGTCGCTTATCTTGAGCAAGAAGTGGAAACCAGGCAACAAGCGAAAGCCAAGAAAGGCTGCGAACCTACACGTATCGGACAGAACATCGGAAAATTCAAGGAAGAATGCGGCTGGACCTACGACGATCTTGCGGCCAAAACAGGTATAGACAGAAAACAGATCTTTCACCATGTGCAAGGGCGGGCGACACCGCGGCCCCGAACGCTCAAGGAATACGCGCAGGCATTCGCCAAGGAACTCGGTCGGTCAATCACCCCAGCCGACCTCAAAAAATAGCTCAAATCAACGCTTTCCCCACCAAAAGCTCCCCAAAACACCACTGGCTCGCAACTGACTTCCCCGTGCTCAGTAGCGCAGAATCGCGCTTGGAGGTCACCTATATGACGAAATTGCTTTCAATCAAGGAGGCGAGCGCAGCTCTCGGGCTGAAGCCCGCTACCCTTCGGGCTTGGCTCCTTCGACGCAAGAATTTGCCTTTTGTGCGTTGTGGAAGAGCAGTTCGCATCCCCGCAGAAGCAATCGAGAAATTCATTGCTGAAAATACGGTTCCGATGCGGGTGGAACGCAAGTGAACCGCCTTACATGTGAACTGGTAGCCCGCACCATCCTGGGAATACCAGCCCAGACTCGGGGTGGTGAGCTTCTTTACCGCTGCGCCCACGCCGAACGGCATCGGAACGGGGATGCGCACCCAAGTCTCTCCATCAATGTCCAGAAAGATGTCTTCATCTGTGGACCATGCGGAGTGTCCGGGAAAGCTTGGCGGCTCGCAGCTTTCATCGCAGGGCTCGATCCTAAGGAAAAACGGAACATCACCGGCTGGCTGCGAGAACGTGGTCTGCTCAATGACAGGCCAAAGTCCGCGAGGAAGACCAAGTGTGATCCTGCTGCCATATACGAGTATCGCGACGGTGATGGTAGCCCCATGGCTCGGAAGCTGCGTTTTGAACCGGGCCGCGACGGACGGAAGAAGGATTTTTCTTGGCAGCGTTGGGAAAACAGCGAGTGGATTGACGGGCTCGCCGGCGTCAAAACGCCACTTTACCGGTTCCGCGAAATTCAGAATGAGCAGATGGTCGTTTACGTTGAGGGAGAGAAAGCAGCAGACGCAGGTGCGAAACTCGGGCTGGCGACCACAACTGCGGGCAGTGTGAATTGTTTCGGCCCTGACCACGCCGAAGTATTGAGTGCGAAAGACGTTGCGGTTCTGCCAGACAATGATCCGCCAGGACGGGAGTACGCACAGAGGGTAGCCACAATGTTGGCGGGGAAAGCTAAGGTCTGTCCGCATCGTGGAACTACCGGATTTGCCTGAGAAAGGCGACTTGTACGAGTTCATCGAGTGTGGTGGGGAACGCGATGAACTCCTTTGTCTCATCCAGAAAACGCCAGAATGGAAACCCCCATCTTTTGACGGCGCAGAATTGCTCGTCGCGATACGCAAGTTCGTTCGGCGGTTTGTTTCTTTATCAGAGGCTCAGGCGGTGGTGATCTCCTTGTGGGTTGCCCATACGCATTGCATTGATAGCGCGGATACGACGCCCTACCTGGCAATCACGTCCGCCGAAAAGCAATGCGGAAAATCGAGGCTTCTGGAAGTTTTGCAGATCATAGTAGCGCAACCCTGGTTCACCGGCCGAGTAACGGCGGCCGTGCTTGTTCGCAAGATCGACGGCGACCGGCCAACCTTGCTTCTCGATGAAAGCGATGCTGCGTTTGGAGGAGAAAAGGAATACGCGGAGGCGTTGCGTGGGATTCTCAACACCGGTCATCGGCGGGGAGGTGTAGCGTCACTCTGTGTAGGGAAAGGGTCTAGCATTACGTACAAAGACTTCAGCACTTTTAGCCCGAAAGCGATTGCCGGAATCGGCAAACTTCCCGATACCGTTGCCGATCGATCTATTCCAATTCGGCTAAAGAGGGCTGCGCCCGGCGAGATTGTTCAGCGATTTCGGCTTCGCGACATAACCCCTGAGGCGGTTGACTTGCGCGGACAGTTACAAACGTGGTGCACAAGCATTGCCGAGAAACTCCGTGATGCTCGTCCCAGCTTGCCGGATGAGCTTTCAGATCGTCAGCAAGACGGCGTGGAACCCCTGCTTGCCATTGCAGACGGCGCTGGTAAAGGCTGGCCCGAAATTGCAAGGGCAGCCGTGGTACAACTTTGCACGGATACCCACAACGCGGATGATTCAATAGGAGTTCGGCTCCTGAGTGACATTCGACAAGTTTTCGAGGCCTGCGATACCGACAAAATCCAGTCCACCACCCTGGCGACGGCACTCGCCGCAATAGAAACCTCGCCATGGGGAGAATGGTCGCACGGGAAACCTATTACGGCTCCCAAACTTGCCCGCCTGCTCCGTCCGTTCGGTGTGACACCACATACCGTCCGCATGGGGAGTGAAACATCAAAAGGTTATGAACTGGTTGACTTCGAGGATGCGTTCAGGCGGTATTTGAGGCTCCCCTCCTCCTCTTCGCAATCCGCGACCCCAGAACCGTCACATCCGTCACACCCCAATACTGACGCGGGTTTTTGTGACATTTCAAAACCGTCACAAACTCAAGGTGTAGCACTCAAAGAATGCGAAATCGCCAATTCCGACGCGGAGTGTGACGGTGTGACGGTTTCAACCTCTATTACGAGGATGGGAGGACAGGCAGATAAGCATCCCATTGAGGAATTCCTATGACCGCGACCGTGGCCCAGACCCTGATGGAAGTTGAAACTCTGGGAGTCGAATTGCGACTCGAAGGAAATGGGGTAGTCGTGCGATTCCCCTCCCAGGAATTACGGAAAGAGTTGAATGGACAACTGGCTTTTCTACGGGCACACAGAAATGAAGTTTCGGTCTTTTTGCGCGAGCGGGATGCAATCCCAACCATGCCGCCAGGGGTCCACCTAGTGTCTTGGGAGTTGAAGGAGCCACCCGTTGTGCTCGAAATGTGCTCTGTCGTTACCAACACAGCCCTGTTCGCCAGAACCACATTGGGGCAATTACGGGCAGCTTTGGCGAATCCCCGCCGCTGGGTGGGGTGGAGTATCCCCGAGCTCATAGACCGACTCGCACAAGTGGGCGTACGAGTAACACTCGAACCGAAATCTAAAGTTTAGACATGGAGGAAGAATGAAAGGTCGGAAGAAGAAGGTGGAATCCCGTGCCCAGGAGATCCGCACGAGGCTCTTAGTGTGGACACAAAGTCCGGAATCGTTGAGGCCATCGTTGAGGGTATTAGCTTGCGAGCTTGGCACTTCGCACCAACTGCTAGCTCACTACCTCGATGGACTCGACCTATGGCAAGCGAAGGAGCAGGCGAAACGGATTCGCGACCGCGCAAGGGCTGAGGGCCGCGAGATGACGATGCGGGAATGCCTCGACGCCATAGTGACTCCCGGAACACTCAGCCAGATCAAGAAGCTGAGGCGGGAGGCTAAACGCGGTCCGCTGGACCACTGGCAGGTCCAAACGCTGAAGCTTTGGGCCAAGCAATTCCCAGGAGCGAAAGAGATTTTAGAGACGTGCCGACAAATGACACCACAAGAAGAGCGACAGGCCCGTGCTTCCGAAAGAGCAGCCGCGTTTGCTTCTGCGGCGTCCGACACCATCGCGCGTATCAGGAAAGAGGCTGAACGCGGCCCATTGAGCCAGCAGGACGTCGTGAGACTAAAATTCTTCGCTCGCCGCGGATATCCAGGAGCAAAAGAGCTTCTTAAGAAGTGCTCGGTGATGAAGCCGAAGACAGCGGAATTAACCCCGAATGCAACCATGAACGCTGTCTGCGTCAACAAGGTGCCAAATGATCACTGAATCGGCTGCGGCGCTGATCTTGGCGGAAGGGATTGAATCCCAAATGGCAGAGCTAAAGACGGCCAACCTTGGGCGCGAGGAGACCGAGCGATTGACCGATCGCGCTTGGCTCCTAGCACTCGGAACGTTTCACCGTAAGGTCTGCGTGGGGAAACTAGACCTCAAGGGGGAGCTTGAAATCCTTGGTGAGGAGCTTGCTCGCATAAAGGCCGCCGGCGAACCTCTTGAGGGGTTGCACGCCTTTCTCGCAAAGCACGGCATCCAGGTGCCCGTGCTGGCTGTGCGGCCGCAGATTGACCGAATTAGCAAACAGATTCTCGACTATCTGGCCGGGAGCAATGAGCCGCGCACGCGTGTGGAGATCGAAGCCCGTGTTGAGGGGCGGACGGCCCACAAGCGCACAGCGCTGAAAAACCTTTGCACTACCGGGAAGGTCGTAAAGGGCGGTGCGGGCTTTAGAGGTGACCCTTTGCATTACAGCTTGGCGACTGAAGGGGACGGGAACAACAATCCAAAATGAGCAGAAAAGCCGCATGAACACTGGCTGTATGCTTGTTCCCAAGCGGTTCCCAAGCGCGCGGTTGAGACGCCTAAAGGGGTGACGATGTTCAAAAACTAGCAAAACAATTTGCCACTTGTGACTTCTCCACCCGCTGAGTTTTAGCTAAGTCGTCTAGAATCATTGCGGGTAAAACGGAGAGAAGGTGGTAACTCCGCAAGAACGAGGGGGAGGGAGGCAGGCATGGCATCGCTGTACAGACCGGAATCTCGTAGTGATCCTTATGATGCGTCGATGGGAAACTTGCGCAAAGCGCGAGCGAGCAAGAAGTGGCATCCGCCGCGGCCGTGGCGCAGCGAAGAAGAAAGCCTTATGATCAAGCGATTCGTGCTTTGGTGGCTCACCTGCCGTGACGAGAGGAGACCGTCCGCTCGCTCGTGGGCCCGACAATTGGGCGTCAGCCACGTGTGGCTCTTGAAGGTTGTTCGGACATTGAAGGAAGATCCGGAAGAGGTGCGGCGTCTTCAGGCCTTTGGTGACCCCAGGCTGATAGAACTCCGCCTGGCCCAAGAATACACACGCGAAATGGAAGAACGTGGCGAGTTGCGCGGGCGCAGCAACCGAGAGCGGCGCGGCTGAATATCCGAGATCTCATCGCTTACGAATGACGGTATTGAATAACTTTGCACCTTGATCCGAGGTTCGATTCTTCCCAGGAGCAGTTTTCCGATTTGCTCAAAATCTAGTATTTGTGGGCAGTCTGAAGTTTAGACTATTGCCTGTGCATATTCAGCTGGTTAGTGGAGAGGTTTTTGTCGGGTTTTTGGGCAAGCATCGCATATCACTCTGGATGACGGTCCGATAGTTCTCCGGTGAACGAATTGAGCCAGTTCGATTCGGGGGACGGAATTGGACCGAACGCTTGCCGGTGAGATTCGAGTGGTTGGCAGCGACGTGATGAACTCGTCGCACGTTGCATGAGATCCAATGGTTGCGACGAGCGCTATGAGCGTATGGTCCTCGGGGTACTTCATGGCGTTTAAGCTCGGAAGTAACGACCCCAACTTCTACACCATCTACGACATGGCCGGAGAACACGGCGAAGCCTTCATGCCCCTAGCGACCCAGCTTTTTTCGGGCTGCGAGCCAATTTGCGCTTTCCGCCTGAAAGTCCGATTGCCTTTTCTTCCGCTTCTCATCTACATATTGCGTCGCCCGCTCAATTAGCTTGGCTTGGAATGTCGGCTCCTCGACCCGAAGCGCTGCGGCTGCTGACGCACCCCGGCGTCGGTCCGCTTACCGTGATGCATGCCCAGAATACGGGGCGCAGGTGTCACATCTAGATTTTGCAACAGGCTTTAGTGTTCTGCCCTACATCTGATGATGAGTAGGGCACGTAACAGTGGACTGCACCACCTAGGTCGGTGAAAGTCCCCGTGATCTGATAGATTAGGTATTCACAGCGAATGAGTGTAACCACGCCAACCGCAAACTTCGGTTTTCTCACCGCTCATGATGAGCAGCTTGTGCGTCTTGGCTCCTTAGCAGAACGCTATTTCCGGGACGACCCAAATACCTGCGTCATCAAGCTACGTCAGTTCGGAGAGATTCTGGCTCAACTCGTGGCAGCTAACACCGGGCTCTATTTGAATCCGCAAGAAGCGCAAGTCGACCTTCTTCGAAGGCTAAAGTTCGAACGGATAATTCCGAGAGAAGCGGGAGAGCTGTTTCATCATCTGAGGACCATCGGCAACAAGGCTACTCATGCAAATGCTGGCGACTACGCTGAAGCCCTCACCGCGCTCAAAGTAGCGCGCGAACTTGGAGTTTGGTTTCACAGAACCTTTGGACGTGACAAGAAGTTCTCACCTGGGCCCTTTGTGGCGCCACCTGATCCTGTAGCCGTTACTGACCAGTTGCGCCTAGAACTATTACGGCTGCGCAATGACCTCGAGATATCGAAAACAGAGGTGGAGAAAGCCCGTTCAATGGCAGACGAAATCGCGCGTGCGAGACTCACGGCGGAAGAAAGAGCTATGCGGGAGGCTGCCGAACGCTCAGTTTGGGAACAGCTCGCATGCGAGGCCGAACAAGCTAAGCAAACCTTACTACAGCAACTCGAGACCCTTCAAGCCACGGCAAAACCGCGACAAACACTTGAACTGGTTGAAATCGCGGAGCATGCGTCAAACGATATTTATCTCGATGAAGCCGCTACTCGTGGACTGATTGACCAACGACTACGAGAACGTGGATGGACTGCCGATACAGAGAAGATACGTTACAGCAATGGTGTTCGACCTGCGAAGGGTCAGAACATGGCCGTTGCAGAATGGCCGACAACCAGCGGGCCTGCTGACTATGCTGTGTTCATCGGAATTGAGTGCGTCGCCGTAATCGAAGCAAAGCGCAAGCACAAAAATGTCTCGTCGGTCATTGATCAAGCACAGCGCTACGCCCGTGGATTTGCAGTCAAGGAGGGAATAACGGTGACGGGAGGGCCTTGGGAAGGCTATAAAATTCCGCTTGGATTTGCGACCAACGGCCGTCCTTTTCTAAAACAACTGGAGACCGAGAGTGGAATATGGTTCCGTGACTTCCGCAAGGAAACTAATAATCGTAGAGCTCTTGTTGACTGGCCCACCCCAGATGGACTTCGGGCGCTGCTCGATATGGATCGCGAGAAGGCTCATGCGACCCTCAAAGCGATGCCAATCGAGGTCGGATTTCCATTGCGACCCTACCAGCGACGCGCCATCGAAGCCATTGAGGCCGCCCTTGAAGCCGATCGCAGGCAAATGCTTGTCGCCATGGCAACGGGGACCGGCAAAACAAAGCTCTCCATAGCTCTTATGTACCGACTGCTTTCAAGTAAGCGGTTCCGACGAATATGTTTCGTAGTTGATCGGAGCGCACTTGGAGAGCAAGCCGCAGGAGAATTTCGCACCACAAAGGTGGTAACCGCCAAGACATTCGCAGATATTTTTGGACTAAAAGATCTGGATACTATCACGCCAGAACCTGAGACAAAGGTACATATCTGTACTATCCAAGGGCTTGTTAAGCGGGTTCTCTTTGCGGATTCTCCCTCGGATGCACCACCAGTCGATCAGTACGACCTGATGGTAATTGACGAATGCCACCGAGGGTATCTCCTCGACCGAGAAATGTCCGATACTGAGTTACAGTTCCGCAGCCAGGAAGATTACGTTTCTAAATACCGCCGCGTCCTGGAACACTTCGACGCAACAAAAATTGGCCTTACTGCAACACCAGCACTGCACACTGCCCAAATTTTTGGCGACCCCATTTTCACCTATTCCTACCGAGAGGCGGTCGTTGATGGTTTTCTAATCGACCATGAACCTCCCATTCGCATCGAAACGGAACTGAGCCGCGCAGGGATTAAGTTCAATCGCGGTGAAGAAGTGGAGATTCTCGACACTGGTTCAGGGAAGCTCGACTTAATTCATGCACCAGATGAAGTTCATTTCGATGTTGAAGAATTCAATAAACAGGTAATCACGGTAGAATTCAACCGGGTAGTCGCCGAAGCACTATCAGAGTATATCGATCCAAATCTCCCTGGAAAAACTTTGATTTTTGCAGTAAGTGATGCACACGCTGATATCGTCGTCGACCAACTCAAGAAGGCTATGACAATGCGCTACGGAGATATCGAAGACAACGCGGTGAAGAAGATCACGGGTAGCGTGGACAGACCCGGACAACAGATCCGCTCCTATCGAAACGATGCCTTGCCGAAGATAGCAGTAACAGTAGACCTCCTGACTACAGGGATCGATGTTCCTAGAATCACAAATCTCGTCTTTATCCGACGCGTGAACAGTCGGATTCTGTACGAGCAGATGCTCGGGAGAGCCACGCGTCGCTGTGATGAGATAGGCAAAGAGACTTTTAAGATCTTCGATGCGGTCGATATTTATCCTCATCTGCAGGGCTTAACTGCGATGCGTCCGGTGGTAGTAAAGCCGTCCATTTCTCTTACGCAGCTTCTGACCGAATTCATAGCAGCTAGGGATGAACGCCATCGGGAACTTCTTCGTGGGCAGATCGTGGTTAAGCTCCGACGGCGGGCAAAGCATCTTGCTCAAGAGGCACGCGATGCGTATCTCTCCGAAGCAGGAGAGACGCCCGAGCAGACGATTGCTCGAGTGCAGAATTGTGGACTACCGGAACTTTCCGAATGGTTGAGCGCCAAACCCAAGCTTGGCGAGATTCTTGATTGGAATCCTGACGTTAGCGGGGGGAGATTCCTTCCGATTTCACATCATCCAGATAAGATTGCAGAAATATCGCGAGGCTATGGCTTGGCCGCGCGGCCGGAAGACTTCATCGACAATTTTGTTACTTTTATTAAGACCAATATCGACAAAATAGACGCCCTTACGATTGTCGTCCAACGGCCAAGAGAACTCACAAGGAAGCACCTTCGAGATTTGAAGTTGGAACTCGACCGCCTGGGCTATTCAGAAACAGCTCTAAGAAAAGCTTGGCAAGACGTGAAGAATGAAGATGTCGCCGCCTCCATAGTCGGCTTCATTCGCCAGGCTGCAATTGGAGAGCCTCTTGTTTCTTACGAGGATCGTGTCAAGAGTGCAGTGCGCAGAATGCTCTTGAAGCGTTCCTGGAGCGAACCTCAACGAAAGTGGCTGAAACGAATCGAGGAACAAATTCTGAGAGAACTTATTGTTGACCGTGAATCCATCGATCAAGAGCCGTTTCGAGCAGATGGCGGTTTCACCCGATTGAATAAAGTTTTTGATGGCAGATTGGAAGATATCTTAGACGACATCAAAGAAGAGATATGGAAGAAGGCTGCTTAGATGAATTCAACACCGACAAGCGGACACAACACAACGCGGGACATCGTCGCAAAGCTCTGGAATCTATGTCATATACTCCGCGATGACGGTATCACTTATAACGAATACGTTACGGAACTAACCTTTCTCCTGTTCCTGAAAATGATGGCGGAAACAGGACGTGAGAGCCTACTGCCCGAGGGCTATCGCTGGAACATACTCGCAAAAGCCGAGGGTATGGAACAGCTGATCTACTACCGAAAGCTTCTCCTTGAGCTTGGCACGGTCGGGAAGGGGCTTGTCGCCACGATCTTTGTCGATGCTCAGACCAAACTTCGCAAGCCGACGAACCTTAAAGCTCTGACTGACGCAATCGACCGACTTGACTGGTTCTCTGCACGAGAAGAAGGGCTCGGTAATTTGTATGAAGGGCTGCTCGAGAAGAATGCTGCTGAGAAGAAATCTGGTGCAGGCCAATATTTTACGCCGCGGCCGTTGATTGACTGCATGGTGCGCCTCGTCAAACCACAGCCGAGGGAGGTGATTCAGGACCCAGCCGCCGGCACGGGAGGGTTCCTAGTCGCGGCCGACCGTTATATCAAGGATCATACTGATGATTTGTATGCACTGAAGGAAGCCGACGCCCATTTTCAAAGGAACCAGGCATTTGTCGGAGCCGAACTCGTGCCGGATACGCATCGTCTTTGCATGATGAATCTAATGCTCCATGGCATTGAGAGTAGCGTGCAGTCCCTGGATACGCTCTCTCCAGACGGCGAAGGCCTTGGCAAGGCTGACCTAATTCTCACAAATCCCCCTTTTGGGACCAAAAAAGGGGGTGGTCGTCCCACTCGACCGGATTTCTCAATAACCGCTGACAGCTCCAACAAACAACTCGCATTTGTGGAACATATCGTCAGGACCCTCAACCCTGGGGCAAGAGCCGCTTTTGTTGTCCCTGATAATGTTTTGTTTGAAGACAGCACAGGAAGACGTTTGCGGAGTTGGATGATGGAACTCTGCGACCTTCACACGATACTTCGGTTGCCTACGGGTATTTTTTATGCGCAAGGTGTAAAGACGAATGTCCTCTTCTTGACTCGCGGCAAGACGGACAAAGGCAACACGAAAATTGTATGGGTCTATGACATGCGAGCAAATATGAACGCGTTCGGTAAAACACGCCCTCTCACCTTGAATGATTTCAAGGATTTCGAAGCTGCTTTTGGCGAAGACTCGTACGGAAACACGAAGCGAATCGACCGGGGAAATGAAGAACGGTGGCGGTGTTTCACTCGTGATCTTATAGCTGCGCGTAACGACAATCTGGATATCGCGTGGCTGAAAGATACCAGTGGTGATCCCGAAGACGAGATGACCGAACCGGACGAACTGGCTGCTGCCATCGAAGGCCACTTACGCGCTGCCTTAGAGGAGATCGAGGCGCTCAGCGAGGAGCTGGCGCTTTCAAGGCCTGAGGCTGGCGGATGAACAGAAGCGACACTGTCCATGTCCCACTGGGAAGCTTGCTCGAAAGGATTGAAGGTGGTGGCACGCCTTCGAAAGCTATAAGTGCCTACTTTCAGGGCAACATCCCGTTCGTTACTGTTAAAGACTTCAAATCCCGACGTCCAGCAGACACCGTGGATCACATATCAGAGGACGGTCTGAATTCCAGCGCTGCCACACTCGTGCCACCGGATACTCTCCTGGTGACCACCAGAATGAGCATCGGTAAGATTGCTCGCTTTCGTTCCCCAGTGGCAATCAATCAGGATGTGAAGGCATTGTTCCCATCTTCGTTTCTCAACAAAGACTACTTAGAATATTTCCTGATTAGTTGTGGCCCCTCACTGCAAGCGCGAGGAACTGGGACTACCGTTAAGGGCATCAAACTCGAAGATCTCCGGGAGCTGATGATTCCTTTAGTACCACTTGAGGAACAACGCAGAATCGCCGTCAAACTGGACAACTTGCTCGCACGCTCCAAGACAGCACGCGATGAACTGTCGCTCCTCTCAAATCAGGTCGAACGCTACAAGCAAGCAATTCTAAGTGCCGCCTTCTCCGGCTTACTTACAGCCAAATGGCGAGAAAGCCAATCTGGGATTGAATCTGGCACCAAGTTGTTGCAGCGGATCAAAGACCTGCGTTTCGCCAAAGCGAAGACTAAAAAGGAAAATGCGCAGATAACTCGGGCCTTCCTCGCGGAGCATCTAGTCCTCCGCGAAAACGAGCAGGAGACTATCCCCAATATCCCTGAACTGTGGACGGCCTGCCGCGTGGGAGCCATCGGCTCGGTACTGAACGGAAGCACTCCAGCACGAAACAATCCCACTTTTTGGAACGGCACAATCCCCTGGGTTACCTCTGGTGAAGTTCGGAATAATATTATCCAGGAAACTCGGGAGCGTATAACCAAGAACGGGTTCGAGAATAGCTCGCTAAGTCTATTACCTCCAGGAACAGTCCTTTTGGCCATGATAGGTGAGGGAAAGACTAGAGGACAAACTGCCGTCCTTGCGATTCAAGCGACCATCAATCAGAATGTTGCAGCGGTAGTCTTAAATCAAGGCCTTGTAGTTCCTCAAATCCTCTGGCGTTGGTTCCAACTTCAGTACCAGCAAACAAGGCAACGAGGGGCAGGAAACGGCCCGAAGGCGCTGAATTGTCAAGCAGTCCGCGAGCTGCCTTTCGTCTTGGCTCCATTTGTCGAGCAACAAGAGATAGTCCGCCAAATCGAGGCCTCCTTTGCTCATATCGATAGGCTTCCGTCCGAGATCGCACGAGCCTTGAGTCTTTTGGATCGGCTTGATCAGGCAGCTCTTGAACGGGCTTTTCGTCGTGAGCTCGTGCCACATGATACGAATGACGAATCCGTTTCAGCCCTGATTGAGAGCATCCGATCAGCTCAAGTCGTGACATTTCCAAAGCAGAAGCGGGCCGCAACTAAAAGGAAGGCACTCATGCCTAAAATGACGACCGAATTTGTCTTGGAAGCGATTAGGAAGATGCCGCGCGACCGATTCTCATTCGAGGATCTCCGTAGCTTCGTCTCTGGAGATTACGATGAGCTCAAACAGATAGTCTTTCATCTACTGGAAGAGCCCACGCCAAGCATTACTCATGAGTTTGACTTAAAAGCCAAGGAGATGCGCTTTGAAAGGTCACTCCCGTGAAGCTACTGCGTGTAAAAGTGGTTTCCGCCGCGACATGCGGGGGCCTATTGGACGGATTCGAATTGTGGTTTCGAAGTGCCGACGTAGAGGCTCCTAGCTTCACTCCGCTCTGTCTGGTTGGACCTAACGGCTCCGGCAAGTCCCAACTCATGCAAATATTGGCCGAGATGTTTCAGTCCCTGATTCATGAGTGTAACCGTAATGAGGAACGTGCCGAGACCAATCCAAATCTCCAGTTTGAACTTGAATATTTGATCCGTCCTAAGCCAGGGAATGAGGTCGTTCATATCCGTGTTTCGAGAATCGCCCATGGGAAGCAACGTCCAAAGCTGATCATCCAACGAAGAGTTGATCTTGAGTGGATTGATTGTGATTTACACGCACCAGCGACGCAACAGCTGCTCCCCCGTAAGGTTGTCGGTTATACATCGGGGGATAATGAAACTCTAAGTTTGCCATTCCTAGCAAGTCGCGGCGGATACGCTGAAGACGTGAGCCAGATGGCGCTCGAAGAGACCAAAGATTCTTCACCCGTGACCGACACGCGTCTGATGTTGATCGACTACGGAACGCACCTTGAAGTGCTGGTTGCTAACTTGCTTTTAGGAAACGTACCGCAGCGCAATGCTCTCCTCAAAGATGCCTTAGTTAAGGATCTCCATTCCTTCCGCTGTATTGTGCAATTGAGCCACTCAGCTGCCCCGAGAGTTTCCCGGACTAAAGCTTCTGCAAGCGGCCGAAAGGGTGTGCAACTAACCGCAGAACTTGAAAAATACATCGATCAACTGCGACGTTGTTCTACCTGTCATGACTATGATAAAGAAACCGAGACCTACACCTTCGACTATTACCTAGACGAGCAAACAAGGAATGCTTTTGCCTTCTTTTGGGACAGCGCGTTTGGCCTGTATTCGTCGTTTCATAAATTATCCATGCTGAATGACCTTGCAATTCCTAAGATTGCGAGAGAAAGGTCCCGCAAAGATGCGGAGGCGCGTAGGTTTGCGGCTCGCCTCCCTGAACCGCAAGACGAAGACAAGATTTTCCGTTTTCAACGGGTCACCTTTCGGGCTCAGAGTGGAAATCAAGAGGTCGATTACGTGTCAATTTCAGACGGAGAACACCAACTCATTCAGGTTCTAGGTATTTTTTGCATGCTTTCGTTCCCCAACGTTATATTTCTTCTTGATGAACCCGAGTCACATTTCAATCCAGTATGGCGAGTCAAGTTTCTCTCACTGATCCGAGATCTCCCGACAGCAAACGGGGACCGTTCAGGGGCCACGCCTGCCGCTGAGCAGGACTGCATTATGACCACACATGCACCATTTGTTCCGTCCGACATGTCCCGTGATAGGGTCTTCATCTTCAAAAAAGAGAATGGAAAGGTGATTGCACAACATCCGGACATCGAAACGTACGGAACGAATTTCGATGCGGTCCTTGAGGAATGTTTCGGTGTTCACCCCCCGATATCAGATCTTCCTAAGGAAGATATCGCGAGGCTAATGAAGAGCCGTAGCCCAAAGGAGATTGAGGAGGGAATCAAACGACTTGGAAATTCTGTTGACAAAGTTTTCCTCGCCGACAGACTGCGGCAATTGCAAAAGAAGGACGGGTAAAAAGGTGCTCTACGGGTATCCCGTCGAGGCAACCGCAGACAACTGGCTCCATGATTGTTTGGCTGCGATTCTTTCTGGTGTTCATGCACAGTTGACGTCCGGTGAAATAGTACCTGAATGGCCAGATTTCATTCCCGGACAATATCGAAATCGGCTAATCAGTCGAACAGGCCTCAAGAATCGGCTAACAACATATCTTGCCACGATATCGGGATTGACAGAGGAAGAGCGGGAAAGAATTCTTCAAGCCTTCAATGATGAGAACCAAATTGCGAATTTGCTTTCCGCCACAAGTAACTGCGAATCGATTAACGACCTCCCCCTTGCAGTCCAGGAACCAGTTTGCGATCTTTTCGATTACGCATTTGATTTGCTCGCTGGTCTTGGAATTCGGGATGAATTTTACCGCCTGATTTACAACGGAATCAAATATCGTGTTTGTCCCTTCTGCGGATTGGAGTTCTTTGATGCCCCGGGAGCGGCTCGGGAGGCCTTAGACCATTTCCTGGCCAAAAGTCGGTACCCATTTGCCGCAGCAAACTTGCGGAATCTCGTGCCGATGGGACAAAAGTGCAACTCCAGGTACAAGCTCGATGACGACATATTGAAGAGAGCCGACGGTACGCGTCGCCAGTCCTTCGACCCATACGGACCCGTAAGCGAAATCAGCATTTCCCTATCTCACAGCCAACCATTCGCAGGCAAAGATGGGCAGGTGCCCGCATGGAATATTCAATTTCATCCGGTTAACGATCAAGTGGCTACCTGGGATGCAGTGTTTCGGATAAGAGATCGATATGAGAGAGATGTCCTTGATCCTTCGTTCAAGAGCTGGCTCACTGAGTTTTCGGCTTGGTGCCGATATGCACAGCTAAACCTCAATGGTCAAGAAGATCTTCTTGATGCTCTCAAGAAATATGCGGAAGTTCATGAATCCTTCGGGCTCCAGGATCGTTCTTTCCTAAAGGCAGCTCTATTTCGGATGTTGTTGAAGCATTGTAGCGACGGCGATGAAAGGTTAAGTCACCTCTTGATTGATTTAACTAGTTGACACTAATCTTTGAGACAGCCAAATCGGCGTTCTAAGAAGAAGGAAAGTCTACAAACCTAATTCATGTTCCAAGTGCCACCCAGCAGTGATCTCCACTTGTGGCAAACTTTGACACAAACTCCTCGATGAAAGTTCTAAAATCGTCCCCTTGGGCGCTCCATAAATCCCGTTGACGCAGTTGGCTTTACTGGGCCTGCGCAGAAGCCTCGTTCCTTGCTAGTCTTCCGATTTCAAGTTTGCCAAACCGCGATCTGTTTGCTCTGTATCAAGGTTTGCTCGACCGTGCCACAGCATTGAAAGCGGCTCAGATTATAGGTATTTTTGCGCCGTCCGATTCACCCGACCGCGTCTCAGCGCTTGGCGAGAATCTTGATGCGCACGCTCGACTCCAGCGTGAAATCGCCGCTCTGCGTGCCCAGGCAGAGAAAGAAAAACAACCCAATCGCCGAGTCGAGCTGAACCTAAGAAATGAAGCGGAAGGAACTTGAGCTCGCCTCCTTCACAGCATTATTACTACCGAAGTGATACGTTTAAACCATTCAAAAGTGGATACAGACAATCCCATAGGAAGATATCCTTGGCTTTGAGAAGCTAGTTCTCGAACGAGGTACAGATTGCAATGACCCCCAGCTCCCCGAACGTTCCTCTTCGCCACATTTCCATTCGCGTCCCTTGGCATGACGCGGGGTGGGCGGGCCTTGTCTGTCTTGCACCTCATCTGAACGGCGCTTGCGCAAAACTTAAGGGAATTGCCGGTGCCAAGAACGAAGAAAATGAAAAGCTAATTGCAGGACGAAGTCTGGAAGAGCTGCCTCGGGCTCAATGGCCTTGCTGTGTCGAAGAACGGGCTACATTTATGGCCCCATTCGAAATGGAGCATCTCAAGAAGCACGCTCTGGCAAAGGTAAACCCAAAACAGTATGGCCACTTCCAACCGACACGCCAACGTTACCCAGCATTTTCGGCTGGCGTTGTGCCATTTCGTTGGATGATGCGGGAATACATGGGGGAGTACCGCGACTTGTACGAGCTGGACATTGATGAAGATCGCGAACCCGACCTTGGTTACGAGAGCACTTGGATTCACGAAGTTGTGAATCAGCGGTCATCGCTGGACGGATTCGCAGCACACTTGCGAAAGGACGAGTCGCTTTGTTTTTTCTACGCAAAATATGTGCCCTTCGTGGAGGGGACGGGGCGCATTCTCATTGGAGCTGGGCGCGTTAAGGAACTCTTGTCTCTGATGGAGTATAACCGCCGCGGAGATGGCCCGCGAGGTATGGTTTGGGAGCGTCCGGTTCAGCATTCTATCCGTCCTAATGGCAAGGATGGATTCCTCTTGCCATATTACGATCTATTGAAACGCAAAGAAGAAGAGCCATCCCTCGACATTGAGCGTTTCATTGCAAGAGCACCCGACGATCACTGGGACGAGTTCTCTTTCGGAAGTGAATTAGTAACACACGACGGAGCTATAGCTTCAATGTTGTCGTTGGAGACAGCTTTCGCTCGGCAGCAGTCGGAACTGGGGATCGCCTCGGATTGGCAGAGACAGTGGATTCACGACGAATTAGTTCGACTCTGGAAGGTACGCGGACCCTTCCCCGGCCTCGGCGCGGTACTTGCTTCATTCGGCCTTTCGCGTGGAATCTACGTTGCTCATGCGTTGCAACAGAAGGCTGGAGAGAATGAAGACCCGTGGCCGTTGGTCGAAAAAGTTTTCGAGTCTCCAGAATCCGTGCTTGGAAAAGAGCTTCACGCAGACCTGAAGGAGCTTGCACCTACTTGGAAGGGTTTGACGCAGGAGAGGAAAGCGTACTTGCGGCTGTTGAGCCGGTTCGAATTGACGAAAGCTCAGGCGGCTGCGCTGTATGAAGAGGGCTCGCGCCGCAAGCAGAACTGGAGTGCCACGGATCGCGAGGTACTTCAGAATCCTTATCTTATCTTCGAAATCAGCCGGCACGCCCCAGAAGGTGTTCGGCTATTGTCCGTTGATCGTGGTGTTTTTCCCGAGGATGTTATTCGGCTGCAACATCCGCTTGAGAAGCCATCGCGGCTCGAATCGGCTGTAGATTTAAGACGAATCCGTTCCTTCACGATTTCTACTCTCGAAGAAATGGCATTGGACGGGCACACGCTAGCGCCCAAAGATGTAGTCGTAGACGCAATTGTGAGCCAACCCGTGCGACCCGCCTGCCCTGTTACAGGGGACATGCTCGCTGCACAGGTCAAAGACATGGCTCCCGATATTTCTGGCACGCAAATGGATGGTGGATTGGCACTACAGCTAGATCGCTACAAAAACATTGGCGAACTTGTGCGAAAAAATGTCGAACCTAGAATCGGAGGCAAGCGCCACGCGGTCCCTCATGATTGGATGAAGCTACTGGAGAAGAAATTTGGTCCGTGCACAGACGAAGAGGAGAGGCGGGCACGAACGGAGAAGGCCGCTGCTTTGAAAGAAATTGCTGAGGCTCGCTTTACCGTCCTTGCCGGTGCGGCGGGCGCAGGCAAAACTAGTGTTCTAGGAATCCTTTGCTCGCAGCCAGAGATAACGAATGAAGGAATTCTTCTGCTCGCGCCTACAGGTAAGGCGCGGGTACGGATGCAGCAATTGGTCGGGGGCAATGGAGCCAAGGCACTCACGATTGCTCAATTCCTAAATCAAAACGACCGATACGATGGACCGTCAGGTCGTTACATCCTGTCCGATGGTCCCAAGGTCTCAGGGTTTGGGACTGTCATCGTGGACGAGTCTTCGATGCTAACGGAAGACATGCTTGGTGCTTTGTTTGACGCACTCAAGGGAGTCAAGCGATTTATCTTCGTTGGCGATCCGGCTCAATTGCCGCCAATTGGCGCGGGGCGTCCATTCGTGGACATAATTTCCAAACTGCGGCCCGCCAATTACGAAGTGCGTTTCCCCCGTGTCGGACCTGGATACGCGGAACTAACGGTAGAGCGCCGCCAGATCGGTTCCGACCGGCCAGACCTGCGTCTTGCTCGTTGGTTTAGTTCCGCCCCGCCCGCCGCCGGAGAGGACGACATTTTCGTTGCCGACCCGGATGAGCACGCAACTATCCGATTTGTGCAATGGGACAAGCCAGAGGATTTCCAGAATAAGCTACTCAGAGTTTTAGAAACCGAATTGCAGCTCTCAGGTCCAAACGATTTTAGAGGCTTCAACAAAGCACTTGGAGCAACCCAGAGCGGTGGCTACGACTACTTCAATGCGACTCGAAACGGCAATCCGGGTGCTGTTACGGCTGTCGAAGCGTGGCAACTTTTAAGCCCTTTGCGCGGTATGCCTTTTGGAGTTGGGGATATCAACCGGCTGATTCACGAACATTTTCGTACCGACTACCTGAAGCTGGCCACGGAGCCGATGTTTCGCCGCATTCCCAAGCCGATGGGTCCCGAACGAGTGGTATATGGAGACAAGGTTATCAATCTCCGTAATCATCGCCGCGATGGAAGAAGGGTATATCCAAAGGAGGGAGCGTTAGGGTACCTCGCAAATGGTGAGATTGGAATTGCCGTGGGACTTTGGGGCAAAAGCCCGAAGATACTCAATGTTGAGTTTTCTTCTCAGCAGGGGTTTACCTACTCTTTTTACGCAAGCGATTTCCGCGACGAAGGTGAGGCAGCTTTGGAACTTGCCTACGCCCTCACCGTTCACAAAGCCCAGGGCAGTCAATTCAGGCTGGTGATTCTCGTGTTACCCGAGGGCCACCCGATCCTTTCGAGAGAACTCATCTATACGGCTCTCACCCGCCATCAGGATCGCGTGGTGGTCATGCACCAAGGTCAAAGAACTGTCCTGAAGGATTTCGCAGCGCCGCAGCGTTCAGAGACAGCTCGCCGCAGGACTAATCTCTTGCAGGCCTGCCGAATGCTTGAATTTCCCCAGGTGAAAGGCAGCGTCTTTCTTCAGGAAGGGCTGATCCACCGCACAAGCAAAGGGCTCGCGGTACGATCTAAGTCCGAATTGATTATTGCTGAGGCCTTGTCGAACGCGGGCATTGAGTTCGAATACGAGAAACCTCTGTCTCTGGGTGGTAGCATTCGTTATCCAGATTTCACGATTGACGATGAGATTTCAGGTCGAGTCATATTCTGGGAGCATCTCGGAATGCTTGAGCGGGAAGACTACCGTCGCAGTTGGGAGAAGAAACTCGCCTGGTATCGCTCACAGGGCGTGCTGCCTGCGGACGAAGGGGCTGGTCAGAACGGAATACTGGTCACTACCAGTGAATCCAGTTCAGCGGGATTTGATTCCTCCGCCGTACAGACTGTAATTCGCAAATATCTCAACGCATAATAGAGGACACTATTCGAAAGCACGAGCTGAGATGCCTATGAAACCACTGAACCCTGCCGATCCGATCGCGCCCGTACCTCTTGCCAAATCAGTGCCGCCTCAATAGCCTTCCCCAATCCCACTTCATCGGCGATAAGGATTCGCCCATTGGCGACTCGATGAATTTATACACCGGCTTGAATTGATAGGCATAAAACTCGGTTCTGCTCGTATGCATTGCGTAGAAGACGTTTGCAAGTCGGGACGAAATCTTGTGAAATGTCAAGATACGAGCTAGATCCCCTTTTTGGCCGAACTTTTTGCCCTGACGAGATCACCAACTCCAGGTTTGGCAGTGTCAATTGGCTCAGCATCTTCAATGGAAATAAAAAGCTTTTCTTGGAGACCAAATTGCACCTGGATGTAAGTTCTGGTCCCGCTCTGTCTGACCCTTCCAGTACTCACACCAGGACGTCCTCTTGCTTGAACTCGCTGGTTTGGAATTCGTGGATCGAAGATATCCATTTAAGTATGGCAAATAGCAGGTTTACCTTGTTGCTTGGGCCAAGGAACAGGGAAGCCTTTGCGCTCTGGCTGAAGAGTATACTGAAAGTAGAAATAGTTGCTAGCGGCACTAAGGAGACTGATTATGCCTCGCGAGGCTCAGTTCTTTGACTTTTGCTCCGGCTCAGCCGTGAAGGGATTTTTGAAGTTGCAAGGGAATATCCCGCCTCGTTGGATTGACAATTCGCGCGCGTCGCGGAAGACAATCGAGCCCTCTATTGAGAAATATCTGCGCAAGCTCCAGAGGCTTAGGAAGAAACATCCTAGAGCGAAGAGCGCCATCAAGAGTGCTAAGAAAGATCTGCTGGATACTCTGAACCAGTGGGAGCTTAGGTATCGGAAAGAGAGTTTTTATCGCGGTATTCGAACCCTCCTCGATATAGATCGAGAAGGCTCTTCCAAACTATAGTCTAGGCTAGAGGTCTCTACAGGGATGGGCATGCCGTGGCCTTGTTGCCGAACTCGTCAAAAATTTGTCAGGGTCATTAAGCTACGGATTAGCACAGATGTCTGAACAGTAGCAACCGTCCCGCGCTGCTTGGTATGAATTTGTCTACGATCAGAATGGATTCCGCTTCAGATTTTTTCCTCAGTTTCTCGGAATTGATTCAGTCGCAAGCGGCAAATGACCATCGAGCGCTGTACCAAAACACCTCTTTTGATACGGCCGTTCTTGTCGTAAGAGAGATCGATTAATCAAACAGATGCGCCGGCCCAATTCGACTTCCTTTGATACTCCGAAAGATCGAAAGAGAGAAGCCAAGCCTCAAGACTCACCGTCGGATCGGTTCAAGTCTTCAATCCCTATGGCGCGGTGGTCCGTTGCGTCTCCGATGAGTGAATTTACTTGACATTCTTACTTAGCGTTAAGTAAGATAAGGATATGGAAGCAAAGAACCCATATGCAGTTGGCCTCGGAAAATTAGGCGGAATTGCTCGCGCGAGGACGACTACACGTGAGCAGAGGCAAGCGTGGGCTCGATTGGGAGGCTTGGCCCGAGCTGAAAAGCACTCTAAGGCCGAGCTTGAGAAGTGGGCGAAACTTGGTGGACGACCGAAAAGTTCGGATCAAGGATGAGCTATGAAAAGAGCTGCGATCTACGCCAGAGTGAGCACCAACAACGGACAAAATCCTGAAATGCAACTCGGGGAGGTCCGTCAGTATTGCTCTCGACGCGAGTGGCAAGTTGTCCATGAATACGTGGACAGGGGCATCAGTGGGTCAAAAGAGCACCGCCCAGCACTCGATCGGTTAATCGCCGATTGTCGGAAGAGGGCTGTCGACTGCGTGGTGGTCTATCGTTACGACCGGTTTGCGCGGAGCCTGCGTCAACTCGTGAACGCACTCGAGGAGTTCCGGGCCCTCGGAATTGATTTCGTTAGCTTGCATGAGGGGGTTGATACCTCGACGCCGAATGGAAGGCTAGTATTCGGCATCTTTGCATCCATCGCCGAATTTGAACGTGAACTCATTCGTGATCGCGTAAAATCTGGGTTGGCCCTGGCAAAATCACGGGGAAAGCAGCTCGGCCGACCCCGAGTCCACGTGGATAGCCTCAGAATTGGCACTCTTCGAAAGGAAGGGCGCTCGTGGGCTGAGATTTGCGAATCTTTGGGAATATCAAAGGGAACTGCGCAGCGAGCTTTCCTTTCCTTGCCCAAAAACCTACCTGAGATTGCACACGTAAACTCCTGATTCCTTTGAGTTCGAACTCTAAACTTTAGATTGCCCACAAACAAATGATTTTGATGTAACCAATTGCCAACACAGTTGGATTGGCATTCTTCGACCCGCTTCCTGATGAGGGAGGACTTGGTTTGTCTTTCCGTGGCCGGTGACCCGCCAAGGAGTGAAGAGCATATTCAATAAATCAGATGTATTTCGAACATCTAAAGTGGGCTTGCCTCTTCACCGAAATTCAACAACTTAGAACACTGCCTTTCGAGAGGATTTATGAACGTACGAGTGGAAGGGCGAGGGCAGACACCCCATTCAGTGTGCAAACTTTGCCCGCAGCCGCCCACGTCCGACTACCCGTTCAGCAAAGATCGTCACGGTTCTCACTCTCGTCGGCATTAGCGTGACTGAGGGAAGGCATTAAGCGGGCGATCTCTTGCCTTTTCAGCTCACAATCCAGGTCACGCAAACCTGCGTCTGCGCTGTTTCGAGCGACCCTCTACGTATGGTACAGTGCCCTGGCCGTGCAGGAACGAGATACGATTCTCGCCGTACTTTCGAGTGGAATAGGGCTTGCTGGTCTGCTGCTAATCTTCTCAGGTTTTCTGATTGCCAAGGCGTCGAGCTACGATACTCGCAGGGGAGACACATACAAGCGACTAGCAAAGGCGACGTTGATTCCGATTCTCGCCGCCATTGCCCTTAGTTGGATGAGCCTAATGGCTCTTGAGGGTAATAGGTGGGCACTGTACCACCTGTTAACAGGAGTGAAAATAACTCTGCTCCTCACGGCACTCTTCGCAATAATCGGCACGTGGGCTAGTTCCTCCTAAGGAGGTAACCCCCGTGGGGCTTACCGAATCAAAGGTTAAGGATTTACATGACAAGAAGTTCGACGCACTCTACGACAAACATAGAGATGAGTGGCTTGCGATGGTTAGCAACGCCTACTATTTCGCGAAGACCCATGTTACCGAAGGCCGTGAGCCCCGACCAGACGATATTCACAAGGCCCTTCTACCGATCCTTGAAGTAAATGAAAATCTGCGCAAGCATCAAGAGGACAACAAGGCGAGATTCAAGCACTTCAGAGACTATTTCGGCGATTACATAATCGACAAGTTTATGGAGCAGGAGGCGATGAAGAAATGAGCGACGAGAGAAAGTATGAGATTGCGAAAGAGTATGTGGATAAGCAGCTAAATACGATGAAAAAGTACGACGCTGCTCCAAAAGATATTTCCAAGGCGGAGTACGAGTCGCTGGTTCGGGAAGTGGCGCAAACCATTAAAGCCACGAAAGAGAAGTAAGCTCCGTTGGTTCAGCAACCCGAGGCCCTGAACAAGCACTACTTCGATCTATTCGTGAAGACTCTCAAAACAACAATTCCCGAATACCAGAAGTGCGAGAAGCGTTTCATAACACCCTGGGCACGGTCGAGCCTGTCCTCGCATTCGATCCGTCCGGCAGAGGGGCCGTCAGTCCTGCGATGGTCGGGCAGCACACAGACTACATCTATTTTCGAGGACGCCTATCTGTCGATAAAGTCGACCCTGAAGTCGAGGGTGTAGTTCGACTGCTCGCGGAGAGGGAGGCTGCCACGATAGAAACGGTTATTGAGCAAACTCAACTATACGGAACGGCAGTTTGCTACGACCTTTTCAAACTCTCAGACGGTTCTCCGAACTTGAAGACCTTTTATTGCGTTAAGGGCAACGAACCTGCTGGAGACGATCCGACTGGATCAATCACAGGATGGTTTGCTTACAAACTCTTGTTTGCCGTTAACACGTAAGCGTCAATCGAAGACTGTCTTGACAACGTGGCCGCCTGCTGGATTTTGGCTGCACCTAAGCCAAGTCGGGTAGCTCGGCCCGCTCAGTTGTCTTAATAAGCTTCGGGCGTGCCTACGGCCAAGGTTTTCGATGCGGGCCCCTACTAAGGGACCGACAGCGGTTGGATTCAGTCTATTGGTGATTTCCAGTGAAGAACTAATCGAAGCGGTCTTCGGGGTTCTTTGGTCCCGGAACCTTCGCTGGCTGCCCGTCACTCCCCGATGCAACGTCGTCCGCTCGATGCCCTAACCCGTGTCTGTGCGTAGACGGAAGTCGAGTGTGCTGCTCCATCACTGAATGAATGTCGCCAGGGAAGCGTCAGTCGGCGGCGGTCACTAGCTAAACGGAACTCGCGGCATATCCACACTGAAATCACTGCCTGAACCATTTCTCGTCCCCAAGTTGCGATGCAGGTAACAGAGAAATGAACTTGATGGTAACGAATTTATGGTCTCTGATCTCGGTTCAGAAAACCCTGATGCGGCTCGGTTTGGAAGTGACTGATTGATATTGAGAACTGAGCGAGACACCTCTTCAGGGTTTGAAATACACGTGATTTTTGAACATCTTCCGGAGAAGGAGCTTTGCGGAAATGGTTGATCGCACTTACCAGTCAACGTTTCCGGTCCCTTGCTTGGAAAGGAAGAGTCCTAAGCACCAGCGATCGCAAGCTTGCGATCGTCAACGCAATTACATCCCAATACTGCGCACAAATAACAAAAAAACGTTAGTTCAGATTCGCTGCCCTCCGGTTCGCGCTGACTTCGGCCAATACCTCATTTGTGCCGACCAACTCGGAAGTGTGCATCCTGACAGTTCTGCATCGTGAAGGCTCGATGTCATTGAGGTTAAGGTTCCAATTTCTAAAAGAATGATGTCATGCTATAGCTGAACCCAGGTATTAAAGACTCGCAATGTGTTAACTCATTGTTATACTTAGAGCAGACTCGTGGACCATATTGGCCTTACGTCAAAATCGAATAGGTGTCGCCTTTAGATGAAATTTGTTATTGCATATCAGCGTGCTCTAATGGGGAACGACATTGACGTGCAAGTTGATGCCGAAGCGGAAGAGGTCATTTCGGCAGTCGTCTGCATCCTGGACGATTTCGAAGTTTCCTCAGACGACTTTAGCGCCGCGCCGTTGGTCTCCTTTCATCGCACATTGAATAACGCCGGGCAGACAGGACCGGGACAAACCCACAAGCTTATCGTTAAGGTTCAGGGAATTGGAGGAGATGCTGCCAAGTATGCTTCACGGATCTGGACCGACATTTCGTAATTCCCCGGGCTAACGCGGTTTGAGGTAGCTACTAGTTGCGGAGGAGGCCATCTGATGGGGCCAGTCACTCTAGTCCCCGAATTTATTGCTGAACAATCAAAGTGGTATGCGAAGGCAGCTGGGTCGAACAAGAAGATTTTTCTGTGGATCCGGAGCTTCCAAATTTGCGTCGCTTCATTGATCCCGATCGCTTCGCTTGTGGATCCTTGGAAAGCAGGTAAATATATTTCGGCTGGGCTGGGCGCGTCGATTGCAATTGTCGAAGGCCTGCAACAACTAGGTCAATATCAGCAGAACTGGCACCGATATCGAACTGCTCGTGAAGCACTTAAGAGGGAACAGTTCTTGTTCGAGATGAAAGCAGGGCCATACTCAACAACGACGGACACATTGCGGCTGTTTGTCGAGCGTGCCGACTCGGTAATCGGTGGTGAGGCATCAAAATGGATTTCTTGGGCTGAAAAATCGGAAAGCACGCAATCGCAAAAACAGGCCCCTAGCTAACCTAGGCCCTGGCCGGTGTTTCAAGAGCCCATGTTTCAAGAGCCCTGTTGACTCGGTTAAGACGTAGCGCTAGCATCTACAGAAGCTGTCTCGTCCGGGGAGTAACATGCGCTCAATAATCCGCCCGATGAGTATCATTCTACGGAGATCGCTGTCGTTCCTCTTGGCCCTCGGAGGCCTGTTTCAAGCCAGTCCGGCCCAAGTAAAACAAGCTGAGGCGCCCCCGTTTTTGAAACGGATAGCTAACGTTCAGAAAGCCTACAATGCTTTACCTGCAGACGCTCGAGAGGGTTTCGTCTTACCAAATCAATGGGGAAATTGGGGCAACTGGAATAACTGGCGCAACTGGAACAATTGGGCCAATTGGGCCAATTGGAATAATTGGAACAATTGGGGCAACTGGGCGAACCATTGAGCCTCTAGGTCCATAATGGATCGTCTAACTCAGATTGTATCGTCGGTGCTTCGAGGAGCGAGTGGATCTGGGACATACCGAGGCCCCTTCGCCGAATCTCTCGAGATTCTGGTTCTTCAGCCGACCCCCTTCTGCAACATTAACTGCGACTATTGTTACCTTCCAAACCGCGACGATACCCACCGAATGGCAATAGATACGATCAAAGGCGCAATCTCGATATTGATAGAGGGGCAGCTAGTGAAGGACTGCTTGTCCATCGTTTGGCACGCAGGAGAGCCGATGGTTCTACCTGTCGGCTATTACGAACAGGCTTTCGCCACTATCGACGACACTGTTAAAGGGAAGTTCAAAGTACGACATTCCTTTCAAACCAACGGGACGCTTATTGACGATCGTTGGTGCGCATTCCTAAAGAAAGAAGATGTGCGAATTGGTTTAAGCATAGATGGCCCAGCACTCATCCACGACCAACATCGTCGAACAAGGGATGGCAAAGGAAGTCATGCTCGGACCATGGAGGGCGTGAGGAAGCTCCAAGAACACAATATCCCGTTTCACGTGATTGCTGTAATCACAGCAGATTCACTAGGCCACGCTCCGGAAATGTTCCGTTACTTCGAAGATCTTGGGATTGAGGAGTTGGGCTTCAACGTGGAAGAGTTGGAAGGCAACCACACTGGTTCCAGCCTAGGCGGAACGGTTGAGGGCCAAGTTGAGAACTTTTGGCAGGAACTCTATGAGAATTCCCGGTCATCGAAAAGCGGCATGAGGATTCGTGAATTTGAACGCGCGGCGCGCGCAATACTGATGTCTCGCGCCACGCAATCTTGGCAACAAACTGCCCAAAACAATGATCAAGTGTTGCCATTTCGAATTATCTCTGTCGATTGGTCTGGTAGAATCTCAACTTTTTCTCCGGAATTGATGGGTACTTGCGATCTAAAGTTTGCCGACTTTATCTTCGGAACCGTAGGGCGCTCGGACATCGTCGCGATCAAATCCTCGAAGGAGTTTCAGCGTGCTGCTAGTGAAATCTGGTCGGGCGTCGGAGAATGCGCCGAGAGCTGCGAGTATTTTTCTGTTTGTGGGGGTGGAGCACCATCGAACAAATATTTCGAGAATGGGAGCTTTGCATCGACCTCGACGATGTATTGTCGAAGTACTATTCAAATACCGGTAAGAATCGTCCTTAAGGATTTCGAAAGAAAGCTCAACCTATCAACAAACGATTCAATGTCAGTGAGTTGAAGGCGTTTAGAAGCGACAGACTTTCTTGAAAGGCGGCAGCGACGTATCGTCCAAGTCGCTCCGAAGATTATCACAGATAGATTTCCTGGCATCATCGGAAAACACATCCTCGTTCCGTTTGATCAGCGATAAACGTGGTGGCGGTTGGCCAGGCTGGTCGAGACGATCGAGAAGCCGAGCTTCGTTTGCGCCGATCATCCACCCGCCCGCTTCCAAAGAGTGGATGACAAGAATCTTCTTTGAACCATCTTTGCTATCGTCGCTGTCGGTTCCAGGTGGAATTATCCATCCCGGCGTTCCCAACATAGTGGCCCTTATGGGGGCAAGGGGTGGTGTCTTGATATCGTGAAGCAGCCCGGTCCAGTAATTAATTCGGGCCAAAAAGTCAGGTTCCGAGTCGAAGATGCTTACGCTTCCATCGGCGGTGCCAAGGGCGGCTCGGTTGCCATCCGGAGAAAATGCCGCAGCGGCGGCTTGTGATTTCAACGAGAGTCGGGTTAGCTCCTGCCTGTTTTCGACACTGAGAGTGTGGATAACTCCTCCTGAGGCGACCATTACTTTGAGCGAATCAGAGCCTTCAGCCTTCGACGGGCCAAAGCGAATCGTCCCGATAGCCCCTTCGTATCGGGTGCTGAAAACCTTTTTAGGTTGAGACAAATCTAACATCCAAAACACACCGTATTCGGTGCCAGCGGCAATTGTGGAGGAGTTTTGGCTGAATGCGATGGCAGTCGTGTTTTGTCTAGTATTAGGCAAGATTTTTATTTCGGCGCTTCTCGAAATGATGTCATTAACATCCGAAGAGTCGAAGACCCGCTTGCCCCATTGGCGATTATAAAGTTGGTAAATAGCGACGCGTCCGCAATCATTGCCAAGTCCGAGCATTGAGCCATCGTGATTGAGTGTGAGGGATATAATGCGCTCCGTGCAGGCAGTTTGATTCGTTGAGTTTACGTTTGGGGAGTTGCGAAAGCCGTCGATCTCCTTAAGTTGAAGTTTGTCGACTTTACCAGTTCTATCAACTAGTGCAATAAACTGGTTGTCGCAAACAGAAATCGACCACTCCCCGTTGTCGCTGACAGCAACCTGACAAGATATGTTGATCGGTGCATCCGGGAGCTGCGGAGTAGCGCGATTTGATTCAACCAGCAGGTCTGCTTTTTGGTCGACTTTGCCGAACTTTTCTAGCTTAAACACTCTTACTACGGAGGTTTGCTCCTTTGCGTCAGCAATCTGACACGAGGCAGCTAGGAGAAGACTGTTTTCAGGACCGCTCTCACTTATAGAGACATGTTGCGGGTTCGGGCAATCAGGTTCTAGCGTTTGCGGATACGGCGCTTTCTCGGTTTTAAAGCTGAAAACCTCTGCGGCTCTTGAAGGGGAAGTCGAATTCTCTTGAGGTGGGGCGTCTGGTTGGGCTACAGAAAAAGCCACGTCCTCGAGAGGAGAAAAATCAATCGCGCGCACCCTTCCCTTATGCGTTACACGCGCAGTTTCGATTCCATTGAGGGCATACTTAACGCGAGCAGTGTTCTCACCCAAGGCAAGTCCAAGGAATTTGTCTTTGCCGCTGAACACAAGTTGCGAAGCCGCAAGGCCGAAGGTATCACTCCACAATGTAGTCGGGCCACATGGCCCCCATGATGAGTCGAGGTCGACCACTCGGACCTTTCGATCCAACCCAGCCGCTGCTAATAAATTAGATTGATGGCCGAAGGCTACTGCCGTAACGGGGGAAAAATGCGGCCGAATAGTGAGCGGTTGCTTATATATATATTTTTCACACTGGTTAGGGTCCGAGCGTGGTCCATCTACACGTTTGGACTGCTTCGCCTCATCAGAGCCAACAGTTGTGATGTTGACCCATACGTTTCTCTGTTGGTCAATCTCGTGCTTCCACAGCATAACTGTCCCGTCGGCGCCGCCAATCGCCAAGAAACTACCGTCCTTAGAGAAGGCTATAGGCGCGAAGCTGGAAACGTTGGGAATGGGTGGTTTTATTGCCAGATTCGGCGGATCCAAGCTCCACAACTCGACAGTAGCTTCGCTGTTTGGGGCAAGTGCGGCTTGCGTTTCCCCAGATGGCCGCAAAGCCAATGCCATATAACGTCCGCCTGGACTCAATGCTACTCCCATCACCTCAATTGGATTCTTAGGCCGATACAACAGGGAGGTGCTATGCAGTTCCCAGACAGAAAGTGTGCCGAGAACTTCTTTTTGTTTCGGGTCAGAATATTCCAGAGTCACTAGCCGATCGGACCCGGCCGAATCATAAATGGCCCGAATATATCCTCTGCAAGGTATGCTAAAAACAATGTCCTTTGGGTTTAGCAATTCAACGATCTTTGCTTTTCCCGGTTCCTTTGCATTGCATGGATAAGCCGCAAAACGACCAGAAGCACTGACTGCGGTAAAGAGCTCATGGTCCCTTTCCAGGAAGTGAACATCCTCCTTAAGAGAATCGTTCTGAAATTGAAAGGATCGGGGGTGGGCGGAGCCTTGCTGTCCTGGCTCAGAAAGCGTAACTACGCGATACGATCGGATGCCGTCTGCCAGTTTTGTCGGTACGACAAACATACTGGCCAGTCGCTCCATAAGCAGTGGTTTAGCGGGGGCTCCCTTCGTAATTCGCTCGAAGGACTCCCATGTAGATACGTCTGTATTCGAGGGTACTTTCTTAATTCCGATTGACTGGATCGCAAGTAAGGCAGCATTTTCCTGACTGGCAGCACCAAGTCGCCGAAACTGTGCCGCGGATTGATTGGCAACATAGTCTGCATCTTGCCTGTTGTATAATGTAATTAATAAATACAAGACGCAAGCAGTCAACGGCGTCATGATGGTGACATAAACTAGAACCGTTGCCAGGATTTTACTCCGTAGCCGGGCAGTGGCTATTTTTTGGTCTCGCTCCAGCGCAACCTTTTGAGTCTCAAGTTCCGCCTTCTTGGCCCTGTTCTCTGCCTCATGCTTTTCTGCCTCCTTCTGATCGCGCTCGAGAGCAAGTTTCTTGCTTTCGATTTCTGCTCTTTCGGCCCTATTCTCCAGCTCGCGTTTTGCCTTCTCTAGTCGTTCTTCTAGCTCGGCTTGGGAGTGCAAATTGTCTTCGCTACTAGCTATGAACGCGACGACTCTAGCCCAATCAGAGATCTGTATTCCGTTTTCGAGTGTATCGTATCGTGAGCTCCACGCTTGGGTCCATGGTGCGCACGGATTTAGACGAAATTCGTTTATATATTGCAACTCACCAGCTTGAAGCCACCCGCGCCTTCCAACTTTGTGGTCCCGAGCACCCTGTGCTGTGCGCCGGTACTGCTCGGCTGATTCGGCCTCCGCCTCTACCCAGGACCTTAGCGCCTTCCATCCGGAAATGAGGCTTTCATGGGTTAAGTCAATCATCGAGTCAGCCGTAAGGTCCGAGATTTCCCCTTTCTCCAAGTCGGGAGATGTTAGGAATGAGACGTTCTCAGCCATATATAAGCTTAGAATTCTAATAACTTTTTCCCTCTCGGCATCATTTTGCACTCCTAGAACTGCAAAAATGTCTGATAGCTTTGTGGGACGCCTTACGAGGCGATTCGACGTGTCTCGGGTAGTGATTCGCTTGAAGATGAGTTCGGTTAGGTATCGTTGATCTTCGTCATCAAGGTTCTTGAATAAGTCGTCTGCATGTTTATTGAGGGCGTTTTCGAATTCACCAACCTGTTCATAATCGACGAGCGATAAGCAATCGTCGTCTCTTCTGTTCACAGACTCCGCGAACGCAGAGGCGTCTTTCGTTTCTTGCGGAGATAATTTGCGTTCCACATTGGTGCTGAACCGTTTAGCCCACGTTTCCCAGGTTTGCATCAGAACATGCTGAAGTCTCGGGAGGTTGCGTGGTTCGTCATTCAGATCGTTAAGGAGATGATTAACAAGGGGCCGTCCGACCCTTGTGGAAGGTTCACCTAACTTAGCGGGTTTCTCGATTGCATTACTAAGTTCCTGCACGCTCATTCGAGGGATTAGGTACTGACTGCGATTGAGGAGTTCAGGGAAATCGCGAAATCTAGCACAGTCGCCTAAATAGTCCGACCGCATTGTTAGAATTACATAAATCGGCACTTCTCGCTGTTGGGTAGCCTTCATCAATCGATCGACGAAAGCCCGAGCAGCCTCGAATCTCTCCTCATTGCTTGATACGCTCTCCGAGGAGGCATGCTCACAAGACGGAGAAAAGGTAAAGAGTTCTTCGAACTGGTCGATAATAAGGAGAAGGTTTTCGTTAAAATCCTCGCCTTCACCGTTTTTCGTTAGAAAGTTCTTCGCGATTTCGATCAAGCTCCGACTGCTCAATTCGTAAATCTGGGACAATCGTACAAGACCCTCTGAGGGGCACGAACTAGAAATCAGTTGTCTAGATAGCCCCTCCCAAAGCGCGCTTAAGGGAGAAGCACCCGGTCGCACAAGGACGATTCTCCAACTCGTTCCTGCCTCGCTAATGAAGCCTCGGCGCAGCCGAGGAACCAGGCCAGCCCGAACCAGTGAGGATTTTCCGCTACCTGATACTCCGACAACAGCAACAAAATGGTTCTCCTGTAGCAAATCGAGGAGCTCATCCACCTGAGTTTCGCGACCGAAAAACAGCCGATGATCTTTCGCTTGAAAAGGTCTCAGGCCAGGATATGGATTGTGATTCACGTCGACTCAACTCCCAATCAAGCTGGTCAAGAATCGACGAAGTTTCGCCGGATCGAACTGCCTATCTGTCGTCGAGCCCTCTATGTCTGAAACTGCCCCCGGCGAGCTTGAAGAATATTGGGGTGCGGTTGTAGGTCTACCAATCACTTCATCTTGAACCTTGAGACTCTCGATTACCTTGCTTCGCGAATTATCATCCAGGGGTTCCGGGCTAAAGATCACGGCGGATTTATACTCCGCCTCACCGTCGAGCTTGCGGTCGCTTACCTCTCTCCAAGTATCCCGAAGCCAGTCCTTATCTCCTCGTTCCCAGTAGACGACCACTGCATCGCATGAACGTAAAATCTCATCATGCCGCCTCCTGAACAACGAAGGTGGCGTCTCGGGCGGCAGAACAGGTTCGAACGGGAGTAACTTTATAGGCTCCGATTGCCGGGAATTCTCTGTTTCGATTTGACGTACTATTTCGGATGCCTTCTCACGACTGGATCCTTGTTTATCAGAAATGACGTAGAGCCTTATCGTGTCGCTCGTCTTAGGTGCCTGCAAATCATCTTCGGAACAAGTCAGTGCCGAGGCGGGTTTCAGTCGCTCGTATATTTGGGAGGCTAGGTTTCCTCTGTAGAGTTCGAGTCCTTTAGATTCAATTCTCCGGATGAAATTCTTTTGCTCAGGGGTAATTTCGCGCAGTTCTTTGGTTCCAATCCAAAAGATGCATCGTTTCTTCTTATCACGAGCGATTTCAACCAAGTCACTGATTTCGCTATTATATTCTTCTCCCAGGAGGAATACGCAATACTTAGAATCTTCTATCTGATCGGCTAGTTGGTCACGTGCTTCACTAAAATTAGGTATGTATACACCAGGCAGTGTGGGATGCCCGTCGCTGAATAGCTCGGATAAGAGTTTCTTCAGCTCATTGTCCAAGCTGAGCTTGGAAACGTATGCCACAAACACTGGATCGAACTGTGTTCTTAAGTCCTCAAGTCGCGCAGCGATCTTCGCCCCGAGGTATTCAAGCTGAGCTGTGTATTTAGGATGCTCGCGTTGGAGGGCAATGTTAATTTCATTCTCGCAGCTATAGAAATCGATGGGAGTTATTCCTCGTGGCCAGAAGTGATGCATTCCTTGAAGGTCAGGCAGCAAGACTATCTTGAAAATCAGAGAATCGTGCACGCCGGCGGAAGAACGGTCGAGCGATGCCATAAACCACTTAAATTCGTCATAGCAGAAACTGCTCCTAAGAAGAGACGGCGATAGTACAGGGACGAAGACAGCTGTTTTTCTTACTTCCTCCTCAAGTTTGCTTCGGTACTTCTCGTCAGGAGAAAGCTTATCATCCATGAAAACATCTACTTCGCCCAGGCGATCTCGCAAGTTTTTCCGCAGATCTGCTCTAAACTTCGATACCCACCCGGAACCGCGGGGGTCATCGTCGTTGTGCGCATGACAAATGAAAACGTCGTGTCGCATCTTCGGAACGTATGCCATGGGTCGCATCTTCGGAACGTATGCCATATAGTCTCCCTTTGAAGGTCCCAGTCTGTGTCCGAGGCAAGCACCTCACCGGAGCCGTGGGGTGGCTTGCTCGGGAGGGCATTCAAGAGTTCGTAATAGCGACGACCTGATAGGTTAACCAGTATTACTTGAAACGAAAAACACTATTGAGATCGGGCATGATTCTCTCTCCACGACCTGGAGTTCGTCAAGCATAAGCTGACACAATCATGAATATTCATTCGGTATCGATCCGCGCTTAGACGACAATTGTGTTCAGGTCTAAACTGCGATGCCCTGACGGGGCCATTCTTGGAAATCGGCGTCTTGACCCGGTATTGAGAGTGCACAATAAGGAGATTTCAGGAGATCTCAAGACCATGACAAAACGAACTGCTCTTTTCGTCGTCGGCCTTGGTGTTGTCATTCCGAGTCACATAAGCATTCAGGCCACGCGTGCAATGTCTGAGTGTTCGGAGTTGTTTTCAATCGTCCAGGAGCCGGAAGAGTTGTGGGTACCGGCAGTCAGAGACAGGCAGATCAAGGTGACGAATCTACTGGAGTCGTATTTGGAGGGTCGCTTGCGGATTGAGAACTATGACGGTGCCTCACAAAAGGTGATAGGTGCAATCGGTCCTGACCGAACTGTTGGCTACGTGACCTATGGCAATCCGATGAGCTATGACCGAGTTGCGTCGACGTTGGTCAGATATGGTAAGGACCATGATCTGCGCGTCGAAATTGTGCCCGGAATCTCATCTATAGACACCCTTCTTTGTGATATCGGTGTGGACATGGCTCCGGCTATTCAGATCTTTGATGCATCTTGGCTTGTCGCATGCAAGGTTGAGCCAATAAACGAAGCCCCTCTTGTTCTCGTACAGGTGGGCACTTTCGGCTCGCTTAGAACACATTACACCAAACGATTGGACGGTAGTTCATTGCGTGAGCTGGTGGAATACCTCTGCAAGTTTTACCCGAAGGCACAGAGAGTGATCCTGGTCCGTTCGACAGGAAGCGAAGACCATCCGGTGCGGACTCGGGCTATGGATTTGGGACGACTATGCGAAGTATCCGCAGAAGATCTTAGTGGGGCGTCCCTGTACATACCTATGTCAAACGAACCTCGTTTCGACAAAAGCTTCCTCGCAAGAATGGAGCGAGATTGAGCTTGCTTGGACCACGATCTTCAGACCGCAATCCGTCAGCGAACTCGTGGGTGGGGTTCAGAGGGAGGTATTTTTGATTGACGATCCTCAATCCAGCAGAGTTTAGTTTAGGAGCTTTTTGATTCTTCCCCAAATAAGATTCGACAACTTTTCAACGACTCGTGCAGGCTTCTCACGAGCTGACTTCGGCCCATCCTTAGATAGAGCCAGCCAGCTGTTCGCGATCCCAAGTTTCCAATGGCGTTTCTTGGATCTCCCTAGAGGAATTTCCAAGAGAAATTATCAGAACCATCCCGAACTGGGAATGAAGGTGTCTGCACCGATGATCAAAAGTGTGTTCGTCTAAACATTTAGATTTGTAGCCCATGGAGAAGCCCGATTAAGGGAGGAAGTTGCTCAGCTATCCGACGCCGATTCAACGCTTTAGATTATTTTACTCCACTAACTTTGGTGGTTCGGGACCAGAAGGTCGAGTCAAATCAGTATCCCACCGCAAAGAGCGGTCCGGCCTGCGTTTCGGGGCTTGCGACTGACGTGGCAGTAATATAGGCGCCTATTTTTCCTCCTTGCAAGAGTATAGACAGTCGTTTCGACTGTGCGTGCCCAAGGGGGAGAGAATTACCATCTGTGCGTCGTTCTGGGGCAACGCTTATGCGAGCTCGGTGAGACAACTGGCACATCCAGTGGCCGACAAGATCGCCGGCCACCTGGGAAGCGCAAAACTCGATTAGCACCAACGGAAGACTGGCCGCCGACAGGGGCAATAACCGGTAGAGACTCCGCAAGCGCAGCGCACGAGAAAGATTCCCCGTACGAGAAAAGGACATCAATGGAAAGCGCGGTAGGGTGCGAGGGCAAGGAGGATGGAGAAAGCCTGGCACCGATACGTGTGTTCCTAGTGATGAAGAACCGCTTGTTGCGGGAGGGGCTGGCGCGCCAACTCCGACGATGTGGGAATTTGGATGTGTGTGGCCACGGCGGAGCAAAGGAGACGACCGTCGAGGAAATCGCGCGGAGTGGTTGCGATGTCGTGGTGGTGGACTTTCTCGAGCCGCTTTGGGCTACGCTCAGCCAAAGGTCTGAGGGAGAATCAGGGACGAGGATCCGGACGGTTGCGGTTGGGATGGATCTCGAGCCGGGGACATTTTTGGAAGCGGTGCGCTGCGGTGTGACGGGATACCTGACAAAGGACGCGTCGGCAGC
>Ga0210399_10000346_pt1 | contig 37698 bp, 26 predicted proteins | sample IncBWC14MmetaG_FD_150865 | JGI IMG/M metagenome (GOLD analysis project Ga0210399, IMG submission 150865) | Forest soil microbial communities from Barre Woods Harvard Forest LTER site, Petersham, Massachusetts, United States - Inc-BW-C-14-M | ecosystem: Environmental > Terrestrial > Soil >... | reverse complement strand
CGAGTCGAGTCGAACCATTTTCCGAGGATTCCCGACCATTGGAGGGCGTCATCGAGTTGGTCGCTGCGCACCAGCACGTTGGCCAGCGCGGAGTAAGGTGGGTAGTGCATCCAACTGCGGAATTGCAATTCCTTCTCGTAGAAGCCGATGAAGTCGTGGCGGGCGGCGTATTGCACGGCGTAGTGGTCCTGAAAATAAGTCTGCAGCACAACCTTGCCGGGAGCTTGGCCGCGTCCGGCGCGTCCGGCAACTTGCGTGAGTAGTTGGAAGGTACGCTCGGCGGCACGGAAGTCCGGGAGGCCGAGTGCGACGTCGGCTCCGACCACACCGACCAGCGTGACGCCGTGAATGTCGTGGCCCTTGGCGATCATTTGCGTGCCGACGAGAAGATCGAGTTCTCCCTCGTTCAGGGCGTTGAGCGCGCGCTCGAAATCTTCATGGCTGCGAACGGTGTCGCGGTCGAGGCGGGCAATGCGCGCCTGGGGGAACATGCCGTGCAGCAGTTCTTCGAGCTTTTCCGAGCCGGTCCCGAGAAAATAAACGTATTCGCTGCCGCAGTGGACACAGACTCTCGGTACGGGCGCGGTGAAGCCGCAATAGTGGCAGACCATTTTGTGTTCGCGTTTGTGGTGGGTGAGCGCGATGGCGCAGTTCTGGCACTCGAGTTTCTTGCCGCAGGTGCGGCAGAGGACGACGGGCGAATAGCCACGGCGGTTGAGCAGGACCATGACCTGCTCTTTGATTGGCGAGCGGTCGAGGCGGTCTTTGATTTCGGCGGCGAGTTTGCGGGAGATGACCTGCTCGTGGCCGGTTTCCTGGAACTCCTGGCGCATATCGATAATTTCGATTTCGGGGAGCGGCCGCTGCTCCACGCGATCGGGTAACTCGACGAGCGAATACTTGTTCTTCTTCGCGTTGAAGTAGGATTCGAGCGATGGAGTAGCCGAGCCCAGCACGACGACAGCATTCGCCATCTTGGCGCGCATTACGGCAATATCGCGGGCGTGATAGCGCGGCGTTTCTTCCTGCTTGTAGGAGGAGTCGTGCTCTTCGTCGACGATGATCAGCGCGAGATCGGCCACCGGGGCAAAGACCGCCGATCGGGTGCCGACAACCATGCGCGCTTCGCCACGCTTGATGCGGTGCCACTGCTCGGCGCGTTCCTTGTCAGAGAGCGCGGAGTGCAGGATGGCAACTTCGTCGCCGAAGATCTGGTGCAGGTCGGCCGCGACCGCCGGCGTGAGACCGATTTCAGGAACGAGGAGGATGGCCGAGCGTCCGGCTTCGAGAACGCCGCGCATGGCCGCGAGATAGACCGCTGTTTTGCCCGATCCGGTGACGCCATGAAGCAGCATGCCGGAGAATTTGCGGGCGGCTACGCCCTCTCGCACTCGCGCGAGCGCGGATTGCTGCGCCGGATTCAAATCGAAATCGAACAGGGATGGCCGGGGCTTGGAGCGCGAGACGGAAAACTGCGCAGGCTCCTCTGCGATTTCGACCAGGCCGCGCCGCACTAGCGTGGCCAATGTGGTTTGTGGGACCTGCAGCGCTTGCAGTGTGGTCACTGGGACCTTTCCACCGGACGCAGCCAGGGTGTCGACTAGAATTCGCTGGTTGTCGTTCAGCTTGCCCTCGGCGGATTTCAGCAGCGCGACCTTGATTGTGCGAGTGGCGTCACGAGGCGCGGATACGTCCTCGCGCACCAGCCATTTCTTGCGGACCATTCCAGCAAGAACGGCGCGGGATACGCGGGTGGCGGAACGGAGCGCTTCTTCACGGACGAGGGCGGTTCCCTCAGGGGCTAAAGCCCAGTCCGCCGCGGGCTCTGACGGCACGACTGAAGCGGTGCCCTTCCCGACCCCGTTCTTCCCAGCCCCGTTCTTCCCAGCCGCGGTCTTCCCAACCCCGTGCTTTCCCTCTTCGCTCTCCGGTGCGCCATCGTTTTCAGGAATACATACCGCCAGATAATCGAGGACACGGATCTCGGCAGCTTGCTCTTCGGGACTGCGGCGCGAACGGGCGGACAATCCAGACATGCCTGCCAGGTGGAGCGCCATCTGTCCTTCGCCCGTCAGGCGATAGCCAATTGACCGCTTGAACTCGGCACTCAACGGCAGCATGGTACGGAAGACTTCGCCGATCGGGGCGAGATAGTAGTCGGCAATCCAGCGGCCGAGTTGCAGCAACTGCTCATCGAGTACGGGGGTTGCGTCGAGCGCCGTGAGAATAGTTTTGGCGGCGACGGAAGGCTTGCGGTCGTGGAGTTCGACGACGATGCCCGTCATGCGTTGCTGGCGGAACGGAACCAGCACGCGGCCGCCGACGACGGGCGCGGCATCCGCAGGGACACGGTAGGTGAAGACCATGTCGAGCGGCACGGGGACGGCGACGTCGCAGAATTCGGGCATTGTTTGGAAGGATAAACTAGTGTGATGTTGAAAGGGTCGAATGCGAGTGCGAGAAAGGCATCGCTTCACGGAAGGGATGCTTCGACTGCGCGATCACTCGCTTCGCGAATGATCGACTCCGCTCAGCATGACAGTACCTGCGCGTTTACTCACTTTTCTTCGGAGGCTCGAGGCCGAGGAACTTCATGACCATCTGTAGGTCTTTCCAGGCTTCGCCTTTCTGGCGCGGATCGCGGAGGAGAAACGCGGGATGGTAGGTCACGGCGAGTTTCGTTCCCTGCCAGGACGGATCGCTGCTGCGGGCGCCGGCGGGCATGAAATCGTAAAAGCGGCCGCGCAGTTCTGACATGGATGCATTCATGGCGAGCAGATTTTTCGCGGCTACCGCGCCCAGCGCGACCACAACCTTGGGCTTGATGACGGCGATCTGCCGCATGAGAAATGGGGAGCAAGTTTCGGTCTCGTCGCGCTCAGGTGTGCGATTGCCGGGTGGGCGGCATTTCACCACGTTCGCGATGTAGACGTCTTCGCGGCGAATGCCCATCGCCTTGATCATGTTGTTGAGCAGTTGACCGGCGCGGCCTACGAAGGGCTCGCCTTGGGTATCTTCGTCGGCGCCGGGGCCTTCGCCCACGAACATTAAGTCGGCGCGCGGATTGCCCACTCCGAAGACGATTTGCTTGCGGCCCTGCTTGTGCAGTTTGCAGCGGGTGCAATCGCCCAAGTCTTCACGAATGAGTTTGAGCGCAGCGACGGAGTCGGCAACTCCGTGCTCGGGTTTCGGGGTTAGTGTTTCGAAAATATCTTCTTCGGCGACCTTTGCTACGACGGCGGGTTTTCTTGCGGCCATTTCCTCTCGCAGTTCCGGGAATGTGGAAGACACAACGTCAACTTCAGCGGCGACTGTGGCGGATTCGGAGACTCGCGGTCCGCGCCGGTAGAAATCGTAGATGCCCATCTCGTGGCAGTAGCGAACTCGCTCGGCGAGCGCGCGACGGAGATCCGGGTCAAGGGTGTGGGGCATCGGCTCTTAGATTGTAATGCAGGGGCGAGCGGATACGATCTTAATTACTGCGAGGAAAATTCGCCTCACTTGTCACACGGGCGCCAGTGAAAGAACTCCAAGACAACTGAGCACAAAAGCAACGATCCCCACCCAGAAAGGGCGATCACGGAACATCCCGATGATGGCCAGAGCGAAGGAAGCCAGAATCGCATATGCAGAATACGCCTGAAGGTTATGGCTGAACACGGCATCGGGATTCCAGCTCCCAGACCGATACAAATATTGGACGATGGCGTACGATGCCGCGATTGAGCCGACGCTCAATGCGATCGAAGCGATGCTCCACCTGCAGGTCCGCATACTAAGACGCTCAGGCTTTCACGGGCGATTTGCGGTGCTGGCGCAGGCGCACGACCTGGTCGAGGACGCGCTGGGCCACTTCCCACTTCGTGGTTTCGGGGACCTCGACGACTTCATCGCGGCTGATGAGGGTGACTGCGTTGCGGTCGGAGTCGAAGCCGACGCCTTCGCGCGAAACATCGTTGACCACGATGGCATCGAGATTCTTGGAGACCAGTTTCTGGCGGGCATTCTCCAGAACGTTTTCAGTTTCGGCGGCGAAGCCTACGACGATCTGAGTTCCCTTCTTGACGGAAAGCTCCTTCAGAATGTCGGGAGTGGCTTCCAGTTCCAGGGTCATCGGGCCTTTGCGTTTGATCTTCTGGCCGGCGGCGGCTTTCGGGCGATAGTCGGCGACGGCGGCGGTCTTGATCACGATGGTCGCCTGCGGCAAAAGTCTGAGCACGGCGTCGCGCATTTCTTCGGTGGACTCGACTCGGGTCACTTCGGCAGCGCCGGGCGGAGTGAGCGAAGCTGGGCCGCTAACCAGAAGTACGCGCGCGCCGCGACGCAAGGCGGCTTCGGCGAGAGCATATCCCATGCGGCCGCTGGAGCGGTTCGTCAGATAGCGAACGGGATCGATCTTCTCGCGGGTGGGACCGGCGGTGATCAGCACGGTTTCGCCATTCAGATCCTGCGATGCACCGAGGGCCTCCATGACGGCGGCGACGATGGCTTCGTTTTCCGCAAGCCGGCCCGGGCCCGTCATGCCGCAAGCCAGGTAGCCTGCGCCCGGCTCAACAATTTTCACACCGCGCTGCCGGAGGACCTGCAGATTCGCCTGGGTAGCCGGATGATTCCACATGTTGACGTTCATGGCGGGCGCGACGACGACCGGCGCGGTGGTGGCGAGATAAAGCGTAGTTAGAAAATCGCTGGCGATGCCCTGCGCGAAGTGAGCCAGAACATCGGCCGTCGCCGGCACGACCACAAGCGCATCGATCGATTGCGCTACCGCAATGTGCTCGATCGCGGAATCGAGGTTGGGCGCGTGCTCTTCGCCCGGCGCTGACGATTCAGTCGCGAACATGCCGGTGATGACTTTTTCCCCGGAGAGAGCGGCGAAGGTGAGGGGGCGAACAAACTCCTGGGCGGCGCGGGTCATGACGACTTGCACCCGGATACCATGATCCTGCAGCAGGCGAACAATTTCCGCCGCCTTGTAGGCCGCGATTCCTCCGGTGACACCCAGGGCAATCTTCATAGAGTTTTGATTGCTGATTTTTGATTGCTGATGCAAAACAAAACGGGCGTTTCGAATCGACAATCAACAATCACGAAATCAACAATTCCCTAGTCCTGGCCCAGCGCCTTGTCGAGAGCCTCGCCCGCCTGCTCGGCGGCGCTGCGGGTTTCCGGAATCTCCCACTTCACTTTGCCGGCGCGGATTTCATCCTGCGCGATGCGGCAGGGCTTACGGGAGTTGGTGTCAACGACCGGCGGCGCACCGGACTGAAGCTGGCGAGCACGGCGGGCTGCCACCAAAATGTATCGGTAATTGCTGTCAAAGCCTTCGATCAACTTCATTGGGACTCTCCCTCGAAAAACAAGTTTGAAAGTCTATCAGTGCCGAACGCCGATTGATGCCTTGCTCAGAACACGGACCACTCTCAGGTTCATCCCGCGCGATTCCGCTCGCGGCTTCCGACGCCCTGTTTCAGGCGTCCCTAAAATGATACCGCGAAATCTAGAGATGTGCCGAGGGCGGGAGGTTACCGAAGGACTCCAGGATCGGGGGGACGCGGTGCCGGATGTTGGCCAGCCGATGACGGTCCGCCAGTTCCACGATTTTCTTGCCCTCCGCGGAGGTCGGCGCCCCTGATCGCTGCAAGCGTTCCGACAAGACGATCGCCTGCAGGCTGTCGCTCGATTCCTCCAGCTTGTCGTTGATCAAAATGTAATCGTATTTGTCGTAGTTCTCAATCTCACGACGGGCCGCGTCCAGCCGGCGATGGATGGTTTCATCCGAATCCTCACCGCGCTTGCGCAGGCGCCATTCCAGAGTCTTGCGGTCGGGCGGCAACACGAAAATGCTGATGGCCTCGGGCAGTTTCTGCTTGATCTGCGCGGCTCCCTGCACATCGATGTCGAGCAGCAGGTCGTTGCCTTTTTGCTCTGCCTCACGCAGGAACCGGCGAGCCGTGCCGTAGTAGTTGGTTCCGTAGACACTGGCATGTTCCAGGAACTCGTCGTCGCGGATCATCTGCTCAAATTCTTCGCGCGAAACGAAGTGATATTGTTTGCCGTTCTGCTCGCTGCCTCGGGGAAGTCGCGTGGTGTAGGAGATGGAGAAATCGAGACCGGGAACCAGTCGCAGCAACTCGTTGACGAGCGTCGATTTGCCGGAGCCAGAGGGCGCCGAGATAATGTAAACGATGGACTTGCGGGTTGGGCTCATTCCAGATTTTGTACCTGCTCGCGTGACTTTTCGATTTCCGCTTTCATGGCCAGGCCGGCCTCCGTGATCTTCAACGCTTCGCCAGCGAGGCCAGAAGTTTTTGAGAGCAGCGTGTTGGCCTCGCGATTCATTTCCTGCAGCAGGAAGTCCAGCTTCTTGCCGATTTCGCCGCCGGCTTCGAGCAATCCGAGAAAGTGTTGCACGTGATTCTCCAGGCGGACGATCTCTTCCTGAATGTCGCTGCGATCGACCAGCAGCGCGGCCTCCTGCAGCACACGTTCTTTGTCCACGGTTGCGCCCAGCAACTCTTGCAGGCGGGACTGCAGCCTCTCACTGTAGTTCTGGAGCACGGCGCGGCGATGCTGCTGGACGCTCTTGCCCGCCTCGACGAGGTGAGCCATCCGGTCGCGCAGCTCGCGGGCAATGCCGCGGCCTTCCTCTTCGCGCATCTGATTCAGGCGGTCGAGAGCGTCGCCCACCTTCGCCATCACGGCCGCTTCGATCTCGCCGTCGGCACTGTCGTTGGCGGAGTCGAGCGCGCCGGGAATGCGCAGCACGGCGTTGAGATCGGGCTCGCTGGCGAGAGAAAACTCGGCGGCGGCGGCGCGGAACGCAGAGATGTAACCGCCGACGATGTCGCGATTGAGCGAGAACGTCTCGTTGCTTGTGCGCTCCAGGCTGAGAGAAATCTCGACGTGGCCGCGGCCCATCTTATCTTTCAACAGGCGCCGCAGTTGCATCTCGAGAGAATCGGTGCCGGAGGGAAGCCGGAAATGTAGATCGAGGAAACGATGGTTGACCGCCTTCAGCGACAGTGCAAAGGCGAGCCGGCCGTTGGACTGAGCCGAGACGGCAGCGCTTCCGCCTTCTGGCCGCTGGATCTCACCTCTTACCTGCGCAAAACCTGTCATCGAGCGTATGGGCATAGGGGCCTGTTCTCAAGTTTCCGTTACTACTTTAGGCGAATCTGCATTGGCGAATTGCAATTCGTAAAGACGCCGGTACGTGCCCAGCCTCGTCATCAACTCTTCGTGGCAGCCGATGTCGGCAATCGTGCCATTCTCGATCACCACGATACGATCGGCACGGCGCACGGTCGAAAGGCGGTGCGCGATCACGAACACGGTGCGGCCGCTCATCAGATTATGCAGCGCGGATTGCACCAGAGCCTCAGACTCGCTGTCGAGGGCCGAAGTGGCTTCATCCAGAATCAGGACGGGGGCATTTTTCAAGAGCGCTCGCGCAATCGCCAGGCGCTGGCGCTCGCCCCCGGAAAGCCGCACGCCGCGTTCTCCGATCACGGTATCGTATCCTGCGGGCAGAGCCGTAATGAAATCGTGGGCCAGCGCGGCGCGAGCCGCGGCCTCGACTTCTTTCTGTGGAACCTGGGGCTGGCCGTAGGCGATGTTGTTGCGCACGGTGTCGTTGAAAAGAACTGTTTCCTGCGTGACGATGCCGATCTGCGCCCGCAAGGAGGAGAGTGTTACATCGCGTACGTCGTGGCCATCGATCAGGATGCGTCCGCCGGTCACATCGAAGAAACGCGGAATCAGGTGGACGAGGGTACTCTTGCCTGCGCCGCTGGAGCCGACGACGGCGAGAATCTCGCCACGCTTTACTTCCAAGTCAATGGCTCGGAGGATCTCGCGTCCGTCCTCACCATTCCTTTCGTAAGCGAATGAAACCCGCTCAAGCTTGATGCTTCCGGAAAACGGCGGGAGCAGCTTTGCTCCTGCCTTTTCACGGATAACATCCTCGGTATCCATGAACGTGAACAACTGCGATGACGCGCCCAAGGCCTGCTGAAAACTGTTGTTGAACATAGCAAACTTGCGGGCGGGGTTGTACATACTAAGGACCAGACCGACGAAAGTCACAAAATCGCTCGGGGTGAGGTCGTGGTGCACGATGCGATCCCGCCCCAGGAGCAGCAGCACAGCAATCGCGATGGCCCCGAAAATATCCATGAGGGGAGAGCTAATGGCGGCTGCGGCCACCGAGCGCAAGTTGGCGTGAAAAAGACGTTGCGCGGCCCGGCGGAAGCGAGCAACCTCCCACGATTCCATGCCGAAAGCCTTCACAATGCGATTGCCGGTAATCGTTTCATGCAGAATGTTCTGCACGTCTGCCAATTGATCTTGCCCGCGCCGGGTGGTGGAACGTACTCGGCGCCCGATCCGCACCGCCGAGTAAATGATGAACGGAACAAACAGCAGGAGCACCCAGGCAAGCTGTCGTCCGACGATGACCACAGCAATCGCGATAAAGATGAACGTGAATATCTGCTGCAAGAACTCGGCGAGTATGTTCGACATGGCGAACTGCACCCGCTCAATGTCGTTGATGATGGTCGAAATCAGAGTTCCTGTCGTGTGCTCAGTGAAAAACGCGGCAGAACGCCGCAACACCGAGTTATAGAGATCATTGCGCAAGCTGGTGATCATACCGAAGCCGGCGTGGTTTACCAGATACGTGCCTGCGTAGTCGAAGATGCCCTTCAGCACCGTGGAAGCGACGAGGGCAAACGTGACGACCGTCCAGGCGTTGTGGAAATGCGCGGGAACGAACGATTGCAGATAGATTGGCTTGTCGATCTTGGGAATGATGAAGAGGACGATATTCTCCGAGCCGGACGATGGATTGAGCACCCGGTCCAATACTGGCTTCAGCAGCATCAACCGGAAGGCTTCGAGGAAGCCGACGGCCGCGAGCAAGATAACACCAGGTAATAATTGCAGGAGGAACGGGAGCACGTAACGCACGAGGCGGGTCAGTTGCCGCATGGGACTCCCGCGCGGGGCAGACCGCAAGCGCTTGCTGCCAGTCGAATGGGCATGAGTTGCAAGGCCCTATTCTACTTGAGTCGTGTGCGGGAGGAATGCCGTTTCAGTTTCCTGGATTTCTGCGCGCCGCTGTTTGGGGTTAGGTTTCCCCAGGGCCATTTTCTTCGGGCCGTAACTCGATGGGGTTGCCCATGGCTCCCACCCGTCCATTTCTTCAATGCGCCTGTGGCCGCTGCGGCTTTCAAATCTACTTCGGGCTGTCGCGGTGCACGACTTTCACGCGGTATCCGGCGCGGCGCAGGTGTTTGCCCACTTCCTCGGCGATCATGACGGAACGGTGCTGTCCTCCGGTGCAACCGAACGCGATCGTCAAATAGCTCTTGCCTTCGTGGATGTAGTGCGGCAGCAGAAAGAGCAGATCGGAAACGGTGCGCGAGATAAACTCCCGCGTCTGGGGAAACGAGCGGATGTACCTGGCGACGCGCGGATCGCGCCCGGTCAAGGGCCGGAACTCCGGGATGAAATGGGGATTGGGGAGAAAGCGCACGTCGGAAACCACGTCAGCGTCCTCGGGAAGACCCTGCTTGAATCCGAAACTCACGCAGGAGACCAGGAGGTTTTTTCCCGACGCCTGTTCCTTAAAACGTTCGGTGATGTGAGCGCGAAGCTCGTGCACATTAAACTTCGAAGTGTCGATGACGAGATCGGCGACTGCCCGAATGGCGCCCAGGTGGCGGCGTTCCGCTTTGAGCGCGGACTTCACCGGCGCGTCTGTGCCCAGGGGATGCGGCCGGCGGGTCTCGCTGAAGCGGCGCATGAGAACGGAGTCGGAAGCCTCGAGGAAGACGACCTTGGTCGGGATCATGCGCGCGACCGACTTCAATATCTTGGGAAGTTCGTCGAGCTTCGAGCCTTCGCGCACGTCCACGACCAGCGCGGTGCGGCGAATCTCGCTCGACTGGACCGCCAGGTCGGCGAACTGCGGAATGAGTTGCACCGGCAAGTTATCGACGCAGTAGTAGCCCAGGTCCTCGAAGGCCTTCAAGACCGAGGCTTTCCCCGAACCGCTCATGCCGGTAATGATCACCAGCTCCGGCGAGTGCGGCGCGGCGCGGGCGGGATTCTTCCCCACACCCTTCGAATTTTTCCGTTTCCGGCCAGAGGGCTGACGGGACGTCATGAACTGGATAGTAGCATCCGGGCGAAGACCGCGCTTTAGGTTCGGATTGCCGGACGCGATACCGGAAGTCGCGGGCTGTGAACCAGGCTTGGGAAAGCGCGGTCAAAAAAAGGAAATCCAGATTGTGTCCAGACCCGCGCGGCCTGTAAGCTATGGCGTCATGAAAAAGTTCGAGGAACTCACCGAGCGCGAAGTGCTGGCCCTGGCGATCGCCCTGGAAGAGGAAGACGAGCGGGTGTACTCCGACTTTGCCGAAGGTCTGAGGCAGGACTATCCCGCCACAGCCTCTATGTTTGACGGCATGCGGGAAGAAGAGTCGGGACATCGTCGCCGCTTGCTCGAACTCTTTCAGAAAAAATTCGGCGAGCATATTCCGCTGATTCGGCGGCAGGATGTGCGCGGGTTTGTGGAGCGCCCGGCGTTGTGGCTGGTGCGTCCCTTGCGGATTGAGGCGGTGCGCAAAGAAGCCTCGACCATGGAGGTGGAGACGCGCCGTTTCTATGAGAAGGCTGCGGCGCGCACTCAGGACGCGAGCATCCGGCAACTGCTTGACGATCTGGCCCGGGAAGAGCGCGAGCACGAAGAGCGCGCCCAGGAACTCGACAAGCAAAAACTGCCGGACAACGTGAAGGCTGACGAGGAGGTCGCGCAGCGGCGGTTGTTTGTGCTGCAGATTGTGCAGCCGGGATTGGCCGGACTGATGGATGGATCAGTGTCGACGCTGGCGCCAGTGTTCGCCGCCGCTTTTGCTACGAAGAATAGTCACGAGGCATTTCTGGTAGGCCTCGCAGCTTCGGCGGGTGCGGGCATCAGTATGGGATTCGCCGAGGCGCTTTCGGACGACGGCAGTTTGACGGGGCGCGGCCATCCCTGGGTGCGAGGGTTGATCTGCGGGGCGATGACCGCGCTGGGGGGCATTGGGCACACGCTGCCGTTTCTGCTACGCGACTTTCGCATGGCGCTGTGGGCGGCTGGAATTGTAGTGCTGGCGGAACTCGGCGTGATCACCTGGGTACGCAAACGCTACATGGATACGCCTTGGGTGACGGCGGCCTTGCAGGTCGGGCTCGGCGGCGCGCTGGTGTTCATTACCGGAGTGCTGATCGGGAGTTCGTAAGAACTATTGCTGATTGATGATTTTTGATTGTTGATTGAAAGCCCGTGCATCCGGCAGTCTGAAATTAACAGAAGACTCCTTGGGCGGGGGTTTTCAATCAGCAATCACAAATCATCAATCAGCAATTTTACGGTTGCGTGTCCAGCGGGTGCGTGCTCTTCTCGTAGAATTCGTTTTGCAGCTTGAGGCTGACGTCGTCGGCTTTCACTGAGCGGATCGCCTTCACTACCGAATCAATCCACCAATTCATTTGAAATTCGCCAAGCTCTTTGGTCGCGACCGAGCCATCGCCGGAATAGTGGTTGGGGAAACGGGTGTACCACCAGATGCCGGTGTAGACGTCGCCGGGAATTTTCTGGCGGGCTTGATCGGCGCCGGACTCGTTGGTGGCGCGGTCGAGATGCACGGTGTCGGGGCGGGAGATCATCATCTTTGAGGTTTCGCTTTCGCCGGCGTGCATGTCGATGGTCGTCTTCTTTGTTGGACCACCGTGCTGGGGCGTGCGTTCGTCGAAGACGTAGACCACGTAGTCGTGGGGCTTGTCGAGTTGGGTTTGCGCGAAGAACGGGAGCAGGCTGTCGTTGCCGCCGTGGCCGTTGACGATCAGGACTTTCTTGCAGCCGTTGCGGGCCATCTCGTCGGTGGTTTCTTGAAGAAGGGCCAGTTGCAGGTTTCGGCTATAGGCCATGGTGCCGGGTTCGTGCTTGGCCTCGGCGATTTGGCCGAAGTAGTATTCGGGGAAAACGACGGCGTACTCTTGCTCAGCGGCGTGAAGCGCGGCATAGCGGACGTCGAGAAGATCGGTGCCGAGCGGGAGATGCGGGCCGTGTTTTTCGAGGATTCCGAAGGGAAGGAGGCACGTTCCCTGCGAACGGTGAATGCCTTCGCGAAAGTCGGAGGCGGTGAGTTCCTCCCAGTGGACGGAAAGCTTGGCCGTGGGCGAAGTGCTTTGCGCGTGGAGGCTGTGGGGCGTGCCTAAAGCGACGGACAGCGCCAGCAACGTAACGACGAAAGAAGTTTGGAGGAATCGAGTCATCATAGCGGAGTCTCCCGGCGGCGAAATTCTAGCACGGGAATGCCGCTATTAAAACGTATCAATATTAGTAGGATGATCGCTACTTCATTAAAAGGACGATCGCTACTTCGTGCCAAACGCGGTGCCGCGCACGCTGGTGTAGACCGCATCGAACACGCTCAGGTTCTTGAGATTCACCACGCCTCCCACGGTGATGGGGTCGCCGAGATACAGGACCTTGCCATCCGCGTTGGTGAATGCCGGCCAAGTCGGAAGCCCTGTGCCGTTCGGACTGCCGGTTCTCGCGAAGTTGACCCAGTAGCTGGATATTTCCGCGGCCACTTTTCGATCTGCCGCGGTCCAGTGCCAGGGCGACTGATCAAGATGGTCGAAGACATACCACAGTTCGGCATAGTGGCTTGCGCCCCATCCGTCGTAGACGGAGCCGGCTGGGAAGGGAGGCCGCTGCCGGAACGAGTAGTAATAGACCGCGCTCGTTCCAGTTTCGGCTTGCAGCCTCGCCCAGGCCCACATGTCCCAACCAAAACGGAGGTCGCGCTCCAGGTCGAGCCGCGCCTGGCGCGCATCTTCGTCGGTCGCGTGGGGATAAGCTGCGACCAGGGGAGCTGGCAGCGGTCCCCAACTGTGTTCAAGATCGCTGTCGAACGTGGAGGCCTGGATGTGGCTGACATCTACCAATGAACGCGCTTCTTCGGCATTCGAGCCGATGAGCAGCGGAACATCGCTCTGTTGGCCTGAGGCGAACGCTTCGTACGGCGCGGCGGGAAGCACGTAGGGCTCGATCACCGGATGGCTCACATCACCGGCGCTGCCACCGAACAAGGCTGCGGCTGGAAGTTTCCGTAGTTCCTTCAAGGAGGCTGCGCCGAGCGAGGCGGCATACTTTTCACCATCGTGCTCTGCGTTGGCCAGCAGATACTTTGGCGCGAGCTGGAGTGGCTCGAAGAGACCGCCGCTCTCGCCGATGGCACGCTGAAACAGGCCTTTCGCCTGTGGGGAGGCCATCAGCATGCTGACCGACATGGCTCCGGCGGATTGGCCCGCAATGGTTACATTTTTAGGGTCGCCGCCAAAATTTGTAATGTTTCTCTGAATCCATTCGAGCGCAGCGATCTGGTCCATCAGGCCGTAGTTGCCCGACGATTTGTGGGCGGACTCGCGTGTCAGCTCCGGGTGCGCAAGAAAGCCCAGCGGACCAAGCCGATATGCGATGGTGACGACGATCACGCCTTTGCGCGCCAGCTGGTCGCCCCAGTACAGAGGCATCGAGGCCGACCCATTGTTGTAACCGCCCCCGTAGATCCAGACGATTACCGGCAGGTGCTCTTGAGCGGGCTTGGCGTTTGCCGGGGTCCAGATGTTGAGGTAGAGACAATCCTCACTGATTGCCGGAGGAGTCTCGCCCGGCATGGAGACACCGACTTGGGTGCACGCGGGGGCAAAGGCGTTCGCGATACGCGTGCCAGTCCAGGATGCGACGCGCACCGGAGGCCGCCAACGTAATTCGCCAATCGGGGGCGCAGCGAAGGGGACGCCTTTGTAGACGCTGGTTCCACTCTCGTGTACGCCGGAGATCGCGCCCGATTCCGTCAGAGCTTGCTGCGCGACCGCAACACTGACCAGTTGAAGCGCTGCCACCACTACCCAGGCGAATCGCAATCTCTCCCGCATGAGAACTCCTTCTGATGCACGTTCGGAGGAAACTAAGAGGAGAAAACTCCAGATGGGCTGACTTAGTTCAGAGGACCTGAAGGAGTAACAGGACGTTGCTTGCTCGATTACGATGCTAGGCCTGTGCGCTTGGCATTGTCAAAGCGGTCGGGCCGGGGGGACACCGAAATCGAGGGGGCGCATTGAAACTCCCCTGGGGGGGCCGGAGTTTGCAAAATGCGAAGGATCCTTGGACTGCGCGGCTGATTCTCTTCGAGAATCAGCCGCTTCGCTCAGGATGACAGAACTGTAGTATTTGCACGAAGCGAGTTCTATGGAGCTTCGATCAACTCCATTTTCCCTTCGCGGGTGCGGTGGAGGATCATCAACTTGCCTTTGGGATCGCGGAAGACGAAGACGTCGCGGTCGCGGAAGTGGGCTTCTTTGATGGCCTCCTCGAGGGTCATGGGGCGCATGGCGACGGCTTCATCGGAGCGGACCAGGTGGACCTCGGTGGTCCTGGCCACGGCGGGGTATTTGTGGACCATGACCGGGACCGCAGTTTTCTCCGAGGTACCGACTACGGTTTGCAGATCGCCCTGTGAAACATTCTCATCGACGCGCGGCGAGTGGCCATTCCACTTTTTATCTTCTTCGGTCTTGCGCGCCGAGCGCTTCTTCGATTGCCAGCGCGTTTTGTATTTGACGGCTTGCTTTTCGAGGTGGTCGAGAGCTTCGTTGACGGCGATGGTCATGTCCTTGGCCTGAGCCAGGCCGACCAGCGGGCCATTGCGCGGGCTGATGGTGATTTCGGCTTTGTGGCGGTGCTTTTCGACGGCGAGAATGACCTTGGAATCAAAACGGTCGCCGAGAATTTTGCGGATTTTTGTGAGGCCGGTTTCAACTTCTTTGCGGATGGTGGAGGTGACTAGGTAGTGCCTGCCAGTGTATTCCACGTTCATGAGCGCCCCCTCATAGTCTTAATGATCGGATAAATCGGGCACCGCATTAGTCGTTGGTCGTTAGTCGTTGGTCGTTGGCTCAACGCGCCGTCGTTGCTGGTTTTGCCAACGACCAACGACAAAAGGCCAACGACGCTATTTTTTTACCCGGCGCTGGTGCGTGCTGGGGATGCGCATGTCTTCGCGGTATTTGGCCACCGTGCGGCGGGTCACCTGGATGCCCTGCGATTGCAGGATGCGAGTGATCTGCTCGTCGGTCAACGGACGGCTGGGATCTTCTTCTTCGATGAGCTTTTTGACGCGGCGTTTGAGGATCAGCAGCGACGTGCCGCCGCCCTCGGGCCCCTGCACGCTCTCGCTGAAGAAATATCGCAGCTCGAATACGCCTTGGGGAGTGTGGGCGTATTTGTTGGCGACGGCACGGCTTACCGTGGAAGGATGCACGCCGATTTCTTCGGCCACCTCCTTGATCATCATGGGTTTCAGTTGATCGATGCCTCGTTCGAGAAAATCCTGCTGGCGAGCGACGATGCAGTAGCAGACTTTGGTGATGGTCTGCTTGCGCTGCTCGATGTTCTTGATGAGCTGGATGGCGCTCTTGTAGCGCTCTTTGACGTAGTCGCGGGTGCTCTTTTCGTTGGTGCCATCGCGCGTCACCAGTTTTTTGTACGCGGGATTCAGGCGAAGCTGCGGCAAGTCTTCGTCGTTCATGATGACCAGCCACTCGTCTCCGTGTTTGACGAAAGCAACGTCAGGCTCGATGAGCCGCGCCTGGACTTTGTTGTAGCGCAGGCCGGGACGCGGATCGAGGGTGCGGATGTAGTCGAGAGCAGCCTGCACGGCCTCGATGGGGCGGCCGATGGCCTTGGCAATCTCTTTGTGCTGCTTGTTCTGCAGGCCGCGCAGATGTTGGTCGACAACTGCGGTTGCGTCTTGCAAAAGCTGCGCCGTGCCGTTGGTGTTCTTGTGCAGCGCGAGCTGCGCCTGGTGATAGAGGAGCTGGCACATCAGGCAAGAGCGCAGGTCGCGGCAGGCAACGCCGGGAGGGTCCAGCTGACGCACGATTTCCAAAGCTTCTTGTAGATCTGCGGCGGTAAAGTTTGGCTTATAGGTCGAGGCAGCGTGGGCTGCTGGTTCCTGCGCGGGCGCTACCGCGGCGGCGGAGTCTCCTGAGCGCGCGGAGAAAGACGCTTCCGCGCGCGGTTCAGCAGTTGGTTCAAGCTCGGGACTTTCGGCGTAGGCGGGTTCCGCGTTCTCCGCGACATCGGCAATCATGTCAACGTTCGTGGAATCGTCCGCAATCCCTTCGATAGAGGGGGGGGCGTCGTCTGCGCCGTGCTCAGCAGCGACTTCCGCCAGGCCCAGGGCTTGCGCCTCGTTTACGATTTTCTTGGCGGTCTCCGCGTCGACTTCAGGTGCTGCTGGCGGCGCCACGCCGAGCAACTCGTCGTCGCTGGCGATCAGGTATCCGTCTTCGTTCAAATTGCCGATGATCAGGTCGGCGGCTTCGCGCACTTCGCGACGCAGACTGAGAGCGCCCAACTGCCAGGCGAGGTGGTCGGTGAGATTGGTCGGCTTGGAGAGGAAGTTTTCGAACGACGGACGCTCGATGTCCTCCATTTCGCTGTGAGTGCGGTAGCCGGGATCGAGATAATCCTGGAAGAACGAACCGAAATCGATCTCTTCGAAGGGATCTTTCTTTTCGGTGGCGGTGATGGGATTTTCTTCGTTGCTAGCGGCAGCGGCACGCTCGCGGTCTTCTTCTTTCTTACCGACTTCGTCGAGCAGCGGAACCGACTCTTCGAGTTCTTCGAGAACGGGATTCTCGACCATCTCAGCGTTGATCATGTCCTTGAGCTCAAGCTTGTTGAGCGCGAGGACGGAGACCATCTGCACCAGGCCCGGGGTGAGGATCTGGCGCTGGGAGAGCTTTACGCTGAGTTTGTGCTGAAGCAGAACCATGTCGTTAGTCGTTGGTCGTTAGTCGTTCGCCATTCATCGCACCTGTTGGCTTTATGTTCCCGCCAACGACTAACGACGAACGGCCAACGACGTTGTTCTCACACTAGCGAGAAACTCTCGCCTAAGTACACGCGCCGCACTTCCGGATCGCTGGCTAGCTGTCCGGGCTGGCCGTGACGGAAGATTCTGCCGTCATCGATGATGTAGGCCCGGTCGGTCACCGAAAGCGTTTCGCGCACGTTGTGATCGGTGATCAGTACTCCGATGCCGCTGGCGCGCAGGCTGCTGATAATTTTCTGCAAGTCGAGTACGGCAATGGGATCGATCCCGGAAAACGGTTCGTCCAGCAAAATGAACGTGGGGTTGATGCACAGGCAGCGGGCAATTTCCACGCGCCGGCGCTCTCCCCCGGACAGGGCGTACCCGCGATTCTGGCGGATATGCTCGAGTCCAAGCTCGTCAATAAACTTTTCCATCTTCTCGCGGCGCTCGTGCCATGACATCGGCTGCGCCTCTAACACCGCGAGGATGTTCTCTTCTACCGTCAGTTTGCGAAAAACCGAAGCTTCTTGCGGGAGATAGCTGATGCCATACTGACGGGCCCGGATATACATGGGAACGTCGGTGATGTCCTGACCGTCGTACAACACGCGGCCAGTATCGGGAGGGATCAGGCCAACGATGGCGTAAAAGGTGGTGGTCTTGCCTGCGCCGTTAGGGCCTAATAATCCAACAACTTCGCCCTGCTCGACCGTCAGGCTGACACCATTCACAACGCGGCGGCCACGATACGATTTGCCGATTTCTTCCGTGGCTAGGGTACGCATTTATCGAGCCATGCGAACAGGCAATTATCGTGCCACTCGCGTTTGAGTTACCACAGGAGTACTTGCTTCGCCTTCTACGAGCACCCTATCATCGCCTCTAAAGAAAGTCAACGAAACCCCGGTAATCTTGCCTTGTTCGGCATCAAAAATGCTGGGCGGTCCGCCCGTGAGGACGAACTTGTCGTCGGCCGCGGTGTAAAGCAGGTTTTGGCCTTCGGCCCGGCGGTTGGGTTGCTGGATCAGGACGTCACCTTGGGCGACCATGTGGTCGAGCTGGCCGGGGCCGGCAAACGATTGATTACGGGACGCTTGACTGTGGGGTAGGAGGTAAGCGTCAAGGGTTCCGGCGGACGCTGTAAAGTCTGCTCCCTTGGCCACGACGCCGCCTTCGTAGTGGGCTTTGCGCTCGGAATCGGCGTAGGTGAGTTTCGCGGCGGTGATGAAGACAGGGCTCGATCCCAATGGAGGAGCTTTGCCAGCCTTCTTTCCGCCGGTTACGTCTGCATGAGAGCTGTTCTCGGTTTTGTGTTTCTCCTTCTGAACCAGAATGGTCTGCACGGGCTGGGCCGGCGTACCTTGGGCCGTGACAAATCGGCGGTCGCGATCGAACTGGATGGTCGGCGCCTCGATCACGTTCGCGTCCTGCCAGAGGCGGGCGTTTCCCGAGTAGAGAGCAGTCCCTGGATTGCTGTGGGCGGTCATGCTGTGGGCGGTGACATGGATGGGTGAAGAAGAAGCGAGCAGCGCGCCGTCGGGCTGCTCCTTCAGTTCGCTGTACGTGCTCTTGACGTTGCCTTCGGCGAGCGCGTCGCCCGTGGATCGGTTCATGCGGATGGTTTTCGCCGTGGTCGCCATGCCGCCGTTGGTCACGCGCGGACTGCCGGTTAGAAGGAGCATGTGGTCCGCGGGAGTATAGCGCGCGGAGTTAGCCCAGGCTTGCATGCGCTTGTCGGGCTGCAGCCCGTCTGTGTAGACGACGTTGCCTTGTTGCGTGACGGAGTCGATGCCGCCCTGCGGCAGGAACGCGGCGTCCACCGAGTCGCTGGTGCTGACGCGGTCGGGCTCGCCGGGAGTCGAGTTCGAGTTCGAGTTCGAGTTAACGATGCGCGCGTTGGGCGCCCCATGGATGCTGGTGAGGTGGTTCCGACCATCGGATGCCGAGAATTGTGCGTGGAACTTGGCTGCGGTCACAACCGTGCGCTGCGGGGGCGGAGCTTGTGCCGGGGAATCTGGCGATGGGACCGGAGCGTCCTGGGCTTGCACAATCGTGATCTGCGCGGCGCCGGAAGTTTCAGCGTTCTGAAGGACGTGGCCTTGTGCCACGTTGAAATCGATGGCGGGCGCGGTGAGCTCGAAATCTTGCGGGCCGTTTGCCACGCCCTGAGTTTTTGGCTTGGTCCCGCTCGCCGCTTTCTGGGTCAGGCGAACACCGTCGACGGCATGCACTTTCTGAAGCTGGTTCCGGCCGGCAAAGTCCATGATCACGCGTCCTGCATCGCCGACCATCGGCTGCGGCCCGGTTTCCTCGAAATGCACGGTGCCCGTCATGATTGCGGTGCGCAGCAGGTCCTGCGTTCCCGAGAGGAGAAATTCCGCCTGGTCGGCGCGGCTGCGCATTTCCGACGGCTGCGGTTGCGCGGCGGAATCGCTGGCGACAGAGCTGAGTGCGGGAGCGCTTGAGCGTTTAGCACTCTTCATCCGCGTCTCCGTCGTGACGTTGCCCGTGGCCAGAACCCGCTCCACGTGATTCTCCCGTCCCAGATAAAATACCGCGCGATCGGACTCGAGGGTCCCGTCTTCGCGGATGAGGTGCGGATGGTCGAGCAGAATCTGGCGCGGCTCGTTGGTGATGATGCCACGGTCGGCCTCGATGACGGCGGCCTCCGGGCCAGTGAGCACCAGGTGAATCTGCGAGGACAACGTGAGGGTGTTGCTCTTGCCCGCATACTTTACGCCGACGGCCCAGCCGCTGGCTTGCGGGGTGCGAAATTCAACGCGGGCGTCGGTCATGGCGTTTCCGCTGTTCTTGTTAAAAACCAGATCGCGGGTCTTCAGATGAATTGGATTCTTGAGTTCCTTCGGCGTGGACTGGTCGGGACTGGCGAGGCCCGCGGGGTTGGCTACGAGATCGATCTGCACGTCGCCCTTGGCAGTGACGTCTCCGGTCTTCTGGTTGAACGCAAAATCGTCGCCGTAGATCTGGTCGAAGCGAGAAGAGTCGCGGCCATAGAGCAGGATGCTGACGTTGTGCAACTCGGCGTTGCCGTTGAGCTTGAACTCCTTGACGTCGCTGGCCTGGACGCTGAACAGAGTGCGCTTTCCGTCGGATTTGGAAATCTGAAAACCGTTGGCCGTCCTGCTGACGTCATAGCCGATCTTGCCCGGGAATTTTTTCAGCACGTCCGTCGCCTTCCAACGCGCATACATATACATTCCTGCCACCACCAGCGTGAGCAACACGGCGGTCAGGGCTAACAGGCGGCGCAGACGGTAGATCTGGAGCGGCATCTGGGTTCAGTGTAATGCAGGCTGGTCGTTGGTTGTTAGTCGTTAGTCGTTAGTCGTTAATCGTTGGTCGTTAGTCGTTGGCGACCACAACAGCCATTTACCATCTGTCGTCCTGAGCGTAGCGACTGACCCACTCAGTGGGCCAGTCGCGGACGACAACTGGGCTCAGGACGACACGAGTCGAGGCAGAATTCATCTACACTTAGATGCAAGTATTCCGATGAGCGCAACTGCCCAAAAACCGCCTTTGCTGGACTTTCATAACCTGCGGGTAATGCGAGGGCAGAAGGTTGCTCTCGACGACTTCAGCTTACGCATTGGCGCCGATGAACACGTTGCGGTTCTGGGGCCGAACGGCTGCGGAAAGTCGACGCTGATCAAGACCATTACGCGCGAGTGTTATCCGGTGGCACGGCCGGACTCGTCGATGTCGATCCTGGGAGAAGATACGTGGGATGTGTTCGCGCTGCGCGCCCGGCTCGGTATCGTGTCGAATGATCTGATGCTGTCGTGTACCGGGGACGCCAGCGGCCGGGACGTAGTGCTGTCGGGCTTTTTCAGCAGCATCAGCGTTTTCTCGAATCACGTTGTCGATCCCCGGCACCGCGAGTTGGCCGACGCTGCGCTGGCTGAGTTGAAGATCTCGCATCTGGCGGACCGTGCGGTTTGTGAGATGTCGTCGGGAGAGGCCCGGCGCGTGTTGATCGCGCGTGCACTGGTACACAGGCCGGGCGCGTTGCTGTTCGATGAGCCCTGCAACTCGCTCGACCTCTCGGCTCAACAGAGCTTGCGGCGGACCATGCGCTCTTTGGCCAACTCTGGGACGGCAATCATCCTGGTGACCCATGAACTCGCCGACATCGTCCCAGAGATTGGGCGCGTCGTTCTGATGGACCGCGGACGCGTAGTCGCCGATGGACCCAAGGAGGAGATTCTGCGAGTCGATCGGTTGGCGGCGCTGTTCGGAGTGAATGTGGAAATGGCGCGGCGGGATGGGCATTACCATCTGTGGTGAAACCAACTCGGCGTTCCGGCTATCGAGTGATCTCATGCGAGTACTATCGGTACAACACAAGGGTTCGGGCGATGCGGTCGTGCAACCCCTGCTTCCGCTCGTCGAATCCGACCATCAGATAACCCAGGCCAAGTGTGAGTGCCGATACGTACTTGGCGCAATATCGACCGACAGCGCGACCAAGAGAGATACGGTTCCCCTGAAGATCCGTAACCTTCAGGCGCATGGCTATCTTCCCCAAGGTCGCCTGGAACTTTGAGCTTTCCATGGTTGCCCGGTAGGAAAGGACCAGCAGAATCGCGACCGCAATCCGGACCACTCGCCTCATCACGAGCATCTCGTGAACCGTCATTTGGGCATTCATTCCGATGACTGTGACAATCGAGCCAGAGAGGAGCTTGACGGGGAATGAGGCGGCAAACATTAGTAAGTAGTCGATGATTGCGGCCACCACTCGAACCCAGAAGCCGGCATAGTGAGGCGCCGCGATCAGAGAAAGAGCCTGAACCGGTGGAGATGGCCAGCTAGTAAGCGTAGCGCCACAGCGTTGACAAAACTGGGCGTCGTCGGCGCTGCAGAAGCCGCAACCATTGCAGAAGATGGAAGTCGTCGGCATGCGCGAAGCCAATATAGACCGATACGTTCAGTTTCCGCAAAGTCAGCCTGCTGACAAGGTGCCGCGGTTCGGCAGGCTTTTACATTCGTCTATTGCTCCGATTGGGGGATTCGGAAGTCGCGCAGCGAAAGCTCCAACCCGCCGTATTCGGGATGATCGTTATTCCCGATCGTGAAGGCGACGTCGAGTGCGTCGCCGGCAAGGAGCGGTCTTTTCTGCAGGCGCTCGGCCATGTGCCAGCCGAGAGCGTCGAAAGTGATTTTCGGTCGCAGATCGGTTCTCAGTTCTCGGTTCTCAGTTCTCAGTCGATTGCCCTCATAGCCTTCAGCAACGGCTGCGGCCTTTTGATCACGCCGGATCGCGGCGCCGTCGGGATGGCAGCGCGGAGTTGCCAAGATGGCAGCCGCCGAGAGTTCCCTCGATTCGGCGCCCGCTCTCAGTTTCAATTTGACGTGCTTGTCTTTCAGAATCCGCGGAGGCGCGGCTAACTCTACCGCGCGCGCGGCGAATACCGGTTCGGGATTTCCCATGCCATAGGGCTCCAGCATCTGCAGCGCTTGAAACAGGTTGGGCGTGATCTCGGTCAGATCCAATTCAGCATCCAGATCGAGAACCGGATCGAAATCCGCCGGCGTGAGGCGGGTTCGGGCAAAGGCATCGAGCTTGGCGCGCAGATCGGCGACGTTCGCGGAGGGCATGGCGAATCCGCAGGCGTGGGAGTGGCCGCCGTAGCGGGAAAAAAGATTGCCGCACGATTCAATCGCCTCCAATAAGTGGAACGCGCGAATCGAGCGGCCGGAGCCGAAGGCCTCTGCGCCATCGCGCGAAATTACCACGGCTGGGCGGTTATAGCGCTCTACTACCCGTGTTGCCGTGATGCCGATGACGCCGCGGTGCCAACCCTCGCCGTCCACGACGATGCAGTAGGCATCGCACAGGGCCGGATCGCCGGTGAAGCGCTCCTCCACCGCGCGCAGGATCCTCCGCTCTTCTTCCTGACGGTCGGAGTTGAGATGGTCAAGTTTGGCGGCGAGCTCGCGGGCCCGGGCCGGGTCTTTCACGCTGAACAGTTCGATCACGTCGCGGGCCACGTCCATACGCCCGGCGGCGTTGATGCGGGGCGCGATACGGAACCCGACTTCGCCGGACGTGGGCGGACGCTTGGCGGAAATCTGGGCGACCTCGAGCAGAGCCTTGAGTCCAGGATTCACCGCGCTGCGCAACGCGTCGAGTCCCAACGACGCGAAGACGCGATTCTCGCCAGTGAGCGGCACGGCGTCGGCGATGGTCGCGATCGCGACGACCTTCATGAACGACATCAGGAGTTTGTTTTGCAGGTTCGCATCCAGGCGGCGCTGCATCAATCCCTGGGCAACCTTGAAAGCGACCCCCGCGCCGCAGAGTTGTTTGTAGGGATATTCGCAGCCCTTCTGATTCGGATTGACCACGGCCAGGGCATTGGGCACGCCATCGGGACCGGGCAGGTGATGATCGGTGACGATCAGATCGACGCCGAGGCGCTTCGCTGTCTCTGCGGGGGCGAAGGCGCGAATGCCCATGTCGACGCTGATGATGAGACGAATGCCGGCCGCTGCCGCGCCCTCGATCACATCGTCGCGCATGTCGTAGCCTTCGCGAATGCGATGCGGCACGTGGAAATCGGCGGAGCCTCCGCAGAGCTCGATCGCGGTCTTCAGAATGATGACCGCCATGGTGCCGTCGACGTCATAGTCGCCGTAGATCAGGATGGGCTCCTTGCGTTCGATGGCGGCGTCGATGCGGTCGACGGCAGCGCGCAGACCCATCATACGCTCCGGGGCGTGGAGGTCGGAGAGCGAAGGCGAGAGAAATGTGGCGGCAGATTCTGCATTGGCGATGCCGCGGCGCACGAGCAGCGGGGCGAGGACATGCGCAGCGCCGACTACGCGGCGAAGTGTGGGATCGGAGCGCAGGGCGGCGATCAGGGAATCGACCTGCTCGTAATCGGTTGGCTTTTGAATCCAGCGCATAGAAGAGCGCTGTCATCCTGAGCGTGTTTTTTGCACGAGAGATGTCTGCACCTCGCCGCAAGATTGCACAGATTCTTCGCTTCGCTCAGGATGACAACAAGGAGCAGTTTACTACTGGAAAGGCGTTGACTAGTTTTCTTCGTCCTGGTCGGGCTCATCCATGGTGAGGCCGCCGAACTCGTCGGATACCTCGAGCAGATGCTGGTAGCGGTCGTACCACTCGGTGCTGACTTCGCAGAGGAACATCGATCCCTGGTAGGCCCAGCCGAGCTGCAGGAATCCCACTTTGCCGTCATGGGCGCGGAGCCAGCGGGCATCTTCGACGTCATCGGCGTCAGTGAACTCGGAGTTGGTCAAGCGCTGCACCATCTCATCGAGCTCGGTGCGCTCGAGCGTCCAGGAGTGCATGGTGAGGAAAGGAGCGCCCGCCGCCTTGGCCAGTTCCACGAAATCTTTCCAGCCGTCAGGATTGCCGCCCATTTCCCACATCACGCATTGCACCTCGTCATAATCCACATAGCCGTGGAAGCGGCGCATGCCGTGGCCTTCGATGAAGGCGACCATGTCGTCTTTTACTGTAGTGAGATCGTCGGGAATGGGAGACATATTGGGGAAAGCTCGCAAGCTTTTATTGTATGCTGTTCGACCCTTGGGTGCCAGCGCGAGGCTTGCGATCAGTGAGAGGGCGCTGGCGTTGTTGCGGACATCAACGCCGCGAACATGCGGTAGAACTTTTCTACGTCGAGGTCGAATTGGATTTCGACGGGCTGTGCGGCGGGCCGCAGGGAACTTTTGGCAGCAAAGGTGAGGGTGTTGCCGTAGCCGGCGCCTCGGTCCAGATCCACGGCCATGTAGCGGGTCTCACTCTTCGTGATGATGGTCGGATCGATCCATGACGCGGCGGCAAGTTCGTCCCACATAATGTCGGCGCCGGGCGTGAGCATGGCGAAACGCGCGATGTAGCGGGCCAGCGGAGTTCCGCTGGCTTCGATTTGTTTTACGAGCGCGGACGTCATGTGGGTCTTGATGGAAATGTCGGTAGGCGTGCAGACGATTTTTTCCCAGGGCGCGCGCAGAACGATCTCCGCCGAGTCTGGATCGAACCAGAAGTTGAACTCGTGTCGCGGGTTATTGAGGAATTCGGGATTGTCGGTTTGCGGACTCAGGCTTCCACCCATGAAGACGAGTTCCTGCGCCAACTCCGGGAACTGCGGGTCGAGCGAGATGGCGAGCGCGAGGTTGGTCATCGGTCCGCCCTCGTAGATGGTCACTTCATGCGGATATTTGTGGACCATGCGAATCAGGAAATGGGCTGCATCCTCGTTGGCAGGCTTCGTTTCGGGCTGGCCCTCGGGAAGTGGAGGCACGACAGACGCTTCATGCCACCAGCGGTCATCCCACGCACCGGCGTAGGCGACCTTGCCGTAACGCTGCTGCCATATTTGAGATTCCTCGCGGGTGCGGACCAGCGGGAATGCCGCGCCGGGCACGACGGGAATGTCGATGCGGCCGATAATTTCCAGCAGGCGCAGAGCGTGAGCCACCTCCTCGTCGCGCCACTGATCTCCACTCACGACGGTGATGCCGAGCACTTCCACCTGCGGAGACTGAATCATGACGGCGAGCGTCTGCATGTTGCTGCCGCCGGGACCGGAACAGTCCTCGTTGATGATGACTTTGCGGCGGGGCTGGGCGAGAGCAAGGGAACTACACAGCACCACCAACAACGCGGCCCGGTCGATTCTGAGACTTCCCATCAATTCTCCAAGTTAGAGTTTGCACCTGCAACTCGGCGTAAAAAAGCTGGGGCAGGCTGTTTGTTTCAGCCTGCCCGAGAATGCATTTCAAACCGCTCTAGAATCTGAGCTTGAGGGCGAATTGAATCAAGCGCGGGTTGTTCACCGTGCCGGTGACAACGCCGAAAGTAGCGGTCGAATTGATATCCTGCTCTCCGGTGCCGGAGCCACCCTGCAAATAGAGCTGGGGGTGGTTGAACAGATTGAAGAACTCCGCCCGGAATTGCAGATTCATGCCCTCACGGAAGGACAACGGGAAGTCCTTGATAATCGAGAAATCGGTGTTCACGAAGCGAGGACCGTAAAGCGGTGCGCGGGCTGCGGTACCGAGTTCGCCGGCCGGAGCCGACTGAAAGGCGCAAGGGTTGAACCAGTTTTTGAATGTATGGATCTGCGTCGGGCAATTGGTACCGCCGGGTTCCGGACCGGCCTTGTTGGGGTCGCCGACCTGGTTGGGGCGAGAGTAGGTGTTGCCGTTATACGAGAAAAATGTCCCTGACGGGTTGCTGCTATCCACGACGAACAACGGGAAGCCGGACGTGATTCTCTGGATTAAATCCAACTGCCAATTTCCAAATACCGCGTTGGCAGCGCCCCCCCAATTGCTGCCGAAATGTTTGCCCTTGCCGAATGGCAGGTCGTAGAGAACGCTGGCGGTGAAGCTGTCGTTCAGATTCAACTGCGACAAACCCCAGTCCAGTTTCGCGGTTCCAGGCAGCGGATAGTAAATAGCGCCGGGATTTGTGCCCAAGCCATCCGGCATCCCCGAGTCGAAGGTGCGGGACCACGTGTAGCCTAACAAAGCATAGAGGCCGTGGCGGGTACTCTTGGTCTCCGCCTTTATCAGGAGGCCGTCGTAACGAGCAGTGCCGACGCTGTTATTGCTATCCACGCTTTGAAACGGTGCTGCGTAAGGGAAGTTTCCAAAACCGCAGCCCAAGGTGTAGCCGGTAACTACGCCACACGCACCGGGCTGATTGAGGTTTTCGTTCGCCTGGCTCACCAGGATGTGCGTACTCTTCGAACCAGCATAGCCTGCAGTGAGGACTACGTTTCCAGGCAACTGGTGTTCAATGTTTAGAGTGTATTGCTGGATCATACCCTGCTTGAAGTTGCGGTTCTGCGACTGAATCGTCCCCGAGTACGTGGAAGGATTCACCGGGGAGCTATAAACGGCACCAAAACCGCCGTCAACGGTCGTGCTGGAAGGCGTGCCGGGGGCCAGAAGGAAGCCTCCCCCCAGTGCGCCGACAGGGCTCCCGTAGCCAAACAAGAACGTTGGTGGATCGACTTCTGCATAGTACGGCGGGTTCTGCCACAACCCTTGTCCGCCCTGATTCCAGGCGGAGTCGTGAAAGATGGCGTATCCGGCGCGGATGGCAGTCTTGTCGCTGCCCGTCGGCTTCCAGGAGAGTCCAATGCGCGGCTCCAGGGCATTCTTCTGGAATTGAATCCCTACACGGCCGTCCGTCGTGACGCAGGTGGTACAGCCGGTGAGGCCGGGGCTACCGTTCGGGACATACCACTTGAGGGTGGGAATATCGAAGTTCGATTGCCGATTTCCGACCTCAGTTTCGGGGGTTACCAGAGCCCAGGCCAATCCGAGATTCACGGTTAGATTGTTGGTTACGCGCCAGTCGTCCTGGACGAACGGGCGAATCAGTTTCCAGCGGCGGCCGACCGTAGCGCCCAGGAAGGTCTGGTCGTGGGCTGCGAAAACCCCCAGGCTCCCGATGAGCACATCCGAAACATCGTCGCCGGTCGCGGCCCCGGCCTCCACTGCAAACCCGTCCTGAAATGCGTTGTTTCTCACGTTCATCTGGTTGGCGCGGAAGGTGGCGCCAAAGCGGATATTGTGCTTGCCGCGAATCACATCGAGGGTATCAGAAACCGAGTAGACATTCGTCCCGCCCTGGTACGGCGCAAAACCGCGATCACCCAGCGACATGTAGGTGCTCATTAAGAACGAAGTCATACCGCAGCTCACGCAATCTTTGCTGGATTGGTTCAGGCTCGCGGGGTAGCCGGTGATCGAGTCGCAACCCGCTCCCAAATTACCGCCGAGAATGCCGATATTCGCCGCCTCGCAGGAACCCGGCCGGAAGGAGAGGATGTGGTTAAAAATCCGGCTGAATCCGGCAGTGAACTGGTTGATCATATTTCCGGAGAAGACGTGAGTTTCCGAAACGGCTACGTTGCGGCCGTGATTGTCGATGAACTGGTTGCTCCCAAAGGCGTTAGTTTCTGCCCATCCCGGGGAGCCGCCGGGTACATAATTTGTTGCCTGATCGTAGCTGAAACGCCCAAACACCGAATCCTTGCTGGAAAAGTTGTGGTCAAGACGAATGTCGAAGGTCCCTTCGTTCAGTTTCCTCACTGGCTCGTTGACGTAGTTGAAGCCGGTGCTGGTCGTATTGGGGGTCGGATAAAGCTGAATCACTTTCGCTCCGATCGGGCTGACCATCGCTGCCGGGATTACGTTGCACGGAGAGCCGCCGGTTTGCTGGCCGTTACTACCAGGCACGATGCCGTTACCCGAGTTGTCGCACTCGAGATTGCCTCCAAAAGGGTTTCTCAAGTTGCGGAAACCGTCAACATTCGTTGCTGGCGCACCCGGAGCGAAACCGGGACGAGCCACGCCGAAAGGATCGAAGCTATAGTCGTAATCACCGTTCTCGTTCGCCGTTACCATGGCGGAGCTCGGAACGAGCCCGTTGAAAGGTATTCCGTGACGCTGCATCTTGGCCTGATAATCCGCAAAGAAAAACGTCTTATTCTTCTGGATTGGGCCGCCCAGCGAACCGCCAAACTGATTCAGATTGAACTTTTCGACCGACGTCGCGAAGCGGCTGGCGGAGTCCAATTTCGTGTTGCGGAAGAACTCGAATAACGAACCATGCCACTGATTCGTTCCTGACTTCGTCGTAACGAGTACTGTGGGACCGGCGCGTTCCCCATATTCCGCAGAGTAGTTGTACTCAAGAACTTTGAATTCCTGGATGTCATCGATCGAAGAGAAGATTGCGATCCCTCCTTCATCCAGTTGATTGTTGTCATTGCCGTCGAGCAACCAGTCCGTACTCTGAGCGCGCGAGCCACCGACCGAAAGCGAAAAGGAGCCGCGAGTGGAAGCTTCGCTGCTGGCGGCGCCATTGAAAAAGCTGACGGGGCTGGTCTCTGCCGTTGTGCCCGGCGTTAGCGTTGCCAGTTGCACGAAATTTCGTCCATTCAAGGGGAGTTCCGCAACTTCCTCGGCGGTGATGACCTGACCGAGGGTTGGGGTTGTCGTTTCGACTGCGACCTCCGTCGCGTTTACCTCAACGTTCGTACTCACGGATGCTGGAACCAGTTTGAAGTCGAGTTCGCGGTGTTCATCGATCTGCAAGCGGACGTTTTTCGCCTCTGAAGCCTTGAATCCTGTGGCTTCCACTTTAATCGTGTAATCGCCGACGCCGAGCAAGGGAACCAGGAAGTGCCCAGTATCGTCGGCTTTCGACTCGCGAGAACTGTTTGTGGCCTGGGCGATCACGGTTACTTTGGCGCCCGCCACCACCGCTCCGGAATTGTCCGTGACCGTACCCGAGAAACTCCCGGTTGCCTGACCGTACAGGAGGGGGGTGAACAGACATGCCAACGAGCCGAGAATCAACGCGACGCGCGCCTTCTGACTGAACATTGCTTGAACCCCTTTCGGTGGTTGCACCGCATAGACAAAAAGACCCTCCCGCTTGGCGAGAGGTCAGGAGGTCCTCAGACCGCAGACACGGCTTATAAATTGCCGCTCACCGGTAAGTCAAGTAGTTTCGCAGTAGACAGAGGACTGGTGGCTGCCATTCTTCCGCATCGGCCGATGCGGAAAACCGCTTCGTGATGTTGATTGTTGAGAGTTCGAGTAATCGGCGATTTGCAGCCAGGCGCAGATGCTGCTCAGAGTTGCCGGCGAAGACACTCAGAGTCAAAGCGAGCGCGGTCGTAAAAAGATTTCTGCGTTCCCACACCTGTGGTGGACAAGGCGGCGTAGAGATTGGCGCGGCGAACCGCTTCCTTTTCGGGCACTCCCTCGCCTAGAAAAACGGCGAAGCTGCCGATGAAGGCATCGCCCGCCCCGGTGCTGTCAATGGCGTTGACCGCGAACGGGGGCACGTGCTCGATGGCGTCGCGGCTTGCGAGAAGAGATCCATTCGCTCCCAGTGTGATGATCACGCGGCGAATGCCGCTGGCCAGGAGTTTCTCGGCGCACTTCTTCGCTTCCTCAACATTTTTCACCGGGCAGCCGGTAATCGTCTCGGCTTCACTCTCGTTGGGAACGAAGTAGTCGAGACCTTTCAGCGCACCCAGATCTACGGGTTGCGCGGGCGCGGGATTGAGGATGCAGGGCACGCCGTGCTTGCGCGCGAACTCGATGGTGTAATAAACGGTCTGCACCGGAATCTCGAACTGCAGCACAATGCAGTCGGCGGACTTCAAGGTCTCAGCAGCGGCGTCAACATCGGCGGGCTTGAGCGCGTCGTTAGCTCCCTTCACCACCAGAATTCTGTTCTGACCGTTGGGTTCAACGAAGATAGGCGCGACCCCACTCGACAGTCCCTCCACTTCCTTCACGTGAGTGGAATCGATTCCCTGCTTGCGGAAGTTCTCGATGGTCGCGGGACCGAAGAGGTCGCTGCCCACGCGCGCGACCATAAAAACCTCCGCACCACACAGACGCGCCGCTACCGCCTGATTCGCGCCCTTGCCGCCGAAGCCGAGATCGAATTTCTGTCCGAAAATAGTTTCGCCGGGCTTGGGGAATTGATTGGTGAACGTCGTCAGGTCAATGTTGGCGCTGCCAACTACCGCAATTCGAGGGCGCTTCGCCATAGTCGTCGCATTGTCTCCGAAAGCTTGAGGAAGGCCGAGTCTATTCAGCGCACCCGGAACGTGTCAACGGTGGCGCAGTCGACGAAAGAGGGAGCACCGTTTCTGTTATAGTTTCGTTCCGCGATCATTACGCTCTGGAGTCAGTTCTGGATCGTTAAGTTTCTGGGAGGATCCCATGCCCCGCAATGTCCGCTGTGCCCTGATTCAAGCCAGCAACGCGCTCTCGACCGAACGCCCCCTCGCACAAATCAGGAAGGCGATGATCGACAAGCACCTGAAGCTGATCGAGCAGGCGGCGCGCAAGAAGACGCAAGTCCTCTGCCTGCAGGAACTTTTCTACGGACCGTATTTTTGTGCGGAGCAAAACGCGCGCTGGTACGAACTGACTGAACGCGTGCCCGACGGTCCGACCACGCGTCTCATGCAGAAGATTGCGGCCAAGCACCGCATGGTGATCGTGGTTCCGGTTTACGAAGAGCAGATGCCGGGGGTTTACTTCAACACCGCCGCCGTCATCGATGCCGACGGCCGCTATCTCGGCAAGTATCGCAAGCATCATATCCCGCACTGCCATCCCGGATTCTGGGAGAAGTTTTATTTCACTCCCGGCGATCTCGGTTATCCCGTGTTTGAAACGAAGTATGCCCGCGTGGGCGTGTACATCTGCTACGACCGCCATTTTCCGGAGGGCGCACGCATCCTCGGATTGAACGGCGCCGAAATCGTTTTCAATCCTTCCGCCACGGTCGCCGGACTCTCGGAATATTTGTGGGAACTGGAACAGCCCGCACATGCTGTGGCCAACGGATACTTTATAGGAGCGATCAATCGTGTGGGGACCGAGAAGCCGTGGAGTATCGGCGAATTCTACGGCAAGAGTTATTTCTGCAATCCGCGGGGGAAGATCATCGCCCAGGCCAGCCGCGACAAAGACGAAGTGGTGGTTGCGGATCTGGACCTCGACATGATCGCCGAAGTCCGCAAGGTTTGGCAGTTCTTCCGCGATCGTAGACCGGAAAGCTATGGTCCGCTGACGACGCAGACCGGAACATCTGCCGCAGCGGACTGAGTGTAAGTTCTCATCGTTAGCTGAAAACCAATGACGACCCCGGACCCCACGCAACTCCGCGCGCGAATCGAATCCAGCCCTCTTTATAACGAGGACCTTGCGCCGGCTAGTGCCGAGCGCCGGCAGTGGGGCACGTACAACTTCGCGGCGCTGTGGATTTCGATGTCGGTGAACATCCTCACCTACATGCTGGCTGCGAGTTTGATTCAAGGAGGGATGAACTGGAAGCAAGCGGTTGCGACCATCTTCCTGGGCAACGTAATCGTGCTGGCTCCCATGCTTTTGAATTCGCATCCTGGAGCAAAGTATGGGATTCCGTTTCCGGTTCTGGCTCGCGCTTCGTTCGGAGTTCTAGGGGCGAACGTCGCGGCAGTTCTGCGCGCGCTGGTCGCGTGTGGATGGTTCGGCATTCAGACATGGATCGGCGGCGAGGCCATCAGCACCTTGCTGGCAACGCTCGCTCCCAGCTGGAAAAATTTTTCCTACGGCCCGGCGGTCTGTTTCTTCCTTTTCTGGCTGATCAACCCTGCAGTCGTGCTCAAGGGAATCGAATATATTCGAGTTCTGCAGGGCATCAGCGCGCCGGTCTTGCTGGGCGTTGGGTTGCTTTTGTTGGGATGGGCCTATCACGCGGCCGGCGGCTTCGGCCCCATGTTCTCCGTGCCCTCGCGGTTCACGACGTTTCCTGATTTCCTGAAGTTCCTGATTCCCGCGCTCAACGGCACCGTTGGCTTCTGGGCAACCGTTTCATTGAACATCCCCGACTTCACACGGTTTGCGCGTAATCAGCGGGAGCAAGTCATTGGTCAGGCCTTGGCGTTACCCACTACGATGACTCTGTACGCCTTCGTCGGGATCGTTGTCACCTCAGCGACCGTCGTCATCTATGGAACTGCGATCTGGGATCCCGTGCAACTGCTCAGCCGCTTTCATTCACCTGTGGCGGTGGTGATCTCGCTGGTCGCGATTCTGCTGGCCACGCTCAACGTGAACATCGGCGCCAATGTAGTTTCGCCGGCGAATGATTTTTCGAACTTGTGGCCGCGCGGAATTAGTTTTCGTACGGGCGGCGTCATCACCTGCTTTATGGGGATCGCGCTGATGCCGTGGAAGCTTCTCGCCAACTATGGAACGTTTATTTTCGGATGGCTTGGCGGATATGCGGCTTTTCTGGGGCCGGTGGCGGGCATAATGATCTGTGACTACTTCGTCATACGACGGCGAGTCTTGCAGGTGGACGACCTGTATCTTCGAGGCGGAGTCTATGAATACTCGCGAGGATTCAACTGGTGCGCGGTGGTCGGGCTGGTGGTGGGTGCGGGCACCGCTCTCGCTGGGCTAGCCGTTCCATCCATGCGCGCGCTCTATGATTATTCGTGGTTCGTCGGCTTTGCGGTCGCGTTCGCCGTGTACTACGCGATGATGAAGGTGCAGCAACAAACAGCGATTGCTCCGCAGGTATCCGCCTAACCGTTACGCCTTTCTTCCTTTCAGGAATTCGGGAAGGACATCTCGCTGGTAGATATCGAGCGTCTGCTCTTCGTCTCCACACATGAGATAGATGTTGAATTGCGTGACGCCCACTGCTGCCAGATCGCGCAACTTCTTATGATGAGCCTCGGCTGGCCCAACTAGACAGAATCGGTCGATCACTTCGTCGGAAACGAAATCTGCGTTGTCACTACCGACTTCGCAGTGATGCTGATAGTCATAATGGCCGCGATCCTGGACGAACGAAGTAAGTGCAGGCGGGAGATCTTCGGGCTTGTATTGCCGGATGAGATCCATCACATGATTCGAAACCAGGGCGGGGAACCATCGCACGCGCTCGCGAGCCACGCTCAAATCGCTCGAAACCCAAACCGGCGCCGCGGCCATCACGTCGATTCGGCCGGGATCGCGTCCCGCGGCGCGCGCGCCTTCTTTCACGAACCCCATGCACCATGCAATTAACGCGGGATCGGCGAACTGCAGAATGATTCCGTCGGCCACTCGCCCGGCCATGTGCAGCACTTTGGGACCGTAGCCGGCAATCCAAACGCGCGGCGAGTCTTTGGCCCAGGTGAGTCGGGTCGGTTGACCGTCGTGTTGCACTTCTTTGCCGGACGTAAGATCGCGGAACTCCGCCACGGCGGCTTCCAACTGCGACCAACTGACGGGCTTCTTACCCATCACTCGGCGCGAGCTGTCGCCGCGCCCAATGCCGAGTTCCATCCGTCCACCCGAAATCAGATTGAGAGTTGCAAACAAGCTGGCCGTCACGGTCAGGTCGCGGGTCGCGGGATTTGTCACGCACGTACCCAGGCGCATGCGCTGCGTGTTGGTCGCCATCAGCGTCAACAGTGGATACGGTTCCTTCCACAAAACGTGAGAATCGAAAATCCAGCCATATTCAAATCCGGCGCCCTCGGCTTGCCTCGTCAGGCCTACGATTCGTTCGATCGAGATATCAGGTTTCAATGCGATGCCGAATTGCATGGCCGGTCCCTCTCATGGAGAAATGATTCAGAAACTGATTGTGAACTGAGTCACTGAAGTGCGGCAGTTTAGCATAGAATTCTTTTCTCATCTCGGCCAGAGTCGCGGCGCCGGCCGAGCCGACGGAGGACTCGATGGGTTTCGACACGATCATCAGAAACGGTTCCGTGGTGACGGCAACGGACACTTACACCGCGGACGTTGCTATTGCGAAGGGCAAGATCAGCGCCATGGGAACGGATCTTCCGGCGCAGAACGCCAGCAGAATTCTGGACGCGTCGGGCAAACTCGTCCTCCCCGGCGGAATCGACGTTCACACTCATCTCGACATGCCCTTCGGCGGCACGACCAGCGCTGACGACTTTGAAACCGGCACGCGGGCCGCCGCGTTCGGCGGCACAACCACTTTGATTGACTTCGCAATTCAATACAAAGGCCAGCCGTTGCGCCAGGCCTTCGACACGTGGATGAGCAAAGCCGCGAGCAAAGCCACGTGCGATTATGCATTTCACTGCATCGTGACCGACGTCTCCGGCGGGCAGCTTTCTGAAATGAACGATCTGGTGCGCGAAGGCGTGACGAGCTTCAAACTATTCATGGCGTATCCCGGCGTGTTCATGCTCGACGATGGCAGCATCTTCAAAGCGCTGCAAAATACGGCGAAGAGCGGCGCCCTGGTCTGCATGCACGCGGAAAACGGGAGCGCGATTGACGTCATCGTGCAGCAGGCTTTGGCTGAGGGAAAGCGAGCGCCGAAATATCACGCGCTCACTCGTCCTACTACCGCAGAGGCCGAGGCGGTAGGGCGAGCGATTGCGCTTGCCGAGATGGCGGGCGCGCCTATCTACATCGTCCACTTGAGCTGCAATGACGCGCTCGAGAAAATTCGCGAGGCGCGCGATCGCGGACTTCCCGTTTACGCCGAGACCTGCCCGCAGTATTTGTATCTCTCGCTCGAGAACATGGATGCGCCCGGTTTTGAAGGAGCGAAGTACGTGTTCACTCCGCCGCTGCGCGAGAAGTGGCACCAGGAAAAACTTTGGCAGGGCCTGAAGCACGATCATCTGCAGGTTGTCTCCACCGACCACTGTCCGTTTTGCTTTAAGGAACAAAAAGAAATGGGCCGCGACGACTTCACGAAAATTCCAAACGGTGGCCCAGGCGTGGAGCACCGCATGAGCCTGATCTTCTCTGGCGGCGTGGCCAGCGGACGCTTCAATGCGAACCGTTTTGTGGAACTGGTCTCCACGACTCCGGCCAAATTGTTCGGGCTTTACCCGCGCAAAGGCACGATCGCGGTCGGCAGCGACGCCGATCTTGTGATTTTCGATCCCAAGCGCAAGCACACCATCAGCGCCAAGACTCACCACATGCGGGTCGATTACTCGATGTTCGAGGGCATCGAAGTCACGGGCATGCCAGACATGGTTCTTTCGCGGGGCGAGGTTGTGGTTGAGGGAGAAAAATTCCTGGGCCGCGCGGGCCGAGGAGAATTTCTGCGACGGGCAAACTATGCGCAGGTCAACGGCTAGACATCGCAATCTCAACAACGGCAATCTCACTTGTGGCTTGCGGAGAAGAAGAGTACAGTTACTCGTTTTCCAAGGGAGAACGCGATGTACACGCCGCCGAGTCTGACGATCGCGCTGTTGATGATGATTACCAGCGCCATCTGCTGGGGTTCCTGGGCTAACACGTACAAGGGCGTCAAGAATTATCGGTTCGAACTTTTTTATTGGGACTACGCGATCGGCATTTTTCTGGTTTCTCTGATCCTGGCCCTCACCATGGGAAGCAGCGGCCACGATGCTTTCAGCTTCGTGAATAACGTGCAGGCCGCGGACGTTTCCAACATCGCCTCCACTCTGGTCGGCGGGGCCATTTTCAATCTGGCGAATCTTCTGCTCGTTGCCGCAATCGACATGGCGGGACTGGCGGTCGCGTTCCCCGTATCGATTGGAATCGCACTGGTGGTAGGCGTCGTGTTGAACTTCATCCTGCAACCCAAGGGCAACGGCCTGCTTTTGGCGGGAGGGGTTGTATGCGCGTTCGTTGCCGTCGTGCTCGACGGAAAAGCTTACGGAAGTCTGGCGAGTTCCGGGCGCACCGTTTCGAAAAAGAGCATTGTCACTTGCGTAGTGTCAGGTGTGCTCATGGGGCTGTGGAGCCCCTTCACGACCTACGGCACGACCCGCGGAAACGCGCTGACTCCGTACAGTTCCGTGGTATTTCTCACTCTGGGCGCGCTGCTCTCGTGTTTTGTCTGGAATCTTTATTTCATGAGAAAACCGCTCGCCGGGGAACCGGTGGGCTTCGGCGGATTCTTCACCGCTCCGGCGTCGGGGCATCTCCTCGGCCTGCTCGGCGGAGTGATCTGGGGCACGGGAACGGTCTTCAATGTTGTGGCAGGAAAAGCGACTACCTTCGCCATCTCTTACGCGATCGGCCAATCGGCACCGATGGTCGCGGCGTTGTGGGGAGTGCTAGCGTGGAAAGAATTTGCGGGCTCGGGAAAGAGCGCCAAATTTTATCTTGCGCTCATGTTCATCTTTTACGGGCTGGCGATTCTGCTGGTCGCGCGCGCGAACGGCTGAGCGCGATTCCGAAACCAACGCCGCCTAAAGCAGCATGCCGGCAATGGACGCCGACATCAGGTTGGCCATCGTCCCCGCCAGCATGGCGCGGACGCCCAGCCGGGCCAGTTCACCTCTCTTGTTGGGCGCGAGCGCGCCAATGCCGCCAATCTGGATTCCAATCGAACTGAGATTCGCGAAGCCGCACAGCGCGAACGTGGCAATCGTAAACGACCGCGGATCGAGAACCGCCCTTTGCGGCCCGAGCATGGAAAAGGCAACCAGCTCGTTAAGCACCATGCGGGTGCCCAGCAGGTTGCCGATCGCCGGACAATCGCGCCAGGGAATTCCGATGACCCAAGCCACCGGCGAGAACAGCACGCCAAGAACGCTCTCCACGCTCACCGGGAACCACGCGACGTGGTGGTGAATGCCGCCGAAAATACCATCGAGCAGATGGACCAGCGCGATAAACGCAATCAGCATAGCGCCAATGTTCAACGCCATGTGCAGGCCGTCGCCGGTACCACGCGCGATGGCGCCCAGCAGATTTTCGTGGCTTTCCTTCGTCGTTTCCTCTTCACTCATCACCACGCGCCCGGCGGTTTTGGGCACTTCGGTTTCGGGTACAAGCATCTTCGAAACGAGGATGGTGCCGGGAGCAGTCATAATCACGGCGCTGAGCACATGCCGTGGCTCAGCGCCGAAGGCGAAGTAGGCGGCCATGATCGATCCGGAGACGTGCGCCATGCCGCTGGTCATCACGGTCATGAGTTCGGAGCGCGTGAGGTCGGGCAGGAACGGGCGAATGGTCACCGGCGCTTCCGTCTGGCCCATGAAAATGCTGGCGGCAACGTTAAGCGACTCGGCGCCGCTGGCGCCCATGATGCGCGTCATCGCCCAGGCAGCAATCCGAATAACGAACTGCATAATGCCATAGTGATAGAGAATTGCGAAGAGGGCACAGATGAAAACGACGGTCGGCAGCACCTGGAACGCGAAGATGAAACCGACGCTCGAACCCTGCTTGCCCAGCGGGCCGAAGA
>Ga0210399_10000344_pt1 | contig 37752 bp, 30 predicted proteins | sample IncBWC14MmetaG_FD_150865 | JGI IMG/M metagenome (GOLD analysis project Ga0210399, IMG submission 150865) | Forest soil microbial communities from Barre Woods Harvard Forest LTER site, Petersham, Massachusetts, United States - Inc-BW-C-14-M | ecosystem: Environmental > Terrestrial > Soil >... | reverse complement strand
CGCCTTCCCTTCCTTCGGGGAGGAGGGGGGCCCCGTCTTTGACCGGCGCCGATCCCGCACGCGCCCACCCATCCACCAGCCCTCCCGCCGTCAGGGCCAGCAGCAGGGGCAGCCCCAGGCCGCGGAAGAGGCGGTCGATGGCATCACTCCGCCGGGCCAGCTGATCGAGGATGATGACACCTCCTACCGCCACCACCCAGAGGAGAGCGACCCGCGTCTCCGCCGGATCGGGGGCGGTGAGGGAAGGGAGGTAGCGGCCGACCGGCCACGCCCCGGAGAGCGCGGCCCACACCCGCGTGGGGCGATTCCCCCGGTTGAGGAGGAGGAGCCGTGTCGGCTCCGCGATCATGAATGCGGCCAGCGCGAGCCCCGACGAGATAAGGGGCCATCGCCAGCGCATGAGGCCGCGGGCAGGACCCGCCGCGCGGAAGGCGAGCGCGAGGCCCAGGAACGGCATGAGGGGCACGAGCAGACGACCCGGAGGGCATTGCCCTCCCCACCACATCCGCCATCCAAGGACCGGAGCCAACACCGAAACCGCGAGGAGAGCCGCGGGGAGAGTCTCTGCCCAGGGCCGTCGCGCGAACAGGCCGATCCCGGCCAGGGCGAGCAGGAACACGGGCGCGCAGGGCAGGAGGCCGAAGGAGCGGTCCAGCAGGAGGCCGAGAGCCGCGCGCAGCGGCGATCCGCCCGGCTCCGCGGGGGCGGCCCCCCCATAGATGGCCAAGGGGGTGGGATGGCCGTAGATGTGCTGAAAGTAGGCCAGGTAGACCGCGGCCATGGCCCCCGCGATCCCCAGGAAGACAACGAGGGAACGACCCCGCAGACGGAGAAGACCCAAAAGGCCGAGGACACCCGCGGCCGGGATCATCTTCACGTGCAACCAAGGCAAGGCGGCGGCCAGGAGCGCCGCCGCCGCCGCCCCCCCGGGGCCCGGGGCGCTCAGGAGCAGGCCGAGGCTCAAGGCGAGAGCAAGAGCGGAGGGCACCTCCGTGTAGAGGTGGAAGGAGTAGAAAGCCACCGGAGGCCCGACCGTGGCCGCCCAAGCCCAGAGCGCCGCCCCCTCGTCCCCCGTCAAGCCGAGCGCGAGGCGCCGCACCTGGAGGGCCAGGGCGGCCCCGAGCAGGGCCATCACCACCACGCAGGCCGAGCGCCCCCCCGCCGCGTAGAGCGGGGCCAGCAGCACGGGGAGACCCACGCTGTGCGCGGGGTAGGGCCGGCCGTCGCGTCGCGGGCTGCCGTAGTGCGGGGTGAGGGGCCCCGCCGAGTATTCCCGCCAGTCCCCACGGGCCAGGCCCTTCTCCAGGTCGAGGTCGTGATCCCGCCACAGGCTCTGGGCCATGAGCAGGTAGTGCGGCTCGTCCCCGGACGCGCTGAGGCGGGTCGTGTAGGAGAGGCCGGCGAGAATGAGTAGACCCGCGGAGACGGCGAAGAGCCAAGGGGGGCTGGGGCGCAACCCGCGTCCCCATCCCCCCACCTTGGGCGCGAGGGCGACGGCCAGGGCCAAGACGATGAGCACGGGGCCCAGAGGCCCGTTGAGCACGCCCAGGCAGGGCAGCCGTTCCACGATCGGGGGAACGCGGGCGAGCGCGATGAGGCCGACTCCCCAGGCCAACGCGGCGGCGGGAGCGGCCCAGGCCGGGGTCGGCTTCGCGCTCACCCGGGAATCCTACCTCGGGCCCGCCTTCCTCTCCCGGATTGACGCCCGGAAGCACGATCGGGCATGATCCCAGGGATCCCATGCGGTGCCCGAAGTGCTCGAAGGAGAACCACCCCGACGCCGTCCGCTGCCTGCATTGCGGCAGCAGCCTGGCCGTGGCCCTTCTGGAGGTGATTCGGGGCAACGTGGCCGAGAAGATCCACTTCCTGCGCAGTCGCTCCTACACCCTGGGGCGGGCCCGCCAAAATGACCTCTGCCTGAACGAGCCGTCGATCTCCAAGGTGCATGCGCGAATTCTGTACGAGAAAGAGCGGTTCTTCGTCGAGGACCAGGGGAGCCTGCACGGCGTCTACGTGAACGCGGCCAAGGTGCAGAAGACGGAGCTGACGCCGGGAGCGCAGGTGCAGCTCGGCAACCTGACCTTGAAGTTCTCCTCCCTGGGCTCCGATCACTCCACCGCCCAGATCGCGGAATTCCCCTGGATCGAGCAGCAGCAGCTCTTGCTTTCCCTGGTCCAGACCCTCAACTCCACCCTCGTCCTGAGCCAGGTGCTGGAGCAGGTCTTGGACGCGGTCATGCGCATCACGCGCGCGGAGCGGGGCTTCCTGCTCCTGGCCGACAACTCCGCCGACGCCGAGCGCTATCCACCCGTGGCCGGCCTTCGCCTGCGGGTGGCGCGCGGCAAGGGTGACGAGGCCCCCCTCACGGAGGTCAGGGGCATCTCGAACTCGGTGGTTAAGAAGGCCCTGGCCACGGGCGAGATCGTGGCCACCGGAAACGCGCTTGCCGACCCCAACCTGGGGTCGGCCCCCAGCGTGATCGCCATGGACCTGCGCACGATCGTCTGCATCCCTTTGCGCTCCCCGCGGACGGAGGCGGACAGCAACGGCGGCTATCCCCGGGCCCTGGGGGCCCTCTACGTCGACAACCAGGAGACATCCGTCCCCTTCAGCCCGGACGGTCTCAAAGCCGCGGAGGCCCTGGCCCGTCACGCCGCCCTCGCCATCGAGAACGCCCAGCTCTTCGAGCGCGAGCAGCACACGATCGAGGAGCTGAAGGAGGCCCAGAAGCAGCTTCTGCAGTCCGAGAAGCTGGCTACCATCGGCCAAATGGCGGCGGGCATTGCCCACGAGCTGAACACGCCTCTGACCTACATCATGGGCAACGTGGAGCTCCTGGAGGCCCAGAACCTGAGCGCCCCCCAGAGCGAGATGCTCGCGTCGGTGGCGCGGGGAGCGGACCGGCTCAAGACCCTGGCCCACAGCCTGCTCGCCTTCAGCCGGCCGTCCCAGGAGGAGATGACCCCCCTCTCCCCCAACGAGCTAATCGAGCGCAGCCTGGAGATGTGCCGCTACCAGATCGTCAAGAGCGGGGTCCAGCTGGAGAAGGACCTCGCCCCCTCCTTGCCCCCCGTCATGGGGGTTTCCAGCCAGCTCGAGATGGCCCTCATCAACCTCACCGTCAACGCCCTCCACGCCATGGCGGGGACGGGCGGCCGCCTCACCGTCCGGTCGGCCCGGCAGGGTGACGGGGTCGAGATCGCGATCTCGGACGAGGGCCCGGGCATCCCGGAGTCGATCCGCCAGACCGTGTTCGAGCCCTTCGTCACCACCAAGCCCGAGGGGAAGGGGACGGGTCTGGGCCTCTCCAACGTCCTCATGGTCGTCGAGCGCCACAAGGGGCGCATCGACTTCACGACCGCCCCCGATGTGGGCACGACCTTCCGCATCACCCTACCCGTGCCCTCCGCGGGCTAGCCCCCGCGACCCGGGGGCCCGTCACTCGTTTTTAGGGGGGGACTCTGCGGGGATGACGAACATCTCCTCCGCCGGGCGGAGGGGCCGGTCCAGCCATAGGGGCCGCCGCAGCCCGCCCGGGCCCGGCCCCGGACGGGCCTTGGCCAGCCACTCGCGGTAGACCGCCCCCGAGCGCGCGGTGTCCACGAGCACGTCCCCGTAGCGATCCTCCGCGCGGGCCCGCGAGACCACGACTTTCTGGTGCCAGCAGTGCATCCCGGAAACGGGGTCGGGGTGGACGGGGAAGGCGAGGTTCTGGTGAACGCCCCCGTCGCTCCACCAGATGCGGCTGGAGTCGGGATCCGGGCTCGGGAAGGGGCCCACGCCCTCGATCTGCCGCATGAGCACGGTCGTGCCCCGCCGCTCCAGAGCCACCCGGGCGGCCGACCAGCGGCTCCCCTCCCCCTCGTGGAGCCGCCAGCGACCCAAGTGGTGCGAGCAGGCCACCACCCCGGGCGCGATGCCTTCCGTGACCCAGACGTGGTTGACGAAATGACCGATCTCGGTGGTGACGCGCACCAGGTCTCCCGTCTCCAGGGCGAGCCTCTTCGCGTCGCGGGTGTGCACCCAGAGGGGATTCCGATGGGAGATCTCGTTCAGGTATTTGGCGTTCCCGCTGCGGGTGTGGATGAGGGTGGGGAGGCGGAAGGTGGGAAGCAGGACCATCTCCCCCTTTTCGGGGTCCAGGGCCTGGCGGTGGACGTGGCTGCGGATGTAGCCGGGGAGCGCTTCTTCGGGCCAGCCCCACTCCACGAGGGTGCGGGAATAGATTTCCAGCTTGCCGGACGGGGTCGGGAACCCCGCGAGGCGCTTCCCCCCCACCTCCACCCCCAGCGCCTTCCCATCCTTACGGAGGGGCCCCGTGCCCGCGGGCACGGTGAGGGGCTTCTCTTCCAGGCCGTGAACGTTCTCTTCAATGAGGAAGGCGCCGTAGCGCCGCATGTAGTCGAGGGGGGCGAGCCCTTCCTTAGCCGCCCTCTCCGGCAGTCCCGGCACGGCGTTCTCGAAGATCCAGCGGTAGTACTCGTGGACGGTGAGCTTCTCCCCCCCCCGGTAGGGCGACTCGAAGAAGTGGCGGATGCCCATGGACCCGTCGGGGTCGATCCGCCAGGAGAGGTCGATCCAGAACTCGTCCTCCTCCCAGACCTCGCCCGGGTTCGCTTCGTGGGTGGCCCGGAACACCTCCCCCCGCCGTTCGCGCGCCGCCCGCAGCACCGGTTGCCGAAAGCTCACCCAGCGGCCCGACTGCGTCTCCTGGCTCTGGATGTCGTGGCGCTCCCCGGCGTGGCCCATGGGGAGCACGAAGTCCGCGAAGCCCGCGGTCTCGTTCCAGATCGGGGTCAGGGCAACGTGGAGGCCCACGAGCGATTCGTCCTGGAGGACCTCCATCCAGGCCATGCCGTCGGGGTTGGTCCACACCGGGTTGTAGACGCGGGTGAAGTAGACGTCCAGCCGGCCCCGGCCCTCCTTCAGGAAATGCGGGAGCAGGAACGACATCTCGTAGTGGCTGAGCGGCCACTCGCGCGGGAAGAGAAGCTCGTTCCACTCCTTCGCCGGCGGCGGCTCCTCCCAGAAGACCGGCTTGTACTTGTTCCATCCGTGGGGGGAGGTGCCGCCGGGGGTGCCCACGCTGCCCGTGAGCACGGTCAAGAGCTGCAGGGCGCGCGCGACCTGCCAGCCCCCGAGGTTGCCGCTGGCGGAGCCACGCCAGACGTGGGAGGCCAGACCCCCCTTCGCCCCCCCGATGAGGCGCGCCACGGCCACGATCTTCTCGCGGGGGACGCCGCTCTCTCCTTCCGCAAATTCGGGGGTGTACTCCCGGTAGAGGTGCTTCAGGGCGGCCAGGAAAGAGGAGAAGCTCGGCTCCTCCCCGGGAAGCCGATCGGCCATGTACTCCCGCCAGTTCGTCCAGCGCTCCAGGTAGGCGAGGTCGGCCGCGCCCTCCTCCAGGATCAGTCGGGCCATGGCCAGGAGCACGGCCGCTTCGCTTCCGGGGTGGGTGGGCAGCCAATGGTCGGCCATGGAGGCGGTGTTGGAAAGGCGTGGGTCCATGACCACGAGGCGGGCGCCCTTGAGCTTGCCCTCGATGATGCGCTGGGCGTGGGGGTTGAAGTAGTGGCCGGACTCGAGGTGCGAGGAGAGGAGCAGGATCACCCGCGCGTTTGCGTGGTCGGGGCTGGGCCGGTCGTAGCCGGACCAAAGGGCGTAGCCCAAGCGGGCGGAGGCGGAGCACACGTTGGTGTGCGAGTTGTGGCCGTCGATCCCCCAGGCCCGCAGGATGCGGTCCATGGTTCGCTCGTAGCCGGCCCGACCCACGTGGTACATCACCTCGTTCCGTCGCCCCTCCCGGAACGCCTTCTGGATCCGACCCCCGATCTCGTCCAGGGCCTCCTCCCAGGTGACCCGGGCCCACTTCCCCTCCCCCCGCTTCCCCGTCCTGCGCAGCGGGTAGAGGATCCGCTCCGGGTCCTGGATCTGGTTGATGGTGGCGGGGCCTTTGGCACAGTTGCGGCCCCGGGACGCCGGGTGCAGCGGGTTGCCCTCGAACTTGCGGACCGTCATCGTTTCCTGGTCCACGTAAGCCAGAAGACCGCACGCGGCCTCGCAGTTGAAGCAGATAGTCGGCACCAGCTGGTAGCGCCTCTCGACGCGGCGCGGCCATTGCCTAGGGTCGTACTCCCGCCAGTCGTCCCATTGCTCGGGCGGGTGGTAGGGCTGCAGGCCGGAGCCGGGGGAAAGGCGCTCGATGGTCACGCGTTGGGTATCCGCTGGGGGGCCTGGACGTAGAGGTGTTCCCAGGTGAGGAGGCCGAGGAGGGCGAGGCCCCCCACCAGGAAGGGGTTAGCTATGGAGGCCCAGAGGAGGGCGAGCGGCAGGAGATGGCCCCCGGCCAGGACAACGGTGGTGAAGCGGGGGTCCTCTTGGATGAGGCGGGCCGCCCGCCGGGCGTCCTCCGTGGAGTGGTGTCCCCACACCTCTCCCGCCACCAGGAGGCCGCTCACTGGCAACAACCCGATGAGCCAGGCGGGGGCGAAGACGGCCGCGCCCGCCACCAGGGCCTGCACGATCAGGTGGGGGGCGAGGAGGGCCGACTGCCAGAGGTCCCGCCCCTTCGACTGGCCGAAGAGGAAGGCGGTGTAGACGGCGGTGGCTGCGGCCAGGAGGACGGTCAGCGCGACCAGGGCCCCGGGCAGGGGCAGGCGGAGGACGCCGAGGCCGAGGAGGACCTGAAGGCCGAGCAGGCCTCCGTACAGGGTGATGATGTAGGAGCCCCGGGTCAGCCAGGAACGCCATTGCGGCCGGGTCAGCGTCCACAGGAAGCGCTTCGGCTGGCGCAGGTCGGAGATCAGCAGGAGGCCCGTCACGGCCAGGAAGAGGAGGGCGAGAAGGGCCGCCCGCGAGCGCAGGGGGAACCCCGCAGGATCGAGCCAGGAGAGCAGGGCCGGAACCAGAAAGGCGCCCGCGGCCAGCGACTTCGTCCAGAGGTACGCGGAGACCTTCGCCCCCCAGGAGTTCCGGTGCTGCTCCTTCACGCCGTAGGTCCTGCGAGGCGCGCCCGCCTCCTCGGTCAGAGGCATGGGGGGCAGGGCGAGGGCGGGGGGGGCCTGCGACCACATGTAATCGGAGAGGGGCGGGGCCGCGGCCGGTACCAGAGCCGAGGCATCGGCGTCGATGTAGTAGACCTTGGGCCGCGTGCCTTTCTCGGGCTTGCGGACCTGGGTGGGAACGCGGCCGACCAGGCGCACGATCGTGGAATCGGGGGCGTCGAGGTCTCCAGCCACGATGGCTTGGGTGGGGCAGACCACGACGCAGGGGGGCTCGAGGCCGACCTCCACCTTATGCGCGCAGAAGTTGCACTTGGCCGCGGTCTCCGTGCGGGGGTCGATGTAGAGCGCGTCGTAGGGACAGCCCTGCATGCAGGCCTTGCAGCCGATGCAGCGGCGGGGGTCGAAGTCCACAATTCCGTCCCGCCGCGTGAAGAGCGCGGTCGTCGGGCAGATCTCGACGCAGGGCGCGTCCTCGCAGTGGTTGCAGCGGGTGACGGTGAAGGTCCGCCGGGTCTCCGGGAACACCCCCTTCTCGACGTACTTGACCCAGGTGCGGGCCACGCCCAGGGGGACCTCGTGCTCGGCCTTGCAGGCCACGGAGCAGGCGTGGCAGCCGATGCAGCGGCGGTTATCGATGAGAAAGGCGTAGTTCAAACATCGCGGATTCTAGCCGATCCGCGGGACGCGCGGTGGAGCTTCTACTCGGAGACGACCAACCGCCCGCGCAACGCCTCGTTCCCGGGTTCCAGGCAGCAGTGGAAGGGGAAGCTGCCCACCCGGTCGGGGGTGAGGTCGACGCTGGTGGTCCGGCCAGGGAGGATACGCTTCTCGATGCGGAGAGCGTCGAGGGCGAAGCAGTGCTCCACGTCCGCGGTGCGCAGGACGAGGCGCAGGGTCTCTCCCTTGCGGGCGTTCAGGGTCTTGGGTCGGAACCCCTCCCGCGAGGCCACCAGCTCCACCTGATCACTGCCGGCCGCGGCCCTCGTCGCGGGTTCCGCCCCCGCGGTGAGCACGCCCGCGCCGACGGCCAGACAAAGCAGACCGCGGATGCTCCCTCCTCTAGCGCTGCCGACCGTGATCCCGGCGCCCCCGGTCGGCCCCGCCGCGGTGCTCCCCGCCGCGGTGCTCCCCGCCCCGGTACTCTCCGCGCTGCCCCCCCCGGTTCTCGCCGCGGGGACGGTGCTCGTCGTGCCGCGGCGGGCCGCCCGAGTGGGAGCCCCCGCCGTCCGGACCCGGGGCCCCCCCCTGGGCTTCTTCGAGCAGGGCCTTGCGGGAGAGCCGGATCTTGCCCGAGGGGTCGATGCTCACCACCTTGACCAGGATCTGGTCCCCCTCCTTGACCTCGCTCCGCACGTCCTGCACCCGGTGGTGGGCCATCTCCGAGACGTGCAAGAGGCCGTCGGTGCCGGGCAGGATCTCCACGAAGGCCCCGAAATCGACCACCCGCACCACCTTGCCCAGGTACGTCTTGTTCAATTCGGCGGTGGCGGTCAGCTCCTCGATGATGGCGATGGCCTTGCGGGCCGCCGCCTCGTCCACGGAAGCGATGGACACCCGGCCGTCATCCTCCACGTCGATCTTGCAGCCGGTCCGCTCCACGATGGACCGGATCATCTTGCCCCCCGGCCCGATGATGTCGCGGATCTTGTCCACCGGGACCTTGATGGTGAGGATCCGCGGGGCATAGGCGCTGATGCTGGGCCGTGGCTGCCCGATGGCCGCCGCCATGCAGTCCAGGATGTGGAGGCGGCCCCGGCGGGCCTGTTCCAGGGCCGCGGTCATGATCTCGGGGGTGACGCCCCCGATCTTGATGTCCATCTGGAGGGCGGTGATGCCCTCGCGGGTGCCCGCCACCTTGAAGTCCATGTCGCCGTAGTGGTCTTCCTCGCCCGCGATGTCGGAGAGGACCGCCCACCGCTCCCCCTCCTTGACAAGGCCCATGGCCACCCCCGCCACCGGGCTCTTGATGGGCACGCCCGCGTCCATGAGGGCGAGGGTGCCCCCGCAGATGGTAGCCATGGAAGAGGAGCCGTTGGACTCGAGGATGTCGGAGACGATGCGGATGGTATAGGGGAAGCCCTCCTCGTCGGGAAGCATCCCCCGCAGGGCCCGCTCCGCTAGCGCTCCGTGCCCGATCTCGCGTCGTCCGGGACCGCGCAGGAACTTCACCTCCCCCACCGAGAAGGGGGGGAAGTTGTAGTGGAGCATGAAGCGCTTCTTGTGGTCGGGCTCCTGCACGGTGTCGATGATCTGCATGTCCTCGGAGGTCCCGAGGGTGACCGTGACCAGGGCCTGGGTCTCGCCCCGCGTGAAGACGGCGGAGCCGTGGGTGCGGGGGAGCACCCCCACCTCGCTGGAGATGGCGCGGATCTCGTCGAAGCGTCGTCCGTCCAGCCGCTTGCTGTGGCCCAGGACCTCCCCCCGCAGCAGCTTCTCGCGGAGACCGTCGTACGCGGGGCCGACCGCGGCCCGCCTCTCCGCCTGGTCCTCGGGGATGCCGGCCAGGTACTCGTCCCGCACCTGCTTCATCCGCGCGTAGGACTCGAGCTTGCCCGGCGTGCGCATGGCGGAAAGGAGGGGCGCGGTGAGGGCGGCTTCGATCTCCGCGGCCAGGGCGGGAGCCACTTCCTTCTTGACCACCACCCTCTTCGGCTTGCCCACGCTGCCCTGGAGCTGCTTCTGCAGCCCCACGATCTGCTTGATGACCGCGTGCCCCTCGCTGAGGGCGCGCACCATCTCGGCCTCGGAGATCTCCGCCGCCCCCGATTCCACCATCACGATGGCGTCTTCCGTTCCCGCCACCAGCAGGTTCAGCCGGCTCTTCGTCCGCAGATCGTTGGAGGTGGGGTTCACCACGCATTCTCCGTCCCAGAAGCCCACCCGCACCGCCCCGATCGGGGTGGTAAAGGGGATGTCGGAGATGCAGAGGGCGGTGGAGGCGCCGATGATGGACAGGGTGTCGGAGTCGTTCTCCATGTCCGCGGAGAGAAGGAGGCCGATCACCTGCGTCTCGCAGGAGTACCCCTCGGGGAAGAGCGGGCGCAGGGGCCGGTCGATCATGCGGGAGGTGAGGATCTCCTTCTCGTTCGGTCGTCCCTCCCGTTTGAAGAACCCGCCGGGGATCTTGCCCCCCGCGTAGGTGTTCTCGCGGTAGTCCACGGTCAGGGGCAGGAAGTCCACCCCCGCCCGCGGCTCCCTCTGGGCACAGGCCGTGGCCAGGACCACCGTGTCACCAAGGCGCACCAGAACCGCTCCGTCCGCCTGTTTGGCCAGGTGCCCGGTCTCGATGGAAAGGGTGTGGCGGCCGAGGGGCATCTCGACTCGTTGCCGTTGCATCATGGTCTCCGCTTCTCTCCAAGGGCCCCTCTCGGGGACCCGAATGAGAGAGCGCGCCGCTGTACGTCCATCCCGCCCGCGGCGCTCGCCGCAGAAAAATGAGGGCGGATGAGGGCTGGGTGCAAACGCCGGGGGCTGGGGAAGGCCCAGCGGAGCACGCTCTCTGGTCTTGGGACACGCAGAACCGCCCCTGCCCTTCCGAGTTGGGGCCTCGGATTAGGGTGCGGGTCGTCCGATTTACTTCCGGATGCCAAGCTTGTCGATGAGGCCGCGGTACCGCGCGAGGTCTTTGCTCTTCAGATAGTCTAGCAGGCGCCGACGCTGTCCGACGAGCATCATCAGGCCCCGCCTCGAATGATGGTCCTTGGCGTGGGTCTTGAAATGTACCGTCAGGTAGTTGATGCGCTCGCTCAGGATGGCCACCTGCACCTCGGGTGATCCCGTGTCCGCAGGGTGGGTTTGATGGCCTGAGATGACCGACGCCTTCTGCGCCTTGCTGAAACTCACCGACTGACCTCCTCTATCTCCTCTTTCTCTTTATCCAAGCGGCTACTCTAGCACACCCGCTCATACCGTGTAAACTCTAAGGCCGGTTTGACTTTGAGCCCCTTCGCCCTCACCGAGCTCGGCACGCCCGGACCCGCGTTCTCTTATCTGGCCTTCGCGGCCGTGGCGATCGCCGGGCCCGGAATCGCCCTCCACCGGCTCCTCCGGCTGAAGATGGACCCCGCCCTGGTCCTCCCCCTGGGCACGGCGCTGGCCGCCGGCCTCTACTGGCTGAGCCTGGTCCTGGGGCAGCCTTGGATCTTCCCTCTCGGCGTAGGCGCGCTCGACCTCCTGATGCTCCTCCCCCGTGGCCCCTGGCGCCTGGCCGAAGGGCCGTCCGCCCGGGGGGCGGTCGCCCCCTTCTTGGTCCTCGTCGCCTTACTCGCCCTCACCCAATACCCTTGGAACCGGATCGGACCGACGGGCGAGTTCCTCATGGACCCGCTCGTCACCTACGACACCGGCTTCCACGCGGGCTTGGCGCGCGAGCTCACCCTCGGCTACCCCCCCCAGCTTCCCGGCGTCTCCGGCTTCCCCGTCCGCTACCACCTCGGGATCGACCTGGTGCGGGCGGCGGCCCTGCGCTGGGCGGGGATCGACCCCTATGACTCCATCACCCGGCTCGACGTCACCCTCGGCGCCCTCGCCCTCGTCCTGGCCCTCCGCGGCGTCGTCTTCTGCCTGCGCGGAAGCCCGGCGGCGGTGTCCCTCGTCCCCTGGACGCTGCTCCTCACCGATTTCTCGTTCGTCTTTGCCGCGAACCCCTCCGCCCACTGGTGGACGGACCTGCTGCGGGCGAACCTGCTGATCTCGCTCTTCCTGGCCAACCCCGTGGTGCCGGCCCTCGCCCTGGCCCTCGGCGCCCTGATCGCTCTCGGGCGGCACCAAGCCGGCGAGGGCCGCGGGTGGCTGGCCCTGGCCGCGGTACAGGCCTTGGCCGTGCCTTTCTTCAAGGTCTTCCTGGGCGCGCACCTGCTCTTGGGCCTCGGAGCCGCCGCCGTCCTCCACCGCCGCCACCGCCGGGGGCCGCTGCTCACTACCGCTCTGGCCTGCGCGCTGGGGACCGCCGCCCTCGTGCTGGGGCAGGGCGCACAGACGGTGGCGGTAGTGCTCGAACCCCTCGACCTCGTGCGCGTCACGCGCGAGAGCCTGGAGCTGGCCCCCCTCCCCGGCCCTTCCCTCCTCCTCTTCAGCCTGTTCTGGGTGGCCTGCTCCTTGGGCCTCCGCCTCTTGGGTCTGCCCGCGGCGTTCCGGGCCCTCCGGTCGGACCAGGCCCCCGCGGTGGCTCTCTCGGCGATGGCCCTCGCCGCCTGGCCGCTGGGCTTGCTCTTCCGCGTGTCCGCCCCCGAGGTTTTGGAGGGCCAGAAGGTCGTGAACGACGCCGCGTATCTCATCGAGCAGGGCGGGCCGCTGCTCTGGATCTTCACCTCTCTGACCCTGGCCGGGCTCGGAGCGTCCCGCCTCCGCGCGGTCTTCGTCGGCGTCGTGGTCACGGCCCTGGCCCTGCCCGCCACCGTCCAATTCGTGGTCAAGAAGGCGGGGCTGCCTCCCGACCGGCTTCCCGCCGCCACCGTGCGAGCCATGAACGTGCTCGCGCGCTCGAGCCGGCCGGGCGAGGTCGTCCTCCAGCGCCCCGGGGCCCGCTATCCGCCCGCTCCCGTGATCCTGATCGGGCGACGGGTTCCCTACGAGCGTTTCACGCCCTATCTGACGCAGTTCGCGAGCCGCGAGGCCTTGGAGGCGCGCCACGAGACCGTCTTCCGTTTTTTCCGCACGCCCGACGGTGCGGAGGCCCGGGAGATCGCCCGTGGTCTGGGCGCGCGCTTTCTCTGCCTCTACGGGGGGGACCGCATCCGCTTCGAGGCCCTGGCGATGCTCGAGCCGCTCTACGAGGAACCCGGGGTCCGCCTCTACCGCATCAACCCAGAGGCGCCCTGAAGACCCGGGCTTGACCGCTCGCTCCCCCGAGGGTCAGAAGCACGACGGATAGCAGCTCCCCCGGAAACTGCCCGTGCCCCGGCGCACCCAGTTCTCGCTGTAGAAGACAGCCCATTGCTCGTTGAAGTCGTTGGTGTTCTTGACCGCCATTTCCTTGCCGTCGAAGCGTGCGCACAGTCCCTGGGAGCTCAGGTACTGGACAATGCCCTGGGTATAGGCGTCCTTGTTCACGACCCGGGGCCAGCCGTCCTGCTTCACGTCGGTGAAGTCGAAGAGCTGCTTTTGCTCGTCGAGCAGCTTCTGGATGGCGGCGTCGACCTGGGCGTTGAAGTAGGACTGTGCGCGGTCGTCGCAGGCGATGCAGTCGCTGGGGCCGAGCGGACAACCGGCAGTGATGATAGGCGGAGGCGGGGCCACGGGGATGGCGGCGGGGTGGCAGGTGGACTGGTAGGACGGGAGACCGTGGCGGAGTTTCGCCTGGCTGGTGGTGACCGCGTACTGATCGTTGAAGTCGTTCGCGTTCTTGATCCCTAATTCCGAGCCGTCGTAGTACCCGCAGAGCCCCGCGGCGTCGAGGTTCTTCAGGAGCTGCACGTAGAACGGGCCGATGTTCTTGATCTGATCGCCGTCGAAGAGCTCCGGCTTCTGCTGCCGCACCTGACCGATGGCGGTCTCGATGTCGTTCAGGAAGCTGGGGACCTCGTAGGGACACCGGAAGGCCTGCGCTCCCGGCCCGAGGCGGTCGCAAGTCTTGTTGAGGGACGCCGGAGTGGTCGGCACAGGCGTCGGCGTGGGCGCGGGCAGCGGCGTGGGGGTGGGGGCGGGAGCCGGCCTAGAGGGCGAGTTGCCGCCGCAGGACCCGAGGAAGGCGGCCAGCCCGGCCACGGCAATTCTGGAAACCTGGGGCGATCTGGTTTTTCCCACTGTCTACCTCCCGACCCCCGGCCCTGCGGGGAGTCCACATCGAGTCATCTCGGCCCCGCCCCCAGGAAGAGCCGTCTTCCGTTTCCCCTCCCTCTGACCTACGCGACGAGCAAAGCCAACCACCCACGCGGCGCCAAGGTCCCGTGAACGCCCAGGGGCGGAAAGAGACCGGGGGAACATCCCGCTGTCAAAACCGGCGGCATTTTAGCGTGAAGCGCGCCGGCTGTCCACCATTTCCTTGGGGTGCTCAAACAGGCATCCCCCGCCGGTGGTAGCCCTTCGCTAGCCGAAGAGCACCACATCCGGATGCAGGATGGGCTCGACGGGCAGGCCACCCACCTCGACACCGAACCCCCGCGGAACGGCCAGAGCCAAGAGCCCTCCCTCCTCGTCCAGCACCCGGAGCCGGGCGGGGGGGGACTCGGGAAAGCCCGAGAGGATCAGACGACGGTTGAGGTCGCGCCCATGTCGGAGAGCGTTCCGGCCCTCCGAGCCCACCCGCACCTCCGGGAAGTCGGTGAGGAGGGCGGAGAGGGGCAACACCCGCCCCCGCGCGGAGCCGCTCAGGCCGTCCCCGGGCACGGCCTGCTCCAGGCCGAAGGCCCCCGAGCGGAGGCGCCGGAGGGCGGTGAGGTGGGCTCCGCTGCCCAGGGCCTCGCCCAGATCCCGGGCCAGGGCCCGGACGTAGGTCCCGGGCGAGCAAACGACCTCCACCTCGAGGCAGTCCTCCTCCGCGGACAGAACTTCGAGAGCGTGAACGGTCACTCGGGCCACCGTCCTCGGCACCGCTTCCCCCTCCCGGGCTCGCTCGTAGAGGCGCCGTCCCTCGACTCGCTTGGCCGAGAAGGACGGGGCAACTTGGTCGAAGGTGCCGGTCAGGCCGCGCACGGCGTCGGCCAGCGCGTCGGGCGGGTAGGAGACCAGTCGGGGAGCGCCCAAGGGCTCTCCCATGAGATCGTCGGTCGTGGTTGCGAAGCCCAGGCGGACCGTGGCGCGGTAGACCTTGTCCCCCTGGGTGAGGAAGCGCACCAGCCGCGTGGCCTTGCCCAGGCAAACGGCCAGGACACCGGTGGCGAAGGGATCCAGGGTCCCCGTGTGACCCGCACGCCGGGTTCCAAGCGCCACCCGCACCCGGTTGACGATGTCATGGGAGGTCGGCCCCGCGGGCTTGTCCACCACCAGGACGCCGTGGGGCGCGTCGACGTCCAGGGCCACTACTCTTTCGGCTCCTCGGGCCGCGAGCGGTTCTCATCGAGCAGCTCCGCCACCCGCTCGGTAGCGTCCAGGCCCTCGTCGTATTGGAATTGCAGTTCCGGGGTGTGGCGCAATCGGATCCGCCGCCCCAGCTCCCGGCGCAGGAACCCCGAGGCCTGCCGCAGCCCCCCCAGCGTCTTCTCCCGCTGGGTCGCGTCCCCGAGGATTCCCACGTGGATGCGTGCCGTCCGCAGGTCGCCCGTGAGATCGACCCGGGTCACGGTCACGAAGCCGATCCTAGGGTCCTTGAGCTCGCGGCCGATGATCACCGCCACCTCCTCCCGGATCTCCTCGTCCAGCCGCTCCTTCCGGCGCCCGATCATAGAATCTCCGTCTGGGAGTCTACGAGCAGGATGTCGCGGGCCCTGCCCGCTTCCCCCGCGATGCTGGAGAGGGTCGACTCCAGATGGCTGTGGTCGGTGTTGACGGAGACCACCGCCAGCCGGGCCCGCTGCCAGAGATCCTGATGCTCGACCTCGGCCACGGAGACGTTGAACCGGTTTCGGATGCGGGTCTCCAGGCTGCGCAGGGCCTGGCGCTTGTCCTTGAGGGACCTCGCTCCCGGGAAGTGCAGCTCCAGCGTCAGCAGCCCGATGACCATGGCCATGGCAAGGGAGGGCAAAGGGGAGCAGCAAGAACGGGCAGAGCGAAAAGCGGCATTCCGGGCCTCTGCGCTCGCTTCCCTTCCCGGGACTACTCCAGGGTCTCCTTCACCTTCTCGGTGGTGAAGAACTCGATCACGTCCCCGGGTTTGATGTCGTTGTAGTTGGCGATCCCGATGCCGCACTCGAGGCCGGCCTTCACCTCGGCCGCGTCGTCCTTGAATCGCTTCAGGGAGGAGACCTTGCCGGTGTGGATGACGACGTTGTCGCGCAGCAGGCGGACCTGCGCGTTGCGGTTCACCCTTCCGTCCACCACGAAGCAGCCCGCCACCGTCCCGACCTTGGAGATGCGGAAGGCCTCCCGGACCTCGGCTGAGCCCAGGCGCACCTCGCGGAGGGTGGGTTCCAACAGGCCCTCCAAGGCCTTGCGCATGTCCTCCACCGCGTCGTAGATCACGGTGTACAGCCGCACCTCGACCTTGTCCCGCTCCGCGGCTTCGGCGGCCTTGCGCTCCGGACGCACGCTGAAACCAATGACCACCGCGTTGGAGGCGGCGGCCAGAAGCACGTCGCCCTCCGTGATCGCGCCCGCTCCGGAGCGGATGATCCGCAGCTTGATCTTCTCCTGCGGGATCTTCATGAGCTGGTCGGTGACCGCCTCCACCGAACCCTGGACGTCGGCCTTGACCACCAGGGGCAGCTCCTTGAGCTGACCCTCTGCGATGGCCCGGCCCAGGTCCTCCAGCTTGATCTTGGAGGAGGCGGACATGGCCTTCTCCCGGAGCTTGAGCTGCCGGAAGGCCACGATGGACTGCGCCTTCAGGTTGTCTGTCACCACCAGGAATTGGTCACCCGGCTCGGGCAGCGCGGCCAGGCCCAGGACCTCGACGGGGGTAGCCGGGCCCGCGGACTTGAGCCGGTCCCCGTGGTCGTCCACGAGGGCGCGCACCTTGCCCGCCACCGCCCCGGCCACCACCGTGTCCCCCACCTCGAGGTGCCCGTCTTGAACGAGGATGGTGGCCACGGGGCCGCGCCCCTTGTCGAGGCGCGCTTCCAGCACCGTCCCCACCGCCGGCTTCTTGGGGTTGGCCTTCAGCTCCTGCAAATCGGCCACCAGCAGCAGCATCTCCAGGAGCTGGTCCAGGTTTTGTCGCTTCTTGGCGGACACGTTCACGAAGACGGTGGTGCCCCCCCACTCCTCGGGCATGAGGCCGCGGTCGGAGAGTTGCTGCTTCACCCGGTCGGGCTGGGCCTCGGGTTTGTCGATCTTGTTGACGGCCACCACGATGGGGACACCCGCCGCCTTGGCGTGGTCGAGAGCCTCCACAGTCTGCGGCATCACCCCGTCGTCCGCGGCCACCACCAGCACCACTATGTCGGTGACCTTGGCCCCGCGGGCCCGCATCAGGGTGAAGGCCTCGTGGCCGGGGGTGTCGAGGAAGACCACTTTTCGCGTGCCCACGTCCACGTGGTAGGCCCCGATGTGCTGGGTGATGCCCCCCGCCTCGCCCGCCGCCACCCGGGTCTCCCGGATGGCGTCCAGGAGCGACGTCTTGCCGTGGTCGACATGGCCCATGACCGTGATCACGGGGGCGCGGGGGACCAGGTCCTCCGGCTTCGACTCCACCGTCTGCACCTGCACGACCTCGTCCTCGAAGGACTGGATGGAGGCCTCGTAACCGAACTCCTTGCAGATCTCTATGGCCAGGGCGGGCTCGATGGTCTGGTTGAGGGTGGCCATGATGCCGCGCGAGATCAGGGTCTTGATGATGTCCCGCGACTTCACGTCCTCCATCTTCTCGCCCAGTTCCTTGACGGTCACCCCTTCGGTCAGGGTGATCTTCCGGGGCGGCCCCGTGTAGACCGGACGCTCCTCCCGGACGGGAGGGGCGATCTGGCTCTTGGCGCGGTCACGATCCTGCCGCTTCGGCGCGGGTCGTCCCACCGGACGCGGGGCGGGAGCGGGGGCCGGACGGCTCGGGATCGGCGACATGGGCCGCAGGGGCACGGTGACGCCCGGGCGCCCTGGTGCGACCGGGTGGGGCGAGCGGGGGAGGGGCGACGCGCCGGCGATACTGTGCGGGCTCGTGGGATGGGGCCCGATGGGCCGCGGGGGCGCGATGGGGCGAACCGGGCGGGGAGTCAAGGGCCCGACGGGCGACGGACGCGTGGCCACCGCCCCCCCCATCGCCAAGGGAGCGGCGGCGGGTGGGGCGGGCGCCCCCGGGGGTGCTATGGGGCGGACGGGGCCGGTCACCCGCGGCGCCACCACCGGAGGACGCACGGGCGGAGGCGGGGGGGCAACAGCCGCCGAGGGAGCCGGCGGCGGCGCGGCCGGGCTCACCGGCGCTTCCTCCTCCGCTTCCGGGAGCTCGGCCTCCTCTTCCAGCAGAGGGGGCGCCGCGGTTTTCGGGGCTAGGCGCGGCGCGCCAGGAGCGTGGAGCAGGGCGGGCGGGGGCTCCTCCACGACCACCCCTTTGGCCTTCTTCTCCGCCTCCGTCTCCTTCTCGGCCTTGTGGCCGCGCGCCTTGGCCGCCTTGCGCGCCTCCGCGGCCGCTCTGGCCTCCGCCGCTGCCTGCTCCCGGGCCGCGCGTTCGGCGGCGATCCGAGCCGCCCGCTCGCGCTCCTCAAGCTCCCGCTCCGCCTCGTCCTCCTCGCTGCCGTAAATGCGCTTCTTGCGGGCGGTCAGGGCGTCGATCTTCAGGGCCCGCTTAAGCTTGTCCGCGGTGTCTTCGTCCACGGAGCTAGACGCGGTCTTCACCTCGACCCCGAGGCGTTTGAGGCGCTCGATGACTTCCTGGCTGGAGAGGTTCAGATCCCTCGCCAGATGGAAGACCCTAACGTTGACCATCCGACTCCCCTCCCTGACCCGTCCTCTCACCCGCGGGCGCGACCTCCGGCTCCGGCGCGGCTGTTGCCGCCGCCTCGGAGCCCGGCGGCTCTTCGGCCGCCGCCTCCTGGGCCGCCTGCTCCTCTGCCGCTTGTTCCTTGGCCGCCAGTTCCTGGGCGGCTTGTTCCTGGGCCGCTTGTTCTTCCGCCAGCCGACGGCTCTCTTCCTCCGCCGCCTGCTGGGCCGCCTGTCGCTCCGCCTCCGCGGCTGCGTCGCGCTCGTCCCACACGACCTTGGCCGCCGCCGCGGACTCGCGGATCTTCTCCGCCGTCTTGGGCCCGATGCCTTCGATGGAGGTGAGCTCCTCGTCCGGCATCTCTAGGAGGTGGTTGAGGCCGGCCACCCCCGAATCGATCAGCTTCTGAATGGTCTTCTCTCCGACCCCGTCCAAGCTGCGTAGCTCGTCCACGATGCGCGCCATGCGCGCCATCTCCGCCTCGACTTCCTGGCGCTTTTCCTCCTCGCTCTTGATGTCGATTCGCCAGCCCACGATCTTGGCCGCCAGCCGAACGTTTTGACCCTTCTTGCCGATGGCGAGGGAGAGCTGCTTGTCCTCTACCACCACCTCCATGATCTTCTGCTCTTCGTCCAGGATGGAGACCCGGCTCACCTTGGCGGGCGAGAGGGCGTTGATCACGAACGTGGTGGGATCCTCATTCCACTCCACGATGTCGATCTTCTCGCCCCGCAGCTCCCGGATGATGGACTGGACGCGGGTTCCCTTCATGCCCACGCAGGCCCCCACCGGGTCAACATCCCGCTCGCGGGAGATCACCGCCACCTTAGCCCGCTCCCCCGCTTCCCGGACGCAGCCCTTGATCTGGACGGTGCCGTCGTAGATCTCCGGCACCTCCATCTCGAAGAGCTTCATGAGGAGGGCGGGGTCCGTCCGGCTCACCACCACCTGCGGACCCTTGGCGGACTTCAGGACCTTGACGATGGCCACCCGCACCCGGTCCCCCGTCTGGTAGGTCTCGGCCCGGCTCTGCTCCTTGCGGGGGAGCACCGCCTCCGCCCGGCCCATGTCCACGATGAAGTCACCCATCTCCTGGCGCTTGATGATCCCGTTGATGACCTCGCCGACACGGCCCGAGTACTCGGCGAACACGTTGTCCCGTTCCGCCTCCCGCACCTTCTGGAAGATCACCTGCTTGGCGGTCTGGGCGGCGATGCGGCCCAGGATGTCGGTGGGCTTGGGAAACTCGATCTCCTGCCCCACCTCGGCCTCGGGGATCAGCTTCCGCGCTTCCTCCAGGCCGATCTGAAGATCGGGCTCCTCCACCGTTTCCACGATCTGCTTGACCGCGAACACCTCGATCACGCCGCTCTCGTTGTTGAAGCGGCTGCGCAGGTCCTCCGCGCTCTTGTAGTACTTCTTGGAGGCGGTGAGGATGGCGTCTTCGATGGCGGCGATGATCACGTCCGGGTTGATGTTCTTCTCCCGGCTGATCTGCTCGATTTGTTGTCGCAGCTGATTTGCCATGGGACCTTCAATTCACGCCCGGGGACGCGGTGGCGTACCCCCCGGACCCCCCGAGTCCGCGCCGGGGACGAAGCCCGCGTCTCCCACAGCCCGTGGCCGGCCGCTCTCGGTGGCCATGGCTCATCTCGGAAATTCCACTTCCAGTCGGGCATGGGAGATCTTGGCCAAGGGGATCCGGGCTATGGCGCCCTCCTTCTCCAGGCTCAAGCTCACCACGCCCTCCTCTATGGCCAGCAGACGGCCCGTCCAGTGACGCCGGCCCTCCACCGGCTCGTAGCTCGAGAGCCTAGCCAGCCGGCCCGCGAACCGCCGGTAGTCGGCCTCCGTCTTCAAGGGCCGATCCAGGCCGGGGGAAGACACCTCGAGGGTGTAGGAGGAAGCGATGGGGTCCTCCGCATCCAGGATGGCGGAGACCTCTTCGGAGACGGACTGCAGTTCCGCGATGCCGATACCGCCCTCCTTGTCCACGTAGAGACGTACGATCTGCCCCTCCCGGTCGCGCTTGACCTCGACCTCCGTGAGCTCGAACCCACGCCCCCCGGTCACCCGCTCGGCGACCGCCCTGACCCGCTCGACCATCTCCTCCTGCCTCAGGTCGCCCCCGTCGACGCCCCAAAAAAAAGAGTGGGGCGAACCCACTCTGGTGCAACACCCGGAGCTGGAACTTACTTTATACCAAGAGCTAGAGAGTATTCAAGCCCTAGACGATGCGGCCCACCAGGTCGTAGGCGTGGGTCGCGGTGATCTCGCAGGTCACGAAGTTGCCGGGCTCGGCGGTGCCGTCGTTGATCAGCACCTGTCCGTCGATCTCGGGGGCCTGGGTGGCCAGTCGTCCCCGCAGGAGCAACTCGGTCTCGGGATGCACGCCCTCCACAAGCACCTCGAGTCGCTCCCCCAACCGGCTCCGGTTCCTCCGGGACGAAATCCGCTTCTGCCGGGCCATCAGCCGGCGCCGCCGGCTCTCCTTGACCCGCGGCGGGACCCGGTCGGGCAGGCCGAAAGACGTCGTGCCCTCCTCGTCGGAGAAGGTGAAGACGCCCACGCTCTCGAACTCCCCCTCCTCCACAAACCGGAGCAGCCCTTGGAAATCGGACTCCGTCTCCCCCGGGAACCCCACGATGAAGGAGGTCCGTATGGCCACCCCGGGCACCCGGGCGCGGATGCGCTCGACCATGCCGAGCAGGTTCCCGCGGCCGGTGGGCCGTTTCATTCGCTTCAGGACCGGTTCGCTCGCGTGCTGCAGGGGGATGTCCACGTACTTGACCACCTTCTCCTCGCTAGCGATGGCGTCCAGGATGGGGTCGGAGAGGGTCGCCGGATAAGCGTAGAGGATGCGGATCCAGCGCAGGCCATCGATCCTACCCAGGCGCCTGAGCAGGTAGGCAAGACCGTCGCGCACCCCGAGATCGAGACCATAGCGGGTGGAGTCTTGGGCCACGAGCACGACTTCTTTGACCCCGCTCGCGGCCAGAGACCGGACCTCGGCCACGATGTCCTCCACGGTTCGGCTCCGGTGCCGACCGCGCAGGGTGGGGATGATGCAGAACGAGCAGTTGTAGTCGCACCCCTCGCTGATCTTCACGTAAGCCAGGTAGGAGGGGGTGGAGAGGACGCGGGGAGTGGTGTGGTCGTATATCCAGACGGGCGACCCCGCGGGGGCGTCGGCTAGGGATGTGGGTACGCCCTCCACGGCGCGCAGGATGTCGTCCACCTGCCCCGTGCCCAGGGTGGCATCGATCTCGGGAATCTCGCGGCGAAGCTCCTCGTCGTAGCGCTGGGCCAGGCAGCCGGTGACGACCAGCCGCCGAGCCTTGCCCTTCTCCTTCAGCTGGGCCATTTCCAGGATGGCGTCCACCGATTCCTGTCGGGCGCGCTCGATGAAGGCGCAGGTGTTGACCACGATCACCTCCGCCTCCCGGGCGTCCGGAACCAACTCGTAGCCCCGGGCACGCAGGCGGCCGAGCATGACTTCCCCATCCACCAGATTCTTGGGGCAGCCCAGGCTGACCAGGCCCACCTTGGTGGCGCGGGCGGACGCTAGCCCGGGAACAGGGGCCCCCCCGGATGGGCGCTCGCTCCCCTCCCCGCTCGCGGGGTCGCGGGGTTGGCTCAGTGGGCCTTCTCCGGGGAATCGATCTGGTTCCCCCACTCACGCAGCTTGTCACGGTCACTGGCCGAGTACAGCTCATCCCCGATGTCAGCAACCTGGTCGCTGATGCCACCCAGGACCTCGAAGTCCTCTCCCTGCTGCGCGATGAGCGAAAGGTGGTGGGCCACCGCATCCAGACGGGGCACGGCTTTGTCCATGGCCAAGAGCAGGCCTTCAACGAGCTCCACGAGCGCCGTCCGGCTGAGACCGTCATGCCACGTGGGTTCCATGGTTCCCTCCTCGCCCTGTCCTCGAGGTGTCGTTCCCGGGCGACCGGCCATCATAGCTCTTTCCCCGCCCCTTTGCGACCGTTTGCGGGGACCGCTATACTCGCGCGGACAGTTTCAAGAAGGAGAACACGTGGGCACTGGAACCAAGATCGCCATCGGCTGTGGAATCGCCGTGCTCGTGGGCGGAGCGGTCGTTATCGTTGGCCTGGGCGCCGGCGCCTACTGGGTGAAGGGCAAGGCCCAGCAGTTCGCGGGCGACATCACGGCCAAAGCGCAGGAGATCGCTAAGTACGAGAAGGAGGCCAACCGCAACACCTTCAGCCCCCCTCCGGACGGTGTGATCGCCGAGCCCCGCCTGCTCAAGTTCCTGGATGTGCGCAAGGCGATCTACGCCGTCTACGAGCAGCACAAGGCTGAGATCGACGAGCTCCAGCACCGCCCGAAGGACAGTAAGCAGCCGGGCCTGGGGGACGTGATGGAACTCGGCGGCAAGCTCGCCCGCCTCACCTCCGACATCCGGCTGGCCCAGGCCAAGGCGTTGGCCGGGACGGGCATGAGCGACCGCGAGTACCGCTACCTCCAGCAGGCCGTGTACCAGACGGCCTGGGCTTCTCAGATTCAGAAGGAGACGGGCCAGCAGCCCGCGCAGCTGATGGAGCAAGCCTTGAAACAGGCGGGCGACGCCACCCAGGAGGCAATGCAGAGGGCCCAGCAGGCCGGAGTCTCGCTCCCCGCGGCGCCTTCCGCGGAGGACCAGAAGCAGGCCGGCGACGTGATGAAGCAGCTCGCGGGGAATGCAGGAGGCCTTGCCGTACCCCAGGCCAACATGGACCTCTTCCGCAAGTACGAGGCGGACATCAAGCAATACGCGATGAGCGGACTGGCTTTCCTGGGCCTCTAGCCTGCGTCGCGCGGCCCGCAGGCCAACTCAGATAGCCGGCGGGCCGCCACCCGTGCCCCGTCCAAGAGGGGCGGCTCCGGGAAGGGCTGGCCCAGCACGGACCGGATCGGCTCCCCCAGGCGCCCGGCCAGCAGATCCGCGTTGCTGACGTGCGCGCAGGGCAGGTAGCGTGGCATCTCCGCGACCAGAACGGGGTATTCCGGGAAGTCCCCCCTCTCCGTGTACACGAGCCGCGTCCGGGCCGCGATGGCATCGGTGACGATGCCGTAGCCGGGCTTGGTCACGACCACGTCCGCCGACGCCACCACGTCCTGGTACCCCAGCCCGAGACCTCGCCAGCGCTCCGCTCGCAGCGCGGTTACGTTGTCGGGGAACGTCCCCGGCCCTGCTTCCATGAGGAACTGGATCCCGCTGAGCCCGCCCAGCACTCCCGGGTCGAAGCCGGGCAAGCCCAGGCCTCCGAAGGACAGAAGCACGAGCGGACCCTCGGGTAGACCGAGCCGCTCGCGGGTCTCCTCCCCATCCGCGCGGGGCCGCCGGGCCACGAGCGGGATCGCCTCCCGGCGCGGAAAGGCGGAGAGATCGCCGGCGAAAGGGAGCTCGAGCAGCAAGTGCGCGCGCCCGTAAGCGGACGCCGCCGCCGACGCCGCGGCCCCTAGCTCGGGCTCATCAAGGGCGAGATGCCGGTAGACCCAATCCCAGGAGAAGTTGGCGAGGCCCACTCCAGGCACCCCGGCCGCGGCCGCGGCGTCGAAGGCCAGAGGCGGGATGTCGCCCAGCACCAACTGGGCCCGAACCCGACCTAGCCAGGCCGCCTCGGCCTCCACCCGGCCGGGATAGCTCGCGGCGAACCGCCTCCATCGGGCCGCCGTGGCCCCGGTATCGAACACGAGGGCGCCCCGCTGAGCGAGGCCGACGTCGCATTCACGCGCCCGGAACTCGAAAGGGCCCGGGATCGCCTCCCGGTAGAGCGCCTCCGGCCCGGAGGTGACGATGGCGAGGGGAATCCCGGGCGAGTGCTGCCGCACCTCCCGCAGCACTTCCCCCACCCTGGTCGCATGCCCAAAGCCATGCCCCGAGACGTAAGCGACGATCATGCCGGCTTGATTGTGAGGCCGGAGACAGGATGGAGAAAGCAGGGGCCGCCTGCTTTTTTGGACCGCCGGCAAGACCCGGTCGCCGGACCCTTTCTCCGGTTGGCGAGACTGCCTCGCCTACTGCTTCCGCGGAGGAGCCCGACCTCTAGTTTCCGGTCGTAAGGACGACACGGAAACGGGCCTTGCCGCTCATCATCCGGTCGTAGGCCTCGGCCGCGCGCTCCAGCGGAAACACCTCGTTCATGGACCGCACTCCGGCGAGCGCGCTGAAGTCCATCGTGTCCTGCGAATCGGCGGCGGTGCCCGAAGGCCAGCCCACGATCGACCGCCGCCCGCCAAGGAGCAGGAGGGCGGAGACCTCAAGCGGCTCGTGAGCGGCACCCAGGACGATGAGCTTGCCGTCAATGCCGAGGCCTCCCAGAACCGCGGTCATGGCCTTGCCGGAGGTCACGGTGGCGAGGACGACGCGGGCGCCGCCCAGCCGGGTCAGTTCCTGGGCCGGGTCCTGGGTCTGGCTGTCGATGTAGTGCTGCGCCCCGAGCTTCCGCGCCAGAGCCTCCTTGTCCTTCCCCCGGGCGATGGCGACGGTGCGAAACCCCATCTTGGCCGCGAACTGGACGCCCAAATGGCCGAGGCCTCCGATCCCAAGGACCCCCACCAGATCGCCAGGGCGGGCGCCGGCATGGCGCAGCGAGTTGTAGGTCGTGATCCCCGCGCACATCAGCGGCCCCGCGTCAGCGGCCGAGAGGCCATCCGGAATCCGCGCCAGGGCGACGGCAGGGGCGATCATGTAGTCCGCGTGGCCTCCATCGTAGGTGATGCCGGGGATCTGGGGAGCCACGCGGCAGGTCACGAAGTCCCCACGCCGGCAGGACTCACAGTAGCCGCAGTGCCCACCGTGCCAGCCCACTCCTACCCGGTCGCCGACCTTCCACACGGGGACCGAACGACCGACGGCGTCGATGACTCCGGCGACCTCGTGTCCCGGCACGCGCGGGTACTGAATGCCCGGCCACAGTCCCTCCTTGGTCAAGGAATCGCTGTGGCAAATGCCGGAAGCCTGGACCTTCATCCTCACCTGCCCGGCATCGGGCTCGGGAATCTCGCGCTCGATGAGCTCGAACGGTCCCTTCGCATCGCGGACCCGGGCGGCGCGCATTTTCGGCATGAGTCCCCCTTGTGGCCATTATCCTCGAGTTGGCAGGCCTCCGAACAAGTCCACCCCGGCGAGCAAAATGGCGGTCACCTCTCTCCTTATCTGTAATGTGGTCATGGCGGCCAACCGCCGTATCATGGTCCCGGCCTGCGTCCAGCATTCGATTGGCGAAGCGACTCTGTTCATGCCCCGATGGCTGTCGAGCAAATCACCCAAGTCTAGGCGACGTCAAAACGGTCAAGGTTCATCACCTTGTTCCACGCGGCTAGAAAGTCTTGGACAAACTTCGCCTGCGCGTCCGAACTTCCGTAGACCTCGGCCAGGGCCCGCAGCTGAGAGTTGGAACCGAAGATGAGATCGACACGCGTGCCGGTCCATTTCAGTTCGCCCGTCTTGCGATCGCGCCCTTCGAACACGTCCTGGGCGTCCGATACCGCCTTCCACTCCGTGTCCATGTCGAGCAGGTTGACGAAGAAGTCGTTGGTCAGCGCCTCCGGCCGCTTGGTGAAGACACCGTGCTGGGACTCTCCGAAGTTGGCATTCAGAACGCGCATCCCGCCAACGAGAACCGTCATCTCCGGCGCCGTCAGCGTCAGCAGCTGCGCCCGGTCGACCAGCAGAGCCTCCGCCGGCACGGTGTACTTGCTTCTGAGGAAGTTGCGGAAGCCATCCGCGATAGGTTCGAGCACGGCGAACGAGTCCGCATCGGTCAGCTCCTGCGAGGCGTCCATGCGTCCTGGCGTGAACAGAACCTTCACGTCGTGACCAGCCTTCTTCACCGCTTGCTCGACCCCCACGCAACCAGCCAGAACGATCAGGTCGGCGAGCGAGACCTTCTTCCCGCCAGAGGCCGCCTTGTTGAACTCGCTCTGGATACCCTCCAGCATCTTGAGCACTTTCGCCAGTTCGGCCGGGCGGTTGACAGGCCAATCCTTCTGGGGTGCGAGGCGAATGCGCGCGCCGTTCGCGCCGCCGCGCTTGTCGGAACCACGGAAGGTGGACGCCGACGCCCAGGCGGTCGAAACTAGTTGCGAGACCGAAAACCCTGAAGACAGGATCTTGTTCTTGAGGGAGGCAATGTCCTTCTCATCGATCAACTTGTGATTGACCGCGGGAATCGGGTCCTGCCAGATTAGCTCTTCGGCAGGCACCTCCGGGCCGAGATAACGTGCGCGAGGACCCATGTCGCGGTGCGTCAGCTTGAACCAAGCACGGGCGAAGGCGTCCGCGAGCTGATCCGGATTCTCGTAGAAGCGCCTCGAGATCTTTTCGTAGGCCGGGTCGAAGCGCAGCGAGAGGTCCGTGGTCAGCATGGAAGGCCCGATACGCTTCGACGGGTCGTGGGCATGGGGCACGGTTCCGGCGCCCGCGTCACCTTTCGGCTTCCACTGATGCGCACCCGCCGGGCTCTTCGTCAGCTCCCATTCATAGCCGAACAGGTTCCGGAAGTAGTCGTTGCTCCACTTCGTCGGCGTCGAGGTCCAGGTGACTTCCAGGCCGCTGGTGATCGCATCACCGCCTTTGCCTGTGCCATAGCTGCTCTTCCAGCCGAGGCCCTGCTCCTCGATGCGGGCCGCTTCCGGCTCGGGACCCATATGAGAAGCAGGGCCGGCGCCGTGGGTCTTGCCGAAGCTGTGACCTCCAGCTATGAGCGCCACCGTCTCTTCGTCGTTCATCGCCATGCGAGCAAAAGTCTCGCGGATGTCCTTGGCCGCCGCGATCGGATCCGGGTTGCCGTTCGGGCCTTCCGGGTTGACATAGATCAGGCCCATCTGGACCGCAGCCAGCGGATTCTCGAGAACCCGGTCTCCGGAGTAGCGCTTGTCGTCCAGCCACTTGTTCTCTGAGCCCCAGTAAACGTCCTCCTGCGGCTCCCAGGCGTCCACGCGCCCGCCGCCAAAGCCGAACGTCTTGAATCCCATCGATTCCAGGGCGACGTTGCCGGCAAGGATCATGAGGTCGCCCCATGAGATCTTCCGGCCATACTTCTGCTTGATCGGCCAGAGCAGCCGGCGCGCCTTGTCGAGGCTGACGTTGTCCGGCCAGCTGTTGATGGGCGCGAAGCGCTGCTGACCGGCTCCGGCGCCGCCGCGACCGTCACCGGTGCGATACGTGCCGGCGCTGTGCCATGCCATGCGGATGAACAACGGCCCATAGTGCCCGAAGTCCGCCGGCCACCATTCCTGCGAGTCGGTCATCAGTGCGCGCAGGTCCTTCTTCACCGCCTTCAGATCGAGGCTCTTGAACTCTGTCACGTAGTTGAAGCTCTCGCCCATTGGATTGGAGAGGGAGGAATGTTGGCTCAGGATATTCAGCCGGAGTTGCTTCGGCCACCAGTCACGGTTCGATGGGCCGCCGCCGGCGGCATGATTGAACGGGCACTTTGCTTCGTTCTTCTCGTTAGTCATGGTGAGCTCCTTCCACTTTCTGAGGGGACTACTTGCCTTACGCCGCGGACAGATCGGGACCGATTAACTGGTCTCCCACCTCACCAGTGTGACGCAGGCCTCGTGATCGATCCAACGACTAATTGTGATTACAATGATCGAGCTGGTCGATCGCGCCCGAGGGGTGCCATGTGACCACTGAAAGGGGTTCCGCGGAGCGGGCCATGCCTTCTGCCTTCCGTCTTCGGGCTTTCTCCTGGGCGCGGAGCGCGTGATGCCCGCGTTGCCCACCCTGCGCCAGCTCGCCTACCTCGTCGAGCTGTCCCACCGCCTGAACTTCCGCGTCGCTGCCGAAGCGCAGTTCGTCACGCAGTCCACGCTGTCGGCGGGACTTAAGGAGCTCGAGACGCTGCTGGGCGTGCAGCTCGTCGAGCGCGACCAGCGCCACGTGCAGTTGACCGCGGTGGGTGGGGAAATCGCCGCGCGCGCGCGCGACCTGCTGGCCGCCGCGACCGACCTGGCGGAGACGGCCCGCTCCGCGGCGCGGCCCCTGTCCGGCCTCCTTCGCCTCGGCGCGATTCCAACCATCGCGCCCTTCCTGCTGCCGAGCGTGCTTCCGGCCCTGCGGCGCGCGCACAAGGAGCTGAAGCTGCACCTTCGGGAAGATCTCACGGAGCGCCTGCTCGAGCGGCTGCGCGCGGGCAGCCTCGACGTAGCGCTGATCGCGCTGCCTTTCGACACCGGCGACCTCTACGTGCGCGAGGTCTTCAAGGACGAGTTCTGGTTCGTGGCGCGCAAGGATTCGCCCGCCGCCCGCGACAAGGAGGTCGCGATGCGGGAGATCGACACCGGCGACATGCTGCTGCTGGAGGAAGGGCACTGCCTGCGCGACCACGCGATCGCCGCGTGCGGGCCGCGCCGCACGTGGGAGCCCCGCGTCGAGGCCACAAGTCTGACCACGCTGATCCAGATGATCGAAGGCGGATGGGGCGTGACGCTGCTCCCCGCGATCACGCTGGAGGCGGGCATACTCAAGGGCACCCGGCTCGTGGCGCGCCCGTTCGCACGGCCTGCGCCGTCTCGCACGCTCGCGCTGGTCGCGCGGCACACCTCGTCCCGCCGCCGGGACGCGGACCTCCTCGCCGACTTCGTCATTCAGCACTGGCGGCCGCCACGAGGGTGACGAGTGACGGCCGACCGCCCGATCCACGATCGACTACCCAGGCTTCACGTACCCAGCGCGATAGCGGTTAGTGACTTGTACGTGGGCGATTCACAGCTGTAGGTCGCGATCCCGCGCGAGCTCGCGCGGCGGGGTCATCGGTTCAGCAGAACTCCAGCAGCGCGAGCTCCGCGCCAAATCCTGGACCGAAGGCCCCCAGGAGGCCACGGGCACCCGCCCGGGGCCGGTGCCGCCGCATGATCTCCTCGAGGACGAAGAACACCGTGACCGAACTCATATTCCCGTGCTCCGAGAGGACTGCCTCGGTGGGCGAGAGGTCCTCGGGGCCGAGGCCGAGCTGCTCGGTCATGACCTCGATGATGCGCCTCCCCCCCGGGTGCAGGATCCAGCGCGCGATGTCACGACGGCCCAGGCCCCGTGGGGCGAGGAACCCCTCGACGGACCGCACGATCTCACGGCGGACGAAGGGCGCCAGGCCGCGGTCGAGGATGATCTGGAATCCCTGGTTGCGCAGGTGGAAGCCCATCAAGTGGGTCGTCTTCGGGAAGAAGACGCTGTCGGCCTCGGTAAGACGAGCCAGGGCTCCGCCGCGGGCCCGGGGGTGCTCGGGACCCACCAGAACCACCGCCGCACCCCCGTCGCCGAAGATGGCCGTCGAGACGACGTTGGTGGCCGAGCGGTCCCAGCGCTGGAAGGTGAGGCTCGAGAACTCCAGGGCGAGGACCAACGCCGCTTCGCGTGGATGCGCGGTGAGGTAGTCGGCAGCGCGGGCCAAAGCGACGACGCCGCCAGCGCAACCGCTCTCGGTGATCGGCAACCGCACCAGGCGCGGCCCCATGCTCAGGGCGTCGGCCACGTAGGCGTCGACGGCAGGGATCATGAAGCCGGTGCACGAGACTGTGACGACCAGAGTGATCTCGCGCGGCCCGAGGCCCGCCGAGCCTAGGGCCCGCCGCGCGAGCTCGATCCCGGTGTCGCGGATGATTGCGTTGTAGCGGTCGTTCTGCGTCTCGAAGTCCCCGGGGCGGAAGACCTCCTCGATGGGGACGACACTGGCGCGGGTCTTGACCCCCGCCGAGGCGTATACCGAGAGCAGGCGGGTGGCGTTGGCGTCGTCCTTCTCCTCGAGCCACGAGCGCACCCAGTGCGTGACGACGTCCTGGGTGTAGCGGTAAGGCGGTAGAAACCGTTCAATGGATAGGAGCGTCGTCATGAGCCTCAGGAGCGGCCGAGAATATGGCGAATGGCTGCCGCGAACTCGACGTTCACTGGCAATACGCTCCCGTGCAGGGCTGCTGTAAACCCGCGCTTTGATTGATGCTTCCGACCATGACGGGATGGATTGCGCAGTGATAGGGGCCACCACCGCCTTCGACTGGCATGGGTCGACTCGAGGCTCCGGGGAGGAGATCACCCGTGTCCACCGAGCCATCGTTCAGCAAGACGCGGTGAGTCACGTTGTCGACGTTGTGCCACACGATCATCTGACCTGCCGGCAACGTCGCCGGATTCGGTGAGAATGACTGTGCGCCGTTGACCGCGACCACGTTGACCGTCACGACGCCGGCCGCGGTCGACGGCGTCGGACTGTTCGGGTTCCCGCTGCTTCCGCTGGAATAGCCCCCGCCGCAGCCCCACATGCCCAGGCCGACTGCGACCACCGCACCAACCATCACAAAACCACGCATCCGTGTCTCCCTTCTTGTTTGTTGTTCGGCTCGCCTTGCCGCGACCGCGAACTGCGCATCCCTTTACGGATGTGGGAGGTCAACGACCCCGCCGAGCGTCCCCTCCAGACGGCCAGAGTTCACCGCCGCGCCGATCGAGGCAACGGCAATCCCTGTCCACCTGGGCCACGTCAGCAATCGGGTGGGCTCGAGGGCCGGGGGTTGAGGCGAGGGCGCATCCCGCGACCACCGTGATGGCGCCCATCGCCGCCCCCGCTCGGACTCTGGCAACGGCGATGGTGCGCCAGGCTCGGAGGCCTTTTTGAATGTGTTGAGGTCTGCCGCCACCGCCGCAACGACCGACCCACTCTGAGAGGGAGCCTCGAGCGAGCCGGATGAGCTTACCCTCTTCGATCGGGCCGGACCTGCCCTCAACGCTCAACGGTCAGCGTCGCCGTCGTCGTCGCGGCGCAGCGGCGTCAGGAAGTTCTGAACGACGAAGTGTGCGACGTCGCGGCCTAGCCGTCGCCCGGTGGTGAGGTCGAAGCGGAAATGAACACCCGCGAAGATACGACTGAACGAGGCTTCTTTCGCGGCGGCGGCGAAGCTGTCGAATGAGCGCTGGACCGACGGCAGAACCTCAGAGGTGACGGCAAAGTCGAAGTGATCCTTCTCGAAGAACTCATTCAGTACTACTTCGCCGGCCGCGCTGATGACCGCGTGCGCGCCAGGGTAAGAAGGATCCGGGGGCGTCTTGACGACTTCCGGAAGCCAGTTCGGATCGGCGATGGTGTCGGGGTTGTTGTCCGAACCAGCGCGGATCGCCGTGACCGGCCGCCAGAAGTTGTAGGTGTATTTCGCGTCGTAGAAGGCAATCACGGCATCCGCGAAGGTCAGGTTTAGCTGTGCAAACAGGCGCGCGTTCTGCGCAGTCGTGAGTCCGTGTACGAGGCTCGCGGTCTGTGCGATCTCGTTCCAGTAGTTCTGGATGGCACCATTCCAGAAGCGACCCGTCAGGGCCTGGTCCGGTGAAGCGGCGGTGCTGGCGGCGACCCCGAATACCTGCACCTCGTTGACCGCGCGGCTGTACTGGTGGCTGGAGAGGGCGGGCGGAGGGCCGGGACGAAACTGATCGGCACGCGCGAGCGCAAACGGCGTCACGCCGCTCCAATGCGTGAATTGAGGCTGCGGGGGAAAATTCGGAGGCGTTGATTGGTAATCGCCGGGTTTGTCGCCAAATACGTACGGGCGCGGCCGAGCCCCGGACCCGTCCTGGCTCCGCAGCTTCAGTATGCGGCCAGCAACGGTCTGGCCTACGCTGATTCCCTCGGCCTTGTGCTCGTCTTCCGGTATGGCTGCCAGCGACTGTTGAAGCTCGAGGTCAAGCATCCCCTGGAGCTGCGGATAAAGGGTGACCAGGACTTCATGCGCGGCCGTAGCCACGGCTGCATCCTGCGAAGCGAATCGTGAAACCCCCGTCAGCTCAATCGCGTAAGGGCGGTGTCCCTTGTCGATGGCGTTCACCGCGTCGTAGATAGCGGCGTGCATGATCGCAAGGCTGCGGGTCGGGTGAATCGTTGCCGGCTGTGCGCCCGGCGTGCGGACGATCATGAGTAGCGTTCCGTTCCAAAGTAGAACGGGGTTGACCGACTGCGCCGCGGACTCGTTGGCAAGGACCGCGATACCGGCGAACCCAAGGACGGCCAGCATCCTTCTCATCGAGGACTATCCCCTCTCCTTATGGCGCGACAGCTGCAGAGCTGGTCTGGTGACGATCCGTTTCGTCACCCGCGCCCCTTGCGTATCCAGACCGAGGAACCGAAGTGAATATTCCCGGGCCGCCGCGATCACGAACCTGATGGCAGGGCCGGGCGGCGAATGCCACCCCATGCGGTAGGGAATAGACAACCCGCGCCATCGGTCGTGTCAGTGAGGAGAGCGACGAGACAATGTCGCGCTCGGGGATCGTTCAGAGCGTTGACTTGCGGCCGCCAGCGCGCGGGGGTCTCTTCCTTGGATCTTCTCAAGGGCGGCAGACCGGACCGAGGACAGGTCGACTCGGAGTTCGTCCGCGCCTCCTGGTGGAGCGAACCATTCGTGCCGGCTACAGCCACTCTGGCTCGAACTACAAGACGGCACGGCGGCTGGACTTCGCCAACGACCGCTATCGCCACGAGCGCAGTCTTGGACTGGTTGTGGTGACCTTCCGGCTTTGCCCCTTGCAATGACTCTTAGGTCTTTCCGCCCGGGCGCATTCGGGGTGGCAGCAACTCGGCCTTGCCACGGGCTCCACGTCCCTGAATTTCATGAAACAAGGCCCGTTCGTACCCACTCAACTGGAAGGCGGGTGGGAGCAACCTGCTCCCGATGAATCAACAAGTTGGCGACACCTGCCCGTAAGGCAACCCACCGCGTTTCAGCTGGGCGCCGTATCCGCTAACGCGCGTCCCCGTGCCGCCAATCCCAAGAAAGAGTTGTGCCAAAATCCAGCGTCCCCAAAGGGGGGCGGGGAATAAGGAGGCGGTAGGCGGCGTTTCAGCTTACAGGGACCGCCCCGCACGAGTGAGTCAAGAGAGATTCGAGGCCGAGGCGCTCCCTCACCTGAAGGTTCTTTACAGGACCGCCTACCGCATGACGCGTAACGCTCACGACGCCGAGGACCTCGTGCAGGAGACGTACCTGCGCGCCTACCGGTCATTCGACCGCTACACGCCCGGCACAAATATCCGCGCGTGGCTCTACACGATCCTCCATCGAGTGCGGACCGATGCCGTCCGCCGTTTGGCCCGCAGGCCGGAGGCGGTCGAACTGCTCGAAGACACGCTCGCTGCTCCTCCGGCCCAGGACGACCTGGGCAGCGAGCGTGAGGACGTCGCCCCGGCCCTGGCGCGGCTCCCCGAGTCCTTTCGGGTGGCGGTCCTTCTGCGGGATATCGACGAGTTTTCTTATGAGGAGATTGCTCAGATCCTTGAGGTGCCGATAGGCACGGTAATGTCTCGGATCCACCGCGGGCGAGCGCTCTTGCGGCAGGCCTTGGGAAGCAGACAAGCGTGACTTGCGACCCTGAGAGCGTTACCGCCTACGTCGACCGGTTCCTCTATGGTGCTGACCTCGCCCGCATGGAGGCGCACCTCGCGGACTGTCCGGCGTGCCGTGAACAGGCAGAAGCGGAGCGGGAGTTACGAGCGCGCCTCAAGGGCCTGCCGGCGCCAGAGCCGCGGCCAGCCTTAGAAGGCGAGGTGCGGCAGCGCATTCGGTCGTCTCGGCGGCGACGCGGGCTGTGGCTCGTGCCCTTGGCCGCGGGCCTCACGGCCCTCGCGCTGCTCGGCCGAGGCAGCCCTACCGTGGTGGCCTGGGAGGCCTCTCGCGACCACGCGCATTGTTTCGGCCAGAAGAGGCTCCCGGCCCAGGTGTGGAGCAACGACCCCGCTACCGTGAGCGCATGGTTTGAGAGACAGGGCACGGCGATGCCGCCACTGCCGGTGGGCGCTGGGGGACTCCAACTCCTCGGTGCTCGCTACTGTCCGTTTCCCGATGCCACTCTTGTGCCGCACGTCTACTACTCGTCGGCGGAAGGTCAGCTGTCCGTGTTCTTGATTCCTCGCCGGCTCCGCCTCAAGGGCTCTTTTGTCGCGACGACGCGCGGCACCAGAGTTGGCATGCTCACCATGAATGACTCGACCCTGGCCCTGGTCAGCGAGAACCCGGCCCAAGTGGAGACGTTCCAGCGGCTCTTCGCGACCAGGATGGCGACCCTGGTGATTGCGGGTGACAGCCATTGACCTCCGACGGAGCCGAGGAGATTCTCCATCAGTTGGCCGACGGCGACGGTCACGCCCTGGCCGAGCTCTACGACCGCTATGCGAGCGTCGTAAAGCGCCTGGCGCTGAGGATCCTCCGGGACAGCTCCGAGGCCGAGGACGTGGTCCAGGACGTGTTCGTCCAAGTCTGGAGCCAGGCCGCGCGCTTCAATCCTTCGCGGGGATCGCCCCAGGCGTGGCTGTGCACAATCGCCCGCACCCGCGCCATCGACCGCTTGAGACGGCGCGTGGTGCGCCGCGAGGAACTGGGGGATCCGCTTCTTGGTATCGGCGAGTGGCCCCGGAGCGAAGAAGAGATCGCGGTGCGGAATGCCTTGGACGTGGTCTCGCCGGACCAGCGGAGAGCGTTAGAGCTCGCCTATTACGAAGGACTGAGCCACTCCGAGATCGCCCGGAAGCTCGGCGCGCCCTTGGGCACAATCAAAACGCGGATACGCACCGCCATGCACTTGCTGCGCGACAGGCTAAGGTCCTTCCCATGAACGTCAGCTGTAGGGGGGGCGAGGCCGCGAGGCCTTGGGATCGCCTTGGGTTCAAGTCCGGTTTTCAGGGGCCTCACAAGGGTTCACGAGGCAATCCCAGCTTCGCAGGGACCATGGACCGCGAACTCCCCGCGGCGGCGAAAGCCCGTCAGCCAGGGATTTTGGCGGCCAGGACGTCCACCTTCTCGATCTTCGGCGGCGCGGCGAGTAGTTCGCCTGCTCTTGCCATGAGCGCCGCGGCGATCGGACCCTTCAGGTGGGCCTCGCGCCCGGCCTCGTCCGGAAACGCGTCGAAGATGCCGAAGGTGGCTGGCCCGAGGCGAATGGCGAACCACACGGTGGTGCCGCGCTCTTCATTGGCAAGGGAAAGAGCGCCCGCGAGGAACTTCGCCACCTCGGCCTCTTTCCCAGGCTTGGCCTGCAGCTGCGCAAGAATGCCAACACGAACCATGATGGACCTTCCTTTCGACCTACATAGGGTCGAAAATAATGGTAGGAGGTTGGGGGCGCGATGTCGAGCGGCTTCACCCCCTGCCATTCTCGAAAGGACCCACTTCAGAGCCTGCCTTGCGTGGGAGCTATGAAAGTCACTCCTCTGCCGTTGTACCTCCGGCGTCGCGAGTTCCTGGCCCTCGGAGCGGGGGGCGTCGTCGGTGGAGCGGCGATGTCGCTGTCGTTAGCGCGGTCTGCGCGGTCGGACGGCGGACCGTCGCTGCCCCCGCTGCCCAACCTTAAGAAGGGGCCCTTCAGCACCGATGAGCGTCAGAATTCCTTCGAAGACATCACGCACTACAACAACTACTACGAGTTCGGCACGGACAAGACCGATCCGGCGGCTAATGCCTCGGCGTTCCCGACCCGCCCTTGGAAGATCGCGTTCGAGGGAGAGATCAAGAATCCCCAGTCAGTCGAGGTCGACGAGCTCCTGAAGTGGTTCCCTCTTGAGGAGCGAGTCTACCGCATGCGATGCGTCGAAGCCTGGTCCATGGTCATCCCCTGGGTAGGCCTCCCCCTCGGAGATATCATCCGCAAGCTCGAGCCGACTCAGCGTGCGAGGTACGTCGCCTTCACGAGTCGGCTGGATCCCACGATGATGCCGGGACAGCGGCGGCCTGTGCTGGACTGGCCATACGTCGAGGGCCTGCGCCTCGACGAGGCCACGCACCCGCTGACGCTTTTGGCGGTCGGGTTGTACGGGCGCGTCCTTCCTAACCAGAATGGGGCCCCGCTGCGGTTGGTCGTGCCGTGGAAGTACGGCTTCAAGGGGATCAAGGCCATAACGAGAGTGCGGTTCGTCGAGAAAGAGCCTCCGACGACGTGGAACCGCATGGCCCCCAACGAATACGGCTTCTACGCGAACGTCAATCCCGAGGTAGATCATCCTCGTTGGAGCCAGGCCAAGGAGCGCCGTATCGGCGAATTCTTCAAGCGGAAGACGCTGCCGTTCAATGGTTACGCGGACCAGGTTGCGCGTCTCTACGAGGGGATGGACTTGAGGAGGTCCTACTGAGGACGAGCCTGGCCCGCCGATGAACCGGCTCGTGCGCTCGGCGGTATTCGCGGGCTTCTGTCTACCCCTTGCCCTCATGGGGATTGAGGGCCTCGGCGGTCGATTGGGCGCGAACCCGATCGCCAACCTCATGAATCGCCTCGGGTTCTGGGCCCTGTTTTTTCTCCTGTTGTCGCTGGCCGCTACTCCACTCAAGATGCTCTTCGGGTGGTCCTCACCCGTGCGCTTCCGGCGCATGGCCGGCCTCTTCGCGTTCTTCTATGCGTCGTTCCATTTGACCACCTACGTCGCCGTCGACCAATTCTTCGATTTGCCCGCCATCGCCGCGGACATCGTGAAGCGCAAGTTCATCACGATCGGCCTATTGGCCTTCCTCCTCCTGGTGCCTCTCGCGATCACGTCCACGGACCGCTGGGTGCGGCGCCTGGGGTTCGTGCGATGGAAACGTGTGCACCGATTGTCATACCTCGCGGCAGTGTGCGGCGTGATTCACTTCGTGTGGCGGGTGAAGGCGGATCTTCTGCAGCCGACGATCTTTGGCGTCGTGCTCGCCGGGCTCTTCGCGGTGCGCCTTTTCTCGCCTCGAATACCGCGATCAAGGGCCGCGGCGGGAGGCGCGTTGAGCGAGGGGACCGCAGGACCCTAGCGGCCGGCCGGGAAGCCTTGCCTTCACTCTGTTCACGCACCGAGCGGCCCGGAATATTGCTCTTCCTCTGGTTGATGGCCAAACGCGGCCCGAATCCCCGCCTTGTATCCCAGGAAGAGCGGCGGACTCGCATCCAGCGCGCGCGAGCAGGTGCCGTGACGGCCTGTCCCTACTCCTCAATGGCCCGGAGGATCAAGACGGTCCGACAGCTCTGCAGCGGTTCGTGGATGCAGGCCCTATACTGGTCTTAGGGCCGAATGCGTTTATCAAAGGCCCAATCTCCCCAGCCCAGAAGATGACGAGACGGAAAGAGCTTCGAGATCGAGCTCTTACGGATAGATCCGGTACAGCATCCGAGGAAAGGCTATGGTCTCCCGGAGATGCTCAAGGCCACAGAGCCAGGTGACCAGACGCTCTATACCCATGCCGAAACCGGCGTGGGGAACACTCCCGTACTTCCGGAGATCGAGATACCACCGCAGGGATTCCTCCGGCAGCTGATGCTCGTGGATGCGCTTCAGGAGCTGTTCTCCATCCGCTAGGCGC
>Ga0210399_10000341_pt1 | contig 37850 bp, 25 predicted proteins | sample IncBWC14MmetaG_FD_150865 | JGI IMG/M metagenome (GOLD analysis project Ga0210399, IMG submission 150865) | Forest soil microbial communities from Barre Woods Harvard Forest LTER site, Petersham, Massachusetts, United States - Inc-BW-C-14-M | ecosystem: Environmental > Terrestrial > Soil >... | reverse complement strand
ACGAGATAGCTTCGCTACTCTCGCAATGACGCCAACATAGGTTGTCATTGCGAGGAGCGCAGCGACGAAGCAATCTCGGGGGTCGGCGGTTTCATCGAGGGGTGCGCCATAACAACATTCTCGCAGACCCTGACCTTCGTCATCGGCCTCTTGTACCTGGAGAAGCGGGTCAGCTATCGGCGGTTGAAGAAGGAATTCGGGCTCGACGACGAGACGATCGATGACGTCCGCCACGAGCTGATCGTCAAGCGCCTGGCGGTCGACGAGGGCGGCCAAGGGCTCACCTTTGTCGGCGCGGCCCTCTTCGAGGCAAGCATCGCCCCGCCCTCGGCACTTGCACCGGCCGCCCTGCCGCTGGGTTCGTCCGCGCCCGCCGCGACGCCCGCGGTCGCACCGGCGCCGGCCCAGGCCGAGCGCCGCCAGCTGACTGTGATGTTTTGCGACCTGGTGGGATCGACGGCACTCTCCACCGGGATGGACCCGGAAGATCTGCGCGATGTGATCGCGTCGTATCAGAACCGGTGCAGTGCCGCGATCCGGCATTACGACGGCTTTGTCGCGAAATACATGGGCGACGGCATCCTGGTTTATTTCGGCTACCCGCGCGCCCATGAGGACGATGCCGAGCGTTCGGTGCGGGCGGGTCTCGACATCGTCGATGCGATGGCGGAGCTGAATGCCGCGGTCCCGAGGCCCTCCGGGGTCGAGCTCGCGGTGCGGATCGGCATTGCGAGCGGACCGGTGATCGTCGGCGACCAGATCGGCGAGGGAACCGCATCGGAAACCGCGGTCGTCGGCGAGACGCCGAACCTGGCGGCGCGTCTGCAGGCATTGGCGCAGCCGAACCAGATCGTCGTCAGCGCGGCGACGCGCGCGATGCTCGGCGATCACTTCGACCTCGAGGATCTGGGGGGCTATGAGCTGAAGGGGTTCGCCGAGCCGGTGCCGGCGTGGCGCGTCTTGTCGGCGCGCGACACCGAAAGCCGCTTCGCCGCGCGGCAGACCGGTAAATCCATGCCCCTCGTCGGACGCCAGGAGGAGATGGGGCTGCTGTTGCGGGCCTGGGAAGGCAGTAGCCACGGCCGCGGCCAGGTCGTGCTGATCCAAGGGGAGGCCGGGGTCGGCAAGTCGCGTCTGGTGGAGGGCTTGAGAGAGGCAACCGGCAAGGACCACATCTGGGTGGCGATCCGCTGTTCTCCGTTTCACACGGCGAGCGCCTTCCATCCGATCATCGAACATTTGAAGCGCGTGTTCGGCTGGCAGCCGGAGGATACGGCACCTCAGCACTTGGCGAAGCTCGAAGCCGGGCTCGCCGGCTTCAAGACCTTGCCCCTCGCCGAGAGTGTCAGGTTATTCGCCGATTTGATGTCCGTGCCGGCGCCTGAGGACCGCTATCCGCGCTTGTCCATGACGGCGCAGCAGGAGCGCAATGCGACCCTCGATGCGATCATCGCATGGCTGATCGAAACGGCCGAGGGCGCCCCGGTACTGATGGCGTGGGAGGATTTGCACTGGGCCGATCCGACGACATTGGAAACGTTGGGCATGCTGATCGAGCAGGCGCCGACCGCGGCGATGCTGGTCGTTGCGACCTATCGGCCGGAATTGACGCCGCCCTGGCCGCAACGCTCGCACATGACGCCGATCACGCTCAACCGCCTGGAGCGGCCGGAGGTCGAGGCGATGGTCGGTCATCTGACCGGCGGCAGGCCGCTGCCCGCCGAGGTGGTCGATCACATCGTCGCCAAGGCCGACGGCGTGCCGCTCTACGTCGAGGAGCTGACCAAGGCCATCCTCGGTTCGGGGGTGCTCGAGGCCTGCGGCGATGCCTACGTGCTCACAGGTGCGCTGGCGCAATCGCACATCCCGGAGACCTTGCAGGATTCGCTGATGGCGCGGCTCGACCGGGCGCCGCTGCTGCGCGAGGTGGCCCAATTGGGCTCGGTGCTCGGACGCGAGTTTGCCTATGACATGATCAGCGCCTTGGCCGGGATCGAGGAAGGCATGCTGCAGAGCGGTCTCGGTCAGCTGGTGGTCGACGAGCTGCTCTACCAGCGCGGCCGCCCGCCGCGTTCGCGCTATCTGTTCAAGCATGCGCTGATCCAGGATGCGGCTTACCAATCGCTGCTGAAGCGCACCCGCCAGCAATATCACGAGCGGGTGGCAAAGCTGCTGGAGGACCGGTTTTCCGAGGTGGCGGGCACGCAGTCGGAGCTGCTCGCGCACCACTACACCGAAGCGAACTGTCCGGCGCAGGCGATCGGGTGCTGGCACAAAGCCGGCGTGACCGCGGCGAGCAAGTCGGCGAACCTCGAAGCGGTCGACCAATTTCGCCGGGGCCTGGCACTGGTCGAAGCGCTGTCGGATCCACGCGAGCGGGCCGAGCGCGAGCTGGACCTGCAAATGGCGCTTGGTCCCGCGCTGGTCGTGACCAAGAGCTTCAGCCACCCCGACATCGGCCGAACCTATGCGCGGGCCAGGGAGCTCTGCCAGCAACTCGGGGATGACCCCCGGGAGGTCACGGCGCTCCGCGGCTTGTTCCTCCACCATGTGAACCGACTCGAGATGGAGAAGGCGGAGCATTTTGCCGAGGAGGCAATGCGTGTGGCCGAACGGCTTGACGATGCGGCCCGTCTCGTCGGAGCGCACACCACGCTCGGCACGGTGCTTTACTGGCAAGGGGAGCTCGATCCGGCGCTTGCGCACTTTCGGCGGGGCTTCGAGATGTTCGTTCCGGACATGCAGTTCCCTGATTGGCCGGGTTCCCACCCCGCCGTGCAATGCCAGTTCTGGCCGATGCTGATCTCCTGGATGCTCGGTTATCCGGATCGGTCCCTCGATGAGCTGAGCGCTGCGGTAAGAAATGCCGAGACGCTCGGGCACCCGTTGACGCTCGCCCAAACGCTGTGTTTCGTCGCCATCGTTCACATCTGGCGCCACGAGCCACCGGCGGCCGCCGACTATGCCGGACGGGCTTTGAAGATCTGCGAGGAGCACCGCATCGCGCACTACCACGCGTATGCCCGTTGCGTGGATGGATGGGCGCTCGGCGTATCCGGCGAAAGCGAGAAGGGGCTGGCTCAAATTGGCCAAGGGCTGGACGGCTATCTAGGGGTGAACCGACATGCCTTGCTGGCGTTGCAGGCCGACGCGCAATTGGCGATCGGCAGACCCGAAGCGGCGCTCGCATCGGTCACCGCCGGGCTGAAGGTCGTGGAAACGATGGGAGGAGCGCCGCTTGAAGCCGAGCTTCATCGGCTCAGGGGCGAGGCCTTGCTCGCCGGCGCCGGGACGCTGAGCGAGGCCGAGGCGGCCATCGAGAAGGGCATCGCCGTCGCGCGCCGGCAGAACGCAAAGTCCTGGGAACTGCGCGCCGCAACGAGCCTCGCCCGCCTGCGCCGCCAGCAGGGCCGGCCGCAAGAGGCGGCCGCCCTGCTCGCCCCGATCCTCGGCTGGTTCACCGAAGGCCTCGACACCGCCGACCTTCAAGCCGCCCGCACCCTCCTCGACGACCTCGCAACCCCCGCCGACCTCGAGGTGTCGGCGCTTTGCACTCCCCACCTCACCCCGGCCCTCTCCGCCCCCAAGGGGCAGAGAGGGAGGTAGATCGGCCCTCTCCCCCCCCAAGGGGCAGAGAGGGAGGTAGATCGGTCCTCTCCGCCATTTTTGGGGGAGAGGGAGGGGCCCAGTGCGCAGCAATGGGAGGGTGAGGTGGGCGCGGTCGGCGCTCTGCAAGAGGGGTAGTTAGGGAGCATCGCTTGGCGCCGAAAAGGCGAACACAGGTTGCGCGCCGACTGCGGCGGGCTGCGACGGAAGCCGAGAAGGAAATGTGGGCGGCCTTGCGCGAGCTTCCGAGCGAGCACCGCTTTCGGCGGCAGCATCCGATCGGATCTCATGTCGTCGATTTCGCCTGTCCCGGTCGCAAGCTCGCGATTGAACTCGACGGCGGCCAACACGCGCAGCAAGCGGAAGAAGACACCGCCCGCACCCTGGAGATCGCGCGCCGCGGTTACCGCGTAATCCGCTTCTGGAACAATGACGTCATGCATAATCTCGCCGGCGTGCTCGAAATCATCCGACGAGAATTGGAATGCCCTCTCCGCCCTTAGGGCGGAGAGGGAGGGGACCCGTCGCTGCGGCGATGGGGAGGGTGAGGTGGGCGCTGTCGGCGCCCGCAATCCCCACCTCACCCCGGCCCTCTCCGCCCCTAAGGGGCAGAGAGGGAGTGATCGTCGGGGATCAGAATTGCAGGGTGGGTTGAGCAAATTGCGAAACCCACCACGTAGCTCGGACCGGATAGAAGCGAGGGGTTTCGCTGACGCTCAACCCATCCTACCAAGTCTACCGGTTGTCAGCGGACGATCATGCCGGTGAAGACGTAGGCTTGCAGCATGACCAGCACGCCGACGAGGCAGGCGAGTGCTATCGAGTGGGGGAACACGTAGCGCAGGATCGAGCCTTCGTGGCCGAACCAGTTGGTCGCGGTCGAGGCCACGACGATCGATTGCGCGTCGATCATCTTGCCCATGACACCACCCGAGGAGTTGGCAGCGCTCATCAGGATCGGCGACAGACCGAGCTGCTCGGAGGTTATCTTCTGCAGCCCGCCGAACAATACATTCGAGGCGGTATCCGAGCCGGTCAGCGCGACGCCGAGCCAGCCGAGCAGCGTGCCGAAGAAGGGGTAGAGGACGCCCGCGCCGGCGAAGGCGAGGCCGAGGGTCGCGTCGATGCCGGAATAGCGCGTCAAGGTGCCGATCGCCAGCATCGCCGAGATCGTGATCAGCGAATAGGTGACCACCCGGATCGTCTCGCCATAGGCTCTGATCATCCGCCCCGGCGAGAAGCCCATCATCAAACCGGAGACGATGGCGGCGATCAGCATGCCGCTGCCGGTGTAGGAGAGATAGGTAAAGGCAAAGACCGCACCTTCGGGGGCGGGTTTGGCGACGACAGGCGGCACTTTGTTAACCACGTTATGCAGCCCTTCAACCGGGTAATTGACGGCGAAACCCGGGTTGACCAGCGCCTTGAACCAGCCGGTGCCCCAGATCAGCAGTACCGCGCAGACGATGATCCACGGCGTCAGTGCCCGCCAGACCTCGGCGGTCGTCGGCTCGGCGCCGGGCCGGGGCGGCGGAGGCATCGTCGCCGCCGAATCGTCACGCCTGCGCAAGGCCGGTGAGGTCCATAGCTCGGCCGGCTGCCAGACCCTGAAGAAGCCGATCAGGCACGCCATGCAGATCAGCGAGGCGCCGATGTCGACGATCCACGGGTTGACAAAGTTGGAAATCAAAAACTGGGGGACCGCAAAGGAGACCCCGCAGACGAGGATCGCGGGCCAGATCTGCACCATGCCCCGCCAGCCGGCAAAGGCGCAGATCAGCCAGGCCGGCACGATCAGCGAGAAGAACGGCAGTTGCCGCCCGACCATCGCACCGAGCAGATAGGGGTCGAGCCCGGTGACGCTGGCGAGTCCGGCGATCGGCGTGCCGAGCGCGCCATAGGCGACGGGTGCGGTGTTGGCGATCAGCGACAGGCCGGAGGCCGCGAGCGGCGAGAAGCCGAGCCCGATCAGCACCGCCGCGGTGACCGCGACCGGTGTGCCAAAGCCCGAGGCGCCTTCGAAGAATGCGCCAAACGCGAAGGCGATCAGCAGGAGCTGCAGGCGGCGATCCGCCGTCACCCCGCCGATCGCTTGCTGCAGCGTGCCAAAGGCGCCGGTCGCCACCGTCAGCCGATACATGAAGATGACGTTGAGCACGATCCAGCCGATCGGGAAAAAGCCGATCACCGCGCCGAGGATCGTGGCGCGAATGGCGAGCCCGGCCGGCATCGTGAACAAGAGGATGGCGATGATAATCGCCACCAGCAGCGCGATCAGCGCCGCGAGATGCGTCCTGACGGCACCCGTCGCGATCAGGACGAGCAACGTCACGACCGGGATCGCCGCGGCAATCGTCGACAAGACGGAATTGCCGAAGGGATCGTAAACCTGTTGCCACATGCGCCCCTCCCCAAGGTTCTCGCCCCGCGTTCTCAAGGGGCGCGGAGCCGGGGCAACAATGAATGGCCGATGCGTTCGCGGCAAGCCTTGCCGGAGCGCCGTTCGAGCCTATATTGACATAGCGGATCGCAATTGTTATTATCGGAATTGCGCCCAGGCTGGAGCGGTGTCGGCGAGCCGCTGCGGCATCGGTCGGCCAGCCCTCCGTGCTGCGTCCCTCAGAAGGCCGATGGAGGTGCCCGAAGCGGTTCCATAACCTATTGACACAGAAAGGGCTTTGGAGATGAATGCGAGCGATTTTGGGTGCGGATGCGATTTCTCTCCCTGCCCAGCAGGGACGCTGAGGGAGGCGGGGCACCCCGAAATTCCCCAGCCGTGACGGCGCCCGAGCTACAACAGCCAACCACTGACTCCGGAGCCGCCGATGCCTCAGCCCCTCCCCGCGATCAGCCTCGTCGCCGTGCCCGGGCGGCGGCGCCAAACCCTGGAGATCGCCCGCGAGATCGAGCGCCGCGGCTTTTCCGGCATCTACATGCCGAGCCGCTACAGCAACATGGCGCAGTGCACGGGTTTGGCACTGGCCACCGAGCGGATCACTTTCGGCACCGCGATCGCGCCGATCTATGCCCAGACGGCCGAGGAATTCGCGGCCGGTGCAGCCTACATCCACGAGGTTTCGGGCGGGCGCTTCCGCTTTGGCATCGGCGTCGCGCACGGCCCGACGCATCAGCGGCTCGGCATCTCACCGGGCAAACCGTTGGCCGATACCCGCGCCTTTGTCGCGAAGTTGAAGACCCATGAAGGCATCGGCGCGTTGCCGCCGATCGTGCTCGCGGCCCTGCGCAAGCGGATGGTGGCGCTCGCCGCCGAGATTTCCGATGGCGTGCTGTTCGCCAACGCCAGCCTGTCGCATTTGCCGGCCTCGCTCGCGGTGCTGCCGGCGGCCAAGCGCGCCGACCCGAATTTCCTCGTCGGCAACATGCTGCCGGTCTGCATCACCAAGGACGAGGGTGCGGCATTGGCGTTGCACCGCCGCCGGCTCGAGCGCTATGTCCTGTTGCCGAACTACCGCAATTACTGGAAGGAAGCGGGCTACGGCGAGGAGATGGCGGCGATCGAACGGGCGCTGGCCGAAAACCGCCGCGACGATATCCCGCACTACCTGACGGACCGCTGGATCGCCGACAATGCGCTCTACGGCCCGGCGGCGAAGGTTCGCGACCAACTCGCAGCCTGGTACGCCGCCGGTCTCAACACGCCGGTGCTCGTCCCCAACTCGGTCAACGGCAATCAGCTGACCGCGCTCGACGAAATCTTCGCGGCTTTCGAGTGATCAACGGGATGGAACAAAGAAATCTCGGGAAGTCGGGCCTCCTGGTCTCGGTGGTCGGTCTCGGCTGCAACAATTTCGGCGGGCGCATCGACCTCGAAGCCACCCGCAAGGTGGTCCACAAGGCACTCGACCTCGGGGTCACGTTCTTCGACGAGGCCGACACCTATGGCGAGCCGCGCGGCAATTCCGAGGCGTACCTCGGCGAGATCCTCGGCGATCGCCGCAAGGACATTGTGCTGGCGACCAAGTTCGCGCGGCCGATGGATACTGCCGGCCGCTTTCAGGGCGCCTCGCGCCGCTACATCATGGCCGAGGTCGAGGCCAGCCTGAGAAGGCTCAAAACCGACTGGATCGATCTCTACCAGCAGCATCAGCCGGATCCGCTGACGCCGATCGAGGAGACCTTGCGGGCGCTCGACGATCTCGTCCGCCAGGGTAAGGTCCGCTACCTTGGCTGCTCCACCCTGCCCGGCTGGCAGGTCGTCGAGGCGCAGTGGACGGCTCGGTATCATGGCCTTCACCACTTCGTCTCGTGCCAGGAGGAGTACAGCCTCTTGGCGCGCCGGCTCGACCGCGAGATGATGCCGGTATTGCAGGCCTACGATCTCGGCCTGATCCCGTTCGCGCCGCTCGCCAACGGCCTCTTGACCGGCAAGTACAAGCGCCATATGCCGCCGCCCGATGGCGCCCGTTTGACCTATATGCAGCGGGCCGCTGGCCGCTATCTGACCGACGACAACTGGGATGTCGTCGAGCGCCTCGAGGGTTTTGCGATCGAGCGCGGCCACACGCTGTTGGAGCTCGCGGTCAGCTGGCTGGCGCGGCGCCCGCAGGTGGCGAGCGTCATCGCCGGCGCCACCAAGCCCGAACAGGTCGAGCAGAATGTCCGCGCCGCGGGCTGGGCATTGACAGACGAAGAGATGCAGGCGATCGATCGCATGACCGCCTGACGACGGTCAGCAACCTTGGGGAAGGAGGCCTGAAAATGGACGTAAGACTGGACGGACGAAGTGCGGTGGTCACCGGCGGCAGCAAGGGGCTAGGGCTGGCGATCGCCGAGGAATATGCCCGATCAGGCGCCGATGTGGCGATCCTCGCGCGCGATCAGGGCACCCTCAACGAGGCCAAGGCGAGGATCGAGGCCAGCGCCCGAGGCCGCAAGGTCGCCGCGATCAGCTGTGACGTGTCCAAGGCCGATGCGATCCGCCGCACTTACGATCAGATCATGTCCCAGTTCGGCAAGATCGACATCTACGTCAACAATGCCGGCCAGTCGACGCGCGGACCGTCGGAGACGATCACCGACGAGATGTGGCAGTCCGATCTCGACTTGAAGTTGTTTGCACAGATCCGCTTCTGCCGGCTCCTCTTCCCACAGATGAAGGAGCGCAAATGGGGCCGCATCATCAGCGTCCTTAACATCGGGGCCAAGGCGCCCGGCGCTGACAGCGCGCCGACCTCGGTCAGCCGCGCTGCCCAGATGGCCTTCACCAAGGCGCTGTCGCAGGAAGGCGCGCCGCATAACATCCTGGTCAACTCGCTTCATGTCGGCGTCATCGTCTCGGACCAGATCAAGCGCCGCTACGACCGCGAACGGCCGAATGTCAGCTTCGAGCAGTATGTTGCGGAGGCCGGCAGGGGGGTGCCGCTGGGCCGCATGGGCCGCGCCGAGGAATTCGCTGCGGTCGCGACCTTCCTCGCCTCGGATGCCGCCTCTTATGTGACGGGTTGCGCGATCAACGTCGACGGCGGCCGCTCGCCGGTGGTGTAGGGTTCCTCACCCGAGCCGCAAATACTTCTCCTCGAGGGCGCGCCAGCGGGCGGTGCCGACGGCGTCCTCACGCTCCTGGAAGGTGGCGAGTTCGCCTTCGATGCGGCTGATATCGCCGTCCTCCTTCAGCACCGCCAGCACCCGTTGCGCCGCGCGGATCGCTGCGCGATGGGTCTGCGAGGGGTAGATGCCGAGGCGAAAACCCATCGCCTCCAGCTCGCGCGCCGGTACCATCGGCGTCTTGCCGCCTTCGAAGACGTTGGCCAGAGCCGGCCCTCGCACATTTAGGCCGACGACGCGTAATTCCTCGACATTCTCCGGCGCCTCGACAAAGCCGACATCGGCACCGGCTTCGAGATAGGCGTTGACCCGATCGATCGCCGCCTGCAGCCCCTCGACCGCCCGTGCATCCGAACGGGCGATGATGACGAGGTCGGGGTCCTGCCGGGTGTCGACCGCGGCATGGATCTTGCCGACCATCTCGGCGGTGCTGATGACCTCCTTGCCCTCGTAATGGCCGCATTTCTTGGGTGCTAACTGGTCCTCGATGTGAAAGGCGGCGACCCCCGACTTCTCGTATTCGCGGACGGTGCGGATCACGTTGATCGCGTTGCCGTAGCCAGTATCGGCGTCGGCGATGATCGGGATCCCGACCGCCTCGACCGTCAGCCCGATAAAGCGGACGTTCTCGGACAAGGTCAGCAGCCCGAGATCGGGATAGCCGTTCGCCCGCGAATAGCCGCCTCCGGTCAGATAGACCGCGGCGAACCCGGCCTGCTCGACGAGCCGCGCCGTCAAGGTGTCGTAGGCGCCCGGCACCATCGTGTAGCCGCGGCGTGCAATCAGCGCTCTCATCGTCTGTCGTGGGGTCATCGGTAATCTCCGCGAGGACAGCGGGCGCGCCCGCTTAGCGGCTGGATCCGTAACGCCGGCTCGGCAAGCCCGTAGGCAGGTCGTGGGGTTCCGGCCGATGGCGGCTTTCGAGCCTTTTCAACAGGCCGCGGCCGCCGGGACCGGTCTCGTCTGTGTCTTGAGCTTCCTTTTTCACGGCCTGCGCACGCTCGCGGCGCAACTCTTCCATGCGCGCACGGATCGCAGCGAAATCATCGGCAACGCGGGGTCGGGTCACGTCTCCTCCTATAAAATTGACCGAACCCCGATAGGGCTCGAGTGGTTTATGGGTTGGTGGTGCCCCGTGAAAGGCTCCCCACCCTCGCGCACCGACGGCCCTCGAGGCAAGCGGAAATCAGGGGATCGAGTCGAGGAGATCGAACGCCTGGCCGATCAGTTGCACCGCCTTTGCCTCGTTGATCGGCTGGTCCTCGAAAGCGGCGTTCTCCAGCATCTCGATCATCTTTGCCGCGATGTCGTTGCGCCGCTTGGTGATGGTCTTGATTTGCGCCTCGAGCGAGTTATAGGTTGCGTCACTTCCCTTGAGCGCAGTGGTCGAGATGCCGGTGAGCGTCGTAAAGCCGAGCTCCCCGAGCGGCGCGTTGATCTTCTTATAAACGTCCGCCAAAGCTGAGAGAGTGTCCCGATGGGCACGCAGCGCCCGGGGGGTTGCGTGATCGGCAAGCGCCTCGAACAGGACGCGCCCGTGATGGGCGTAGTCGTCCTTGAGGCCGACCAGGCTGAGGATCGTCGGCCGAATGTCGGTGTGATCGCTGAAAATCTCGCCGAAGGTGCCCCGCTTAAGTACGCCGGGACCGACCATGCCGAGCCAGGTCTTGGTGATTTCCTTCTGGAAGTCGCCGTGGTTCCAGGCAAAGGCCGGATTCTCAGCGAAGCAGCTCTTGTAGTCGGAAGGATCGTTGGTGTTGCACAGCGCCGCCTTCGTCCCGGCGGAGAGGAAATAATCCGGATTGGCGAACAGAATGAAATTGGGCGTGCGTTTGGGATCGTGGGAGATCATGTGCAGCAGATCCTGCTCGGCCTGATCGGCGAGCGCCTGCGTCACCTGATTGATGCTGCCATTTGGCCCGACGACGATATCGAACCCCGATAGCTCACCGGCTTGGCGCTCGAGCGTTCGCGTGACTGCCGCAGTTTGCGCGGGGTTGCCCTCGATGTAGAAGGTCGGCGCATCATCGCTGTGCACTGTGAACGGCGTCACGTCACCGAACTCGGTAAAGATCACCTTGCGTAGGTCGGCATTGATCTCGTCCTTTTTTGCATACGTGCACGGCACTTCGATGCCATTATACAATCCGCCGGCGAAGGCGGCCCCCCGACGAAATGGTCGTTCTCGTCGGCGGTGAGGACAAACAGCGTATTGTCTTTGGTGATGCCGTCCTTTTTTAGGCGGTCGAAGAATTTCCCGAATGCCGAGTTGTAGGCGGCGAGCTGCTCGACGTAGCCGGCCTCGCCGGGACCAAAGGTACCGCTCTGACCGGTGAAGTGATCGTCATGCGCGTCGGCGATGTAGCCGTAAACCACCGGCACGCCTGCCTCGAGCATTGTCGCGAGATAGCCGAGCGTCTGCGCCGCCGAGGGGTTGAACAGGTTGGGAAAGCCGGGGTTGCCCTTGCTGTCCTGGATGACATTGCCATCTACATCGGTCACGGGCCCTTTCGGCGAAATTTGCGGCTGCACGTATTTGTTGCCGAATAGAGCCTTAAAGCCGGTATAGCCTCTCGGCTCGTCCAACAGCAGATCGGGCTTACCGGACGCGCACAAAGCGCTGTTCTGCGCGCAATTGATCGCGATGCCGAGGAAATCCGTATTGGCTAATATTGGGTTATTCTGCGCCTCCATCGCCTCCGGTGAGTCTGCGCCGAATACCGTGATGGCATCGAGAGGGAGCGTCTCGAACTCGATATTGGCCACGGAAAATGCCCCGACATCGCAACCGGCGCGGGTGAACGGGACCCATGGCGCCGGGTGTATCTTGCCCCGTTGATCGATCATCTGAGGGGTGAAGTTGGTCGGTGTCTGTCCTGAAAACGCGGCGACCGGATCGATCCAGTAGGCAAAGGACGACATGCCATTGGTGGTGCCGTCGGGATTGAAGTAGCGCAGGCTGTTGCCGATCGGGATACCAAACTTGTCGCCATAGACGCTGGTCAGCGCCGTCAGGATGTCAACCGCGGTGTGCGAGATCAGCGGGGTGTAATGGTTGGTGAAGAGCGTGCCCTTGTCCTTGAGGAAATTCAGTAGATTGGGCATCTGCTCGAGATCGGAAGGCACATTCGGATTGTCTCGGCGGAAATGGACATTGTCGAACTGGATATGGACGATGTGCTCGATGCCGTTGTCGAGCCTGCAGTGTCTTGGCCGTTCACTCCCGGCCGACCCCTCGCGCTCGCCTTCGTCGGACGACACCCAGGCCGCCGACGTCGCGTTGCCGTGCTCGGCTGCGCTGGCTGGCTGGCCCAAAGACGCGGCGAGCGACGCTGCGGCCGCAAAGCAGACAATCCCCCTCATGTACGGAATCCCCCGAAATCCGCAATTGCGGTTTGAACGAACGCAAGGTCGCGCCCGCGCTGGGAACCTATGCGGCAACTGTTACGGATAAAGGTCACCTATATTGCATGATCGTGACTGCCGCCGCTCCCGACGTACTGCGCGGCGGTTGCAGGGCCGGTCTCATGGGGCGGGGCGGTTACTAGCCTGCACACGAATTAGGCAAGCCGCCCTCGCCATTTCGGAGGTCGGCGGAACGGCGCTTGACAGCGAGGTGACCGACGCTTAAAGCGATTCGCGTCCCCGGCCATCTTATGCATATGATTGGGTTTGCGCCGCCGCGAGGAAGGCGCGCGGTCGGATTTCGTCAACAGCGTCAGGTGAAGAGCATACGCGATGGGATTGCCTGAGAGACAGGGCCTCTACGACCCGCGCAACGAGCATGATTCGTGCGGTATCGGTTTCGTCGCCAACATCAAGGGACGAAAATCGCACGACATCATCGCGCGCGGTCTGCAGATCCTGGTCAATCTCGACCATCGTGGCGCGGTTGGGGCCGACCCGCTGGTCGGCGACGGGGCCGGCTGCCTGATCCAGATGCCGGACGCGCTGTTGCGCGATTGGGCGGATGGGCGAGGTTTGCTCCTCCCTCCGCCCGGTCGCTATGCGGTCGCGATGTGCTTTTTGCCCTGGGACGAGCGGGCGCGGACCATCGCGATCGAACACGTCGAGCATTTCGTCGGCGCCGAGGGACAGTCGCTAATCGGTTGGCGCGACGTGCCTACCGACACAACGGGGCTCGGCACCCGTGTCGTTGAGGCGATGCCGTGGATCAGCCAGGCGGTTGTTGCGTGCAGCCCCGACATCGCCGACCAGGATGCGTTCGAGCGCAAGATCCTGACGATCCGCAAGCAAGTGCTTAACCGCGTCGCAGGCCTGGCCGAGCAGCATGGGCTGCCGGCGTTGCGCGACCTCTACATCCCGTCCTTCTCGACCCGCACCCTTGTCTACAAGGGCCTGCTGCTGGCGCCGCAGGTCGAGAGCTTCTACGCGGATCTGCGCGACCCGCTGACCGTCTCGGCGCTGGCCCTGGTGCATCAGCGGTTTTCGACCAACACTTTCCCGTCGTGGCGGCTGGCCCACCCTTACCGCTTCCTCTGCCATAACGGCGAGATCAACACCGTTCGCGGTAATGTCAACTGGATGGCCGCGCGCCGGCAGGCGATGACCTCGGACCTGTTAGGCGCCGATCTGGCGAAAATGGTGCCGTTGATCGGGCCCGGCCAATCCGATACCGCCTGCATCGACAACGCGCTCGAGCTTCTCGTCGTCGGTGGCGGTTATTCGCTCGCTCACGCGATGATGATGCTGATCCCCGAAGCGTGGGCCGGGAATCCGCTGATGGACCCGCAGCGACGGGCATTTTACGAGTATCACGCCGCACTGATGGAGCCGTGGGACGGGCCGGCGGCCATCGCCTTTACCGATGGCCGCCAGATCGGCGCGACCCTCGATCGCAACGGCCTGCGGCCGGCGCGTTATATTGTCACCGACGACGACCATGTGATCATGGCTTCCGAGGCCGGGGTATTGCCGGTCCCGGAGGAGAAGATCACCCGCAAATGGCGGCTGCAGCCGGGCAAGATGCTGCTGATCGATCTCGAAGAGGGCCGGATCGTCGACGACGACGAGATCAAACGCAAATTGGCGGCGGAGCACCCCTACGCGGGCTGGCTGGAGGCGACGCAGTTCAAGTTGCACGAGCTGCCCAATCTGGCGGAAGAGCACGAGGAAGAGTTTTCTCGGGCCACCGTACCGGCACGGCCCAATGATCCGACGACCCAGCTCAGACAGCAGCAGGCCTTCGGTTACACGCAAGAGGATATCCAGTTCTTTCTCGAGCCAATGGCGCGCGACGCCGACGACCCAGTCGGCTCGATGGGCACCGACACGCCGATCGCCGCGCTGTCGAACAAGCCGAAGCTGCTTTTCAACTACTTCAAGCAGAATTTCGCGCAGGTCACCAATCCACCGATCGACCCGATCCGCGAAGAACTGGTTATGTCGCTGGTGTCGATGATCGGGCCGCGGCCGAACCTTTTGGGGCATGAGGCGGGTTCGCACTATCGGCTGGAAGTTTCGCAGCCGATCCTGACCGACGGTGATCTGAAGAAAATCCACGCGATCGAGAAGCTGGTCAGCGCCTTCCGTACCGATACACTCGATGTGACTTGGCCGGCTGCGGAAGGTGCGGACGGAATGGTTCCGGCGCTCGACCGGCTGTGCCGTGAGGCCACCGAGGCCGTGCTGGCGGGCCATAATATTCTGATCCTGTCGGATCGCGGGACCTCCTCCGAGCGGGTGCCGATCCCGGCCTTGCTCGCGACATCCGCGGTGCACCATCACCTGATCCGCCAGGGCCTGCGCACCTCGACCGGCATCGTCGTCGAGACCGGCGAGGCCCGCGAGGTGCATCATTTCTGCGCGCTCGCCGGCTATGGCGCGGAGGCGATCAACCCTTATCTCGCCTTTACCACTCTCGAGCAGATCCGCGTCGAGAACGACCTGCCGCTCACCGCCGAGCAGGTGCAAAAGAACTACATCAAGGCGGTCGGCAAAGGCATCCTCAAAGTCATTTCCAAGATGGGGATCTCGACCTACCAATCCTACTGCGGCGCGCAGATCTTCGACGCCGTCGGTCTCGCCAGCGATTTTGTCGAGAAATACTTCACCGGGACGGCGACGACGATCGAAGGCGTGGGTCTGTACGAGATCGCCCAAGAAGCGGTCGCGCGCCACAAAAACGCCTATGGCGACAACCCGCTTTATCAAGACATGCTCGATCTCGGCGGCGATTACGCCTTCCGGCTTCGCGGCGAGGACCATGCCTGGACGCCGGAATCGGTCGCCAAATTGCAGCACGCGGTACGCGGCAACTCACAGACCGAATACCGGGCCTTTGCGGCAACGATCAACGACCAGAGCGCGCGCCGGCTGACGATCCGCGGACTAATGTCGTTCAAATTCGCTGACGAGGCGGTGCCGCTCGACGAGGTCGAGCCGACGAGCGAGATCGTGAAGCGGTTTGCGACTGGAGCGATGAGTTTCGGCTCGATCAGCCGCGAGGCGCATACGACCCTCGCCATTGCGATGAACCGCATCGGCGGCAAATCCAACACCGGCGAGGGCGGCGAGGAGGCACAGCGCTTCAAGCCCTTGCCCAACGGCGACTCGATGCGCTCCGCGATCAAGCAGGTGGCCTCTGGCCGCTTTGGCGTCACGATCGAATACCTGGTCAATGCCGACGATCTGCAGATCAAGATGGCGCAGGGCGCAAAGCCCGGCGAAGGCGGCCAATTGCCCGGCCGCAAGGTCGACAAGATCATCGCCGGGGTGCGCTACTCGACCCCCGGGGTCGGCCTCATTTCGCCGCCGCCGCATCACGACATCTATTCGATCGAGGATCTGGCGCAGCTGATCCACGATCTGAAAAACGCCAATCCGCGGGCGCGCATCTCGGTGAAGCTGGTCTCCGAGGTCGGCGTCGGCACTGTTGCCGCCGGAGTCAGCAAGGCGCGCTCCGACCATGTCACGATTGCCGGCTTCGAGGGCGGCACCGGCGCCAGCCCGCTCACTTCGCTGACCCATGCCGGTTCTCCGTGGGAGATCGGGCTCGCCGAGACGCAGCAGACACTGGTGCGCAACGGGCTGCGCGGCCGCATCGCCGTGCAGGTCGACGGCGGGCTGCGCACGGGCCGCGATGTCGTGATCGGGGCGATGCTCGGCGCCGACGAGTTCGGTTTCGCGACCGCACCCCTGATCGCCGCCGGCTGCATCATGATGCGCAAGTGTCACCTCAACACCTGCCCTGTCGGCATCGCGACACAGGACCCGGTATTACGCAAGCGCTTCACGGGCCAACCCGAGCACGTCATCAACTACTTCTTCTTTGTCGCCGAGGAAGTGCGCGAGCTGATGGCGAAGCTCGGCTTCCGCACCTTCAGCGAGATGATCGGCCGGGTCGACAAGATCGACATGGTGCGGGCGATCGACCACTGGAAGGCCAAGGGCATCGACCTGTCGCGCCTGCTGTACCAGGAGCCGGCCAAGCCCGGCGTCGCGATCTACAATTGCGAGCGCCAGCAGCATCATCTCGACAAGGCGCTCGACAACGAGCTGATCGCCGAGGCGCAGCCGGCGCTCGAGAGGCGCGAGCCGGTGCGCATCGAGCGGCCGATCAGGAACGTCCATCGCACTGTCGGGGCGATGCTGTCGGGCGAGGTGGCGCGCCACTATGGTCATGCCGGCCTGCCGCAGGACACGATCTGGGCGACCTTCCGCGGCACTGCCGGGCAGAGCTTTGGCGCGTTTCTTGCGCATGGCGTCGCGCTCGAACTCTATGGCGATGCCAATGACTACACCGGCAAAGGTCTATCGGGCGGACGGCTGATCGTGCGCCAGCCTTCCGATACGCGGCGCGAGCCGACCGAAAACATCATCATCGGCAACACCGTGCTCTACGGTGCCATCGCCGGAGAAGCCTATTTCGAGGGTGTGGCCGGCGAACGCTTCGCGGTGCGCAATTCGGGCGCCGTGGCTGTCGTAGAAGGTACCGGCGACCATGCCTGCGAATACATGACCGGGGGGGTCGTCCTCGTGATCGGCGATACCGGGCGGAATTTCGCCGCCGGCATGTCGGGCGGCATCGCCTATGTCTGGGACCCGAAGGGTCGCTTCGCCAGCCTGTGCAACCGCAACGAGGTCGACCTCGAACCGATTGCCGCCACCGAGCCGGACGCCGACGCCGACCCTGACGACCGGCCGCGACAGCGCGCGCCGAGTGTCCATGACAATGGCATGGGCGACCCGCTGCGCTTCGATGCCGCAAGATTGCGCATTCTCCTCGAACGCCATTACCTGTTCACCGGCAGTGCCCGAGCGCACGCATTCTTGGAAGACTGGGGCAATACGGTCGCCGCTTTTGTGAAGATCACGCCGAAGGATTACCGGCGTGCCCTTCTCGAATTGCAGGCCGAGCGGCTCGCGGCCCGCACGGAAGCCGCCGAATGACGGGGGTGTTGTACGGAGGTCCCCTCACCCGAGCCCTCTGCCCGCAAGCGGGGAGAGGGAGTAAGCCCCTCGCCCTGCGCGAGCAGGGACCCCTCTCGGCGCAAGCGTGCGTGCGCCTGCCCCCTGGCGCATCTACGATGCGCCAGGGGGCCCGTGTCAGCGGGAGGGCGAGGGGTAGCTGGCGGGGGATCTTGTATTATGGGTAGGCCGTCCGGCTTTCTCGAGATCGAGCGCCGCGACCGCCCCTATGAGAAGCCGGAGATCCGGGGTCGCACCTGGACGGAGTTCGTCAAGCCACTGCCCGATGCCGAGAACCGGAGGCAGGCGGCGCGCTGCATGGATTGCGGTATCCCGTTCTGCCACGAGGGGTGCCCGGTCAACAATCTAATCCCGGACTGGAACAATCTGGTCTATCGCGACCAGTGGCGAGCTGCTCTCACGACCCTTCACTCCACCAACAACTTCCCTGAATTCACCGGCCGCATCTGTCCGGCGCCCTGTGAGGCGGCGTGCACGCTCAACATCGACGACGATCCGGTCACGATCAAAACGATCGAATGCGCAATCGTGGATCGGGGGTGGCAGGAGGGGTGGATCGAGCCCGCAATACCGCCGCGGCGAACCGGCAAGCGGGTCGGAGTCGTCGGTTCGGGCCCCGCCGGGCTTGCCTGTGCACAGCAGCTGGCACGTGCCGGGCATTCGGTGATCGTGTTCGAAAAGGCCGACCGGCTCGGCGGCTTGCTGCGCTACGGCATCCCTGATTTCAAGATGGAAAAGCAGCTGATCGACCGCCGTGTCGGCCAGATGGAGGCCGAGGGGGTCATCTTCCGCACCGAGGTCGAGATCGGCGTCGACTTGCCGATCGCCTCACTGCTCGACGAATTCGACGCCATCGCGATGACCGGCGGTGCGGAGCAGCCGCGCGATCTGGAGCTGCCCGGCCGCGAGCTCGACGGCATCCATTTCGCGATGGATTTTCTGCCTCAGCAGAACAGGCGCAACGCCGGCGACAAAGAAGAACGGGCCGCACCCCTCGGGACTATCACGGCCAAGGGCAAGCATGTCGTGGTGATCGGCGGCGGAGACACCGGCTCCGACTGCATCGGCACCTCGGTGCGCCAAGGTGCACTGTCGATAACCCAGCTCGAAATCCTGCCCAAGCCGCCCGAGCGCGAAAACAAGGGGCTGACCTGGCCCGACTGGCCGCTGAGATTGCGCACTTCGTCCTCTCAGGAGGAAGGTTGCGAGCGCGATTGGGCGGTATTGACAACGCGCGCGATCGGCGAAGCCGGCTGCATCTCGGAACTCGAATGCGTCCGCGTCGACTGGCTGAGGAGCCCGGATGGCCGCTTCGTCATGCGGGAAATCCCAGACAGCAACTTCACCTTGAAGGCCGATCTTGTGCTGTTGGCCATGGGGTTTTTGGGTCCTCGCAGCTCCGGCATGGTCGAACAATCCGGAGTTGACCTCGACCTCCGCGGCAATATCCGTGCGAGCACGATCGATTACCGTACCTCGGTCCGCAAATTGTTCGCCGCCGGCGACATGCGGCGGGGTCAGTCGCTCGTGGTCTGGGCGATCCGTGAAGGCCGCCAATGCGCCCGCGCCATCGACGAATTTCTCTTGGGCGCGAGCCTGCTCCCGCGGTGAAGGTTACCAGCGCGTCGTCGCCCCAGACCTCCTGACGAGCTGTTGTGGTCTCGCAACTCGGTCTCCTTGACTGGGCTGGCGGCAACGGCGACTGGCGCATTGCTCTACACACTGACCGGCTTTGGTTTCGCGGTTCTCTTGACCCTAGCCTTTCTGCTGTTTGTCGATCCGCCTCAGGCGGTCCAACTCGTTATCATCATTTCAACGGCGCTGTCGATCACTACGCTGCCGGGACTCTGGCGAGCAATCGCCCCGGCATTGCTCGTGCGGTTGACGCTCGGCAGTATAGCCGGGTTGCCGCTCGGGCTCATTGTCCTCCGCGACGCCGATCCGGCGGTGGTCCGCCGGTTGATCGGAGCCACGATCCTAGCCTTAGCCGCGGTCATCTGCTGGGTTCGGCGCCGCGGACCGGACAACCTACGACTCTGCTTGCCATGAGACCCGGCCGCGACCTCGCAGTCGGGGCGATATCGGGGACCGCAACCGTGCTCGTCGGAATGGCGGGCCCGCCGGTCCTGATCTATTTGCTGCTCGCCCGAGCACCAGCGCCGACCGTCCGCGCGACGCTGCTCTCGTTTTTCGGGATCGTCTACGCGGCGGCGTTGCTGTCCCGTGCGGTCGCTGTCGGCATCGCAGCCAGCACCTGGATTGGGGCGGGCGTCTTGATCCCGTTCGCCGCGCTCGGCGCCATTGCCGGCCGGCCGCTCGGCGACCGCCTCGGCGTCCGCGCCTTCGCCATGCTCGCCATCGTACTTCTGGCCGCCGCCGGGCTCTACACCCTTGCAGCGTCGACCGGACCTGCCACCCGCCAATAATGGCTAATCATCCGAGCTCGGACACGGCGACGCAGACATGGTGACGGGAGGGGTAAGTCCGGGTAGTATTAGGTCGCAACGCCTCCAGGCCTCGCGGCCTGCGCCGAAGTCGAGGGATGGTGCGGTCGAGTCTTGCGTATTGTTAACGATAACTCTGTAAGCGCATGGGTTGGATCATGATCGGCCCTCCAGGATTGCCGAAGTTTGGACGCCGGGTCTTTTCCTTTGCTGCGTCCAAACCAGCTCGCCGGCAGTCGCACCACCACGCCTGGAAATGGGTAACCGGCCTATATCTCGCCGGAGTGCTTGCCCATTTCAGTCATCACATGGTCGATCTGCCGGACGGTAGCAACCCCTCCTTCGAAGCGCTGACGAGCGCCCCGCTGAGCCTTGTCTGGCCCGCTGATCTGATCGGGACGCTGCTCGATCGAGGCTGATCGCGGAGCGCGAGCGTACGAATTTCGGGCGGGGCGTAGCCAGGAGATTAGGGAATCCCGCCCGATAGGTATTCTTTTTGGGGCGGCTGGCCAGCAGCGACGTGTCGCGCGCGCATAGGTGGGGCCGCCTCATGCCGCGTCAGCATTCCCAGCCCGGTAAACACGACGATATAGAACAGCGCCGAAAGCCGCGGCGCTTCAAGGAGACAATCGAATACACTGGAGCAAAGAAAAGCCAATAGCGACGCTGCTACAGCAGCCGCCATACGGTTGCCCTGCGCCATCGCGCGCACAGCGCCAGCGAGGGCAGCCGCGGCGAGCAGAATAAAGGAGACCAGCCCCAATAAGCCCCCCTCAAACAAGCTCATCAGATATTGGTTGTGGATGCGCCAGATCCGGTGTTGGTCATCCGTGAAATACCATCGCTCAATACCGCGTGAGAAATCGCCGTTGGCGAGAACGTTTCGATCTAGCGGGTCGAACATCCGGATATGACCGATTTCGATCGTGCTGCCCAGCACCGGATCAAGCAAGGCCACCTCGACCGGACGCTTGAGCCAACCGAGGGCGATGTCCTCTCCGAGCCCGGCCCCCGAGATCACCACGCCAAAATCCTCCCAAATCCCGGGGCTGCGGGGCCGAAAAGCCACGTCGCGGCAGTTCTTCGAATAGAGCAGCAGCTTTTCGCAGACGCTGATCGACAGCGCGCCCTTCCCGTCAGGAGATCGCAAACTGACAAAGAGCCGATATTGCCATCCTGGTTCGATGGAAACCTTCTGCCCCAGATAGACCGGCAAACCGGCGTGCAGCGTCAGGAACCGATAGGCCCCGTCGTGTTCGACGACAAAATTGGACGGAAAGTCCCCATCGGGTCTGCGGGCAAGAACGACCCGCGGGTAGGTTCCGAACCCCATGCCAAAGAGTGCCGTGAAGAGGCCGCCTTCCTGCAATCCCAACCCGCCCTTCCAATTACTCTCTCGATAGATGAGGTCGGGTGTCACGGTGTGCAGCCGCTTGGTCATAACGCGCGTATCGAGGGCAGAGATGACGATGACGCCGACCAACAATAACGTCAGGGCCCAAAGCACCCCCGAGGACACGCCGTTTTTCTGACGTCGGCGACTCGCCCAAGCCCAGCCCAGGGAGCCTGCAAACGTCGCAACCAGCGCAGCGGCGTAGGCAGCCCGCGCAAAAGTGACCACGAGGGCGTAACTGGCGCAAATGGCGACGCCGAACATTCCCAGTAGTAGCAACGGGCGTGGCCGGAGCAGACAGACGAGCAGAAACGGCAGCGCCATCGCGATATAGGCGCCGATATGGCCGCCGCCCACATGCATGCTGGAGAAGGTGCCGACGACGCGGTACCCGGTAGTGAAGTCCGAGAGACCGGTAAAGACGGCACGCTCGGCCAACGTCGCCGCTGCCACGAGAGCCAGCCCCGCCATCATGCCGGCGCCCAGCCAAGCTATCGCGTCGCCGCGCGTGCGCATACTCTGACGCAGAAATGGCAGCAGCGCCAGCGCCACAAAGAAACCTTTCGCCAGGCGCAGCGCATTGTCGGGCCGAAGATAAGGATTATCCGACCCGCCCTCCGGTCCCGGCAACGCAAGCCCGAGGGCGATGCTCAGCAGACAGCTGACGAGGGCCAGCACGAGAACTATGCCGGGGAAGCCTGCGACAACGAAATCGGCGCGTCGAGGCGGCGCTCGCAAGACCAAAATCCCGATCGTGACGAGGACGAACGGGTCCGACTCGCCGAGATACATCCATCCGGTCCAAGGCGTAAGATCGAGCGCCGGCAATGCGGCAGGGATGATCGCCAGCCAGAGGGCAGGCCAGCGGCACAATGCCAGTGCATAGAGCCCAAGAGCGACGCCCAAGACCCATCGTGCCAGCGGGTAGTTTGCAGCGATGGCGAGCGCCGACGCGAGGCACACCGCCGCCACGACGAGCCCCGCGAGGGTCGGTGAGCGATCGATTTGGCTCGTCTGGTCCGATAGGAGCCCAGCACTATCGCGTGGCCCGGACGCGTGCTCGTCAACCGCGATCCGAACCGCAGCGGTCGTTCTGGTCTGGACGATTGGCTTGCTTGTCGGCGCGGGTCCCAGGACTGCGACCTGCGGACTTCTCCTCCGCTCCGGAACCGAGGCCATGTTGCGTCGGGTCTCGTTTTCGACCAGCGCGAACACCGCGCCGATGAGCAAAGCCACCGCGGCATCCGTGATCTCCGCCGAGCGGTTGGGTAGATAGGTCTGCGCTTGACCGGTGATAAACAGGATCACCGCAACGACAAATGTGGCTGAGCGAAGCCGAAGTCCGGCTCGCGTGAGGAGCCAAATCGAGCTGCCGAAAAGAAAAAATTTCTCCAGAAATGATAAAATGTCGATCTCGACAGACCCGGACATGAAACCAAGAAACGGGATCCAGCCGAAAGCACGGCCTGAGGCCAAAAATTCGAATGGTTCGAGACGTCCGGCGATGACATAGCCGCAAAAGAGCAGTGCGATGAGGGTGACGCGCAGACGCGTACGGAAGGCGGGTATGCCCCACACGCAAAAGGCCAGCCCCGCTCCGGCGACTTCGGCCATAGTGAGCGTCGTGTCGACTATCAGCACCTTGGCGAACATCACGGAGCCGACGAATAGCGGAAACATTAGCCAAGCACGCTTCTGTCCCCCAATAGCCTCGACCAGCACGCCGATTGTTAGCCATATCGCCGTATAGCGGAAGAGATCGTAGCCCGTCAGGCTCGGGTGCAGAACGACCGGCTTGAGAGCGTTCCAGTATTTGTGCAGGTCGATCGTCGGGACGTAAGGGAATAGGCGGTAGCCGACCCATGCGGTGAGAAGCAGCGTCGGAACGCGGTTGGATGCAATCTCTCGAAGCAGTGGCCAGCGGAAATTTCCGCCTGTCAAGCTGCCGCCAATCGCACCCAGCAACGCCCCGACGACATTTGCATAGAGGTCGGTTGCCGCGGTTTGGCGACTGTCGTCATAATACTGCGCCAGTTCCATGCAGGTGCTGAGGGTCGCCCCCGCTGCCATCACCATCAAGATGCGCTTTGCGGTATTCCCCGCCCCGCTAATGGCAAGGATCGCGAAAAAGCCGAATGGCGTATAAAGCGCCACGTTGGAAATGAAATCGCCGCGGCCTGGCGCATCAGCCCAGCTGTTGACGAATGCGCGCGCCGCTGGGCCGAGACCAGCGGCCGGTTGACGAAACGTGAAGGGGTAGAGAGAACCGTAGACAATGACGGCGATCACCATCGCCGTGACGATCGCGAAGTTCCTGCGCAGCCGCAATCCTCCTATGTCCGATCTGAGCGATGTCGTCCGGAAATTACAACGGTTCCGGATCAGTGAGGCAACCCGAGGGGGCACGGCATCCCCACGACGGCGAGGCTGCCTAGCGATCTCGGGCCCTTTAAGCTTTGGGCCGGCGTGTGCGGGCGCGCAGCAGGCGGTACCAGACGGCAATGGCCAACAGGACCATCAGGAAACCGACCAGAAGATACGGAGACAGCCAGTTCTGCGATTGCGTCTCGCCGCCGACCCGGATCATCACTCGAGCGACGTAATCCGCACTGCCGGCCTCAGCGCCCCATAAGCCGTCGCGGTCGGCGTCGAAGACGAATTTCCCGGCGGCGTCGGTGCGGCCAGTCAGCGCGGTACGGCCTGGATCGCCGGGGGCGAAAACCCGCACCTCGGTGTTCGCCATCGGCTTGCCGTCGGGGGTCGCGAACTGGACGGTGACCTCGTGTCGCGCAAACAGATCGAACGCGTCGGACGGCGACCCGGCAAGGAGACACAAGACCGCCAACGTAGCCGGGAACAGGGTGGCAACTTGGCCCGCGCGCCCGCGCTGGCGCCGCCGTGCGAACGGGGAAGTGAGTCTCGACACGGATCATAGATGGCGATGTTTTCAGCGAGTGCCACGCCGCCCCCGCGCTTGCGGAACCGCCCGCCGCGTGGCACAAGCAAGGGGGCATGCCGGATTTCGTGCTTGAACGCAGGTGCAAGGGGCTGGTGTGCGGCATCGACGAGGCCGGCCGGGGGCCGCTTGCCGGGCCGGTGGTCGCGGCTGCGGTGATCCTCGACTGCCGCCGTTTCCCTAAGATGCTCCGCGACGAGCTCGACGATTCGAAGATGCTGACCCGCGAACAACGCGAGGCCTGCCACAGCGCGCTCCGGCAGTGCGTCGATCGCGGAGCCGCGCGGATCGGGGTCGGCGCGGCCAGCGTGCACGAAATCGACCGCATCAACATCCTGCGCGCGGCGCTGCTGGCGATGGCGCGCGCCGTGGACGTGCTGGGGATCCGCCCCGATGTGGCACTCGTCGACGGCACCATCGCCCCGCCAATCGCCGCCGCAGTCCAGACCGTCGTCAAAGGCGATTCGCTGAGCTTCTCGATCGCTGCCGCGTCCGTTATCGCCAAGGTAACACGCGACCGCATCATGCGCGGCTTGGCACTGCGCTACCCAGGATATGGCTGGGATACCAATGTCGGATATGCGACACGCGAGCACGGCGAGGCGATCCACCGACTGGGGATCACCCGCCATCATCGGCTCTCGTTCGCACCGGTCAGGCTCGCCGCCGAGGGGGAGCTGCCGCTTCTTGCAGCGCTCGATGCGGCGCTTCCGTAGGGATGTGTGGCGAACGCCGCGATCGCGTGGCGGGCGACCTTCTTCATCAATGTCGGCAGCGCGTGATCGCCGAGCCGTTCGACCGGGCTCCAGAGTCCTTCGGTGGCGCCGACACCCGACACGACCGCGAGCTCGAGTTGAAAATGGGTGAAGCCGTGGCGCACGGTACCGGGCAGCGGCAACCACGCCGCCGTAACAGGGGCGATCTGGACCGCCTCGGCGAATGTCCATGGTACGGTGCGCCAGGGGGTCGAGGGGATCTCGATCATGCCGCCGAGCAAGCCTCGCTCCGGGCGGCGGCGGAGCAGTACCGCGCCGTCCGCCCGAGTGAGCCAGAATGCGACGCCGTGGCGCAACGGACGCTCCGGCTTCTCGGCCCGCGCCGGCAAAACTTCCGCCATCCCGGAGGCCGCGGCGGCACAGCAAGCGCGCCACGGGCAGAGAACACAGCGCGGCCGGCGCGGCATGCAGATCGTGGCGCCGAGATCCATCTGCGCCTGGGCAAAGTCGCCGGCGCGCTGCTCCGGAACCAGTGCCGCGGCGAGCGCTGCGAGGCGGGGCTTTGCCGCCGGCAGCGGCTCCCGCACCGCGAAAAGGCGTGCGATGACGCGCTCGACATTGCCGTCGATCGCGGCCTCTCGCCGGTCGAAGGCGATCGCGGCGATCGCCGCCGCGGTGTAGTCGCCGATCCCCGGCAACGCGCGCAATGTCTCGATCTCTTCGGGAAAGACGCCGCCATGCCGGTCGATCACGGCGCGGGCGCAGGCGTGGAGGTTGCGGGCGCGGGCATAATAGCCGAGCCCCTGCCAGAGCTGCAGGACCTCGTCGAGCGAGGCCGCGGCGAGTGCCGAGATATTGGGCCAGCGTGCCATGAATCGGTCAAAATAAGGTCCGACCGTTGCCACTGTCGTCTGCTGCAGCATGATCTCGCTGAGCCACACACGGTAGGGATCTGGACGCATGCCAGGTGGCGCCCGCCACGGTAGATTGCGGCGGTGGCGGTCGTACCAGGCCAAGAGGACGGCAGAATCGGGCGTTTCCCGCTGCGAGGCAGCGTCGGATCGGATCATGCGATGGCTATGGCGAAGCGACAGAACGAGCCCTCGGACGAGATCCCCAACCTAGCCGCCCCGGGTCGCGAGAGCGAGTACAACTGGGGCTTTCGGGCCGTTGGCGTCGCCGTATCGAAGCTCGCAGCACCCATTGTCGTCAGGCGCGGCGGCGGCATCCTCGTTCGGCTCAAGTCGGAATGGCCGGCGATCATCGGTCGGGATTGGGCCGCGGTGTCCTGGCCGACGGCACTCGGCCGCGACGGTGTGCTGAAGCTGCGTGCAGCTTCCACGGCGGCCCTCGAGTTGCAGCACCGTGCGCCGCTGCTGATCGAACGGATCAACCTTTTCTTTGGCCGTCTCGTCGTCACCCGGCTCGTGCTGGTGCAAGGGCCTCTGCCCCTCGATTCGCCGCCGAGCCGGGCGGGTCTGCGCCCGCTCGCCGCGGACCGGACCGAACTCGTCCGCAGCGGGCTTTCCGGAATCGCGGATCCGCAGCTCCACGAGGCCCTCGCCCGGCTCGGCCGCGCGGTAGGCGGGGCCAAGGGTTGAGACGCGTTGCGCGGGGGCAGCGAACCGATTAGCGTACAACATATTGTGGGGAGGAACCGTTTATGCGGGAAATCTGGATCGTTCTTCTTGGAGCCCTGAGCCTTCTCTCTGTCGGAGCAGGATCCGCAACGACAGCTCCGCATCCGGTGGTCGCCGATGCCAAGGCGGTGTTGCAGATCAGCCAGGACGACCGGGTTCTCGGCAATCGCGGCGCCCCGATTACGATCGTCGAATATGCGTCACTGGGGTGTCCACACTGCGCTCATTTCACAAACGATGTCCTTCCCGAGATCAAGAAGGCGTGGATCGACACCGGGAAAGCCAAGCTGGTGCTGCGCGACTTTCCGCTCGACGAACCGTCGTTGCGCGCCGCAATGATCGCGCGCTGTGCGCCACCGGATCGCTTTTACGCCTTTGCCGACACCTTCTTCGCGTCGCAGGACAAGTGGGCGGGGGGGACGAAGGATTATCGCGAGGCGCTTGCTCGGCTGGCCAAGTTCGGCGGTATGGGCAAGGACGAATTCGAGGCCTGTCTCAAGAACACCGCGCTCGAGAACAAAATTGTCGAACAACGCCTCATCGCGTCGCAGGAGCTCGATGTCAGTGCGACGCCGACTTTTTTCATTAACGGCAGCAAATTCAGCGGCGCGCCGACCGCTGAAGAGTTCAACAGAGTCCTGTCGGGCCTTGCGGAGAAGTCGTGAAGTCATTGTGGCGGGGGCGGCTTCTCCCTTAGCTACGCGGGGGCGGCGCGTGGCTGAATGATGCAGATCGACCGGCTTCGCCTCGTCGGGTTCAAGTCTTTCGTCGATGCGACGGAGCTGACAGTCAGTCCCGGTCTTACCGGCATTGTCGGACCCAACGGTTGCGGCAAATCGAACCTGGTCGAGGCGCTGCGCTGGGTCATGGGCGAGACCTCGGCCAAGCGGCTGCGCGGCGGCGAGATGGACGATGTGATCTTCGCCGGCAGCGCCGACCGGCCGGCGCGCAACCTCGCCGAGGTCGTGCTGACGCTCGACAACAGTGCGCGCGATGCGCCGTTCGCCTTCAACGACCGTGAGGAGATCGAGGTTGCCCGCCGCATCGAGCGCGCCGGCGGCTCGGTCTATCGGGTCAACGGGCATGAGGTGCGGGCACGCGATGTCCAGCTGCTGTTTGCCGACGCCGCATCGGGCGCGCATTCCGGGGCGATGGTCAGTCAGGGGCGGGTGAGTGCGCTGATCGAAGCCAAGCCGGCGGAGCGCCGGCTGCTTCTCGAAGAGGCTGCCGGCACCACCGGACTTCATGCGCGCCGCCACGAGACCGAGCTGCGGCTCAAGGGAGCCGAAGACAATTTGCTGCGGCTCGACGACGTGATCGCGACAATCGAGGCGCAGCTCCAGACGCTGAAGAAGCAGGCGCGCCAGGCGCAGCGCTATCGCCGCCTCGCCGAGCATATCCGCCGCACCGAGGCATTGCTGCTCCATGCCCGCTGGCGCGCCGTCGAGGCTGAGGCGGAACGTCATGATCGCGAGCTTCGCGCCGTGGAGCGTGCAGTCGCCGAAACGACAGAGCACACTCTCGCCGAACGGCGCGCCCGGGAGGTTGCCGAAGCGGCCGTGCCGCCGCTGCGGGTCGCCGAGGCCGCGGCGGCAGCCGAGCAGCAGCGGTTGGCCCATGGCCGCACCGCACTCGAGCAGGAATTGCAGCGCGCCCTCGCCGCCCGAGGCGAAGCCGAGCGGCGCTTCTCCGAGCTCTCCGCCGACCTGAAACGCGAGGGCGACCTTCTCGCCGAGGCGGAGGCAAGCCTCGCCCGGCTGACTGAAGATCGCCTGGCAATCGCTCATGCCGACGCCGAGGACGGGCCGGCGCGAGCGATGGCGGCCGACCGGGCGAGCGAGGCGTCGACTCGCCTCGCCGAGGCGGAGGCGGCGCTGCAGTGCGTGACCGAGTCCACCGCCGCCGTCGAGGCGCGCCGTGCCGCCCTTCAACAGCACCACCTCGAGCTCGTCGACCGCCGCTCGCGTCTCGAGGTGCGTCACTTAGAGGGCGAGCGCCAGCGCGAGACCGTTGCCGCCGACGTGGTTCCGGTCGAGGCGGTAACTGCCGCAACGGCCGTCCTCGCCGCGGCCGAACAGCGGGTCGAGGCGTGTCGCGCCGCGGTCACCGCGGGCGAGGAGGAAGCGGCTCGCTGCCAGATCGTAGAGCAAACCGCGGTCGAGACGGCGCGTCAGATCGAGGCCCGGCTGACCCGGCTCAACACCGAGGCCGAGGCGCTCCGGGTGCTGCTCGCACCCGCACCGGACGCCGGCACGGATGAGCCGATCGTTTCGAGGCTGCAGGTCGCCGCAGGCTTCGAGACGGCGATCGGCGCCATCTTCGAGGATGAGCTCGCGGCCCCCATCGCGGATCGGGAGGCTCCGTCAGCATCCAGCTTTTGGGTGAGCCTCCCGAAAATCGAAGGTGGCGCGATGTTGCCGGACGGCGCCCGCCCGCTGACCGAGGCGATGACCGCTCCGCCCGCCCTCGCCCGCAGCTTGGCGCTGACCGGCTGGGTCGATAACGAAGAAGCCGGCCGCCGGTTGCAGCCGAGCCTCATGCCCGGCCAGCGCCTCGTCGACCTTCAGGGGAGGATGTGGCGTTGGGACGGGTTCACGCGCATGACGCCCCGTCCCTCGTCCGCCGCCGAACATTTGCGCCACCAGAACCGGCTCGCCGTCCTCGCCGATGAAATTGCCAGCGTCGAGGAGGACGATCGGATCGCCAGCGAGAACGCCGCTGCGTCGCTCGCCGATCGCCGGCAAGCCGCCGAGGCCGAGCGTCTGGCGCGGGCGGAATTGCGCACAGCGGAGGCGGCGGCCGCAGCCGCGCGCGCTGCCGAGGCAGAGATCGCCCGCCGGGCGGTAACCGCCGAGGCGCGTCTTGCCGCTGCCGTCGAAACCCTGGAGGCGCTCGCGAACGATCTTGGCGAGGTCCGGGCGCATGCCGAGGAGACCGACCGAGAACTGGCCGCACTCCCCGAACCGGCGCTCGCCCGCGGAGCACTCGACGCGGCGCGCGCCGCCGCGGTCGAAGCGCGCCGTCGGGAGAGTGACGCGCGCGCGGCACTCGAAAGACCGACCCGCGACGCTGAGGCGCGCCGCGCGCGGCTCTCGGCGATCGAGATCGAAGAGCGGTCCTGGGGCAAGCGCGGCGAGGGTGCAGCGGCGCAGCATGCGTCGCTCGCCGAACGCCGCGACGCGCTCGCGCAGGAGATCGCCGGCCTTGCCGCTCGCCCGGCGGCAATCGCCGCCGAGAGCGAGGCGCTGGGGGTCGAGATGGCGGATGCTGCCGCCAATTGGCGTCGCTCCGGCAATGCGCTGGCATCGGCGGAGACACAGCTGCGCGAGGCGGTGGAGCGTTCGCGTTTCGCCGATCAGACGCTGTCGGAGGCGCGCGAGCAACGAGCACGATTAGAAGCATTGCGCGACAGCGCAAACCAAACCTTGGCAGAACTCGAGCGCGAGATCCGTGAGCGGGTCGATGCCGTGCCCGAGACACTGGCCGCACTCGCCGGTCTTGCCGCGGGCGAAGCGCCTCCGGACACTGGCGAGGTGGCGGCTCGGCTCGACCGGCTGATCCGTGAGCGCGACGGCATCGGCGCTGTCAATCTGGTGGCGGAGAGCGAGGCCGCCGAGAGCGAAGCGCGTGTCGCCGGTCTGCAGCGCGAGCGCGCTGAGCTGACCGAGGCGATCGCGCGGCTGCGCCGCGGCATCGCCACCCTCGACCAGGAAGGCCGGCAACGGCTGACGGCGGCGTTCGAGCGGGTGAACGGCCATTTCTCGACATTGTTTGCGCGGCTCTTCGGCGGCGGCAGAGCCCATCTGGCGCTGGTCGACGACGCCGACCCGCTCAGCGCCGGGCTCGAAATCATGGCGAGCCCGCCCGGCAAGCGGCTGCAGACGCTATCACTCCTATCGGGCGGTGAGCAGGCGCTGACCGCCTTGGCACTGATCTTTGCGGTCTTTCTGACGAACCCCGCGCCGGTCTGCGTCCTCGACGAAGTCGATGCGCCCCTCGACGACGCCAATGTCGATCGCTTCTGCAGCCTCGTCGGCGAAATCGCCGACACCACCGGCACCCGCTTTCTCATGGTCACACACCACCGCATCACGATGGCGCGCGTCGATCGCCTGTTCGGCGTCACAATGGCCGAGCGCGGCGTCTCGCAGCTCGTCTCGGTCGACCTCGCCCGCGCCGCCCGCCTGCGCCAAACCGGGTGACGCGGTTCGCCGCGCGGCCAGCTCGGCGGGAAACGCCGTGGGTTATGGACACCGTGAAGGCAATGGGCGACCATCTTGTCGCAGGTGATAAGAGGGCCCCGCCAATGATGACCACCGCGCAGAATGCGCTGATAACGAGGGGCGGTCCGGGCACCCCCGCCGGCAAGCTGCTGCGGATGTATTGGCAGCCGGTTGCCCTCGCCGAAGAGTTGCAAGGGCCCCGCCCCGTGAAGGCCGTCCGGTTGCTCGATGAGGAGCTCGTGCTGTTCCGCGACGTGCAAGGCGCGTACTCACTGATCCAGCGCCATTGCCCGCACCGCAGCGCCGATCTTGCCTATGGCCGGTTAGAGCCCGGCGGCTTGCGTTGCCTGTTTCACGGCTGGCTGTTCGATGCCCGTGGACAATGCCTCGAAATGCCGGCTGAGCCCGCTGACAGCACGCTCTGCCGCGAGGTTCGTGCACGGTCTTATCCGGTGATCGAGCGCAGCGGCATTCTATTCGCCTACCTCGGCGAGGGGGCACCGCCCTCCCTTCCCGATTTCGACTGCTTCGTCGCGCCGGACAGCCACACCTTCGCGTTCAAAGGCTTGATCGAGTGCAATTGGCTGCAGGCGCTCGAGGTCGGCATCGACCCGGCGCACGCCTCGTTTCTGCACCGCTTCTTCGAGGACGAGGATCCCTCGGCGAGCTATGGCAGGCAGTTCCGCGCCGCCTCGGCCGATTCCGACATGCCGATGACGCGGCTATTGCGCGAATTCGAGCGCCCGCGCATCGATGTGGAGCGCACCGAATTCGGCTTGCGCATCTTCGCGCTGCGCGAGCTCGGCCAGGGCAGCATCCACGTCCGGGTCACGAATCTAGTGTTCCCGCAGGCCTTCACGATCCCGCTGAGCAGCGAGATGACGATCACACAATGGCACGTCCCGGTCGATGACGAGAGCTGCTACTGGTACGCGATCTTTACTAGCTTTGGTCAGCCGGTAAACAGGAGCGAGATGCGCAACCAGCGGCTCGAACTTTATGAATTGCCCCACTACAAGCCGCGGATCAATCGGAGTAACAACTACGGCTACAACCCTGCCGAGCAGCAGAGCCGGACCTTCAGCGGTATGGGATTCGACATCAACGTGCACGACCAGTGGGCGGTCGAATCGCAGGGCAGCATCCACGACCGAACGCGCGAGTATCTGGCGAGCAGCGACAAGGCGATCGTGGCCTATCGCCGGCTCTTGTTCAAGGCGATCGAGCAGGCCGAACGGGGCGAGCGCCCGTTGATGGTGCTCGACCCGGCCGAGGCGCACCAGATGCGCGGTCCGGTCGCCGTCGACGGCATCGGCCCGAGCGAGGCGTGGCAGAGCTATTGGCGCGAGAACGACCGGCGCCGCCGGCAGGCCTCGGTCTGGGCGGCCGACCGACCCGCGCCGTGACCGGCTTCGTCGAACGCTGCAGCCTGTGGTCCGACGACCAGCGCCGCGCCGCGGTCGAGGTCGCGCGGCAAGCCAAAACGCTCGGTGTCGTGCGGCTGTCGTTTCCCGATCAGCATGGTGTGCTGCACGGTAAGACCATCGTCGCCGCCGAACTCGACGGCGCGTTCCGCAACGGCGTCACGTCCCCGTCGAGCCTGCTCGCCAAGGACACCTCCCATCGCACCGTGTTCCCGGTCTTCACCCGCGGTGGCGGCTTCGACATGCCCGAGATGGAGGGCGCTGCCGATTTGCTGCTGGTGCCGGATCCGCAGACTTTCAAGGTGCTGCCCTGGGCGCCGCATAGCGGCTGGCTGCTCTGCGACCTCCACTTCGCCGACGGCCGGGCGGTGCCGTTCGGCACCCGCCAGCTGTTCCGCCGTGTGCTCGATGACCTGAACCAACGCGGCCTCGATTACATTGCCGGCCTCGAAGTCGAATGCCACATTTTCAAATTGCACGACCGAGACCTCGCAGCGAGTGACGCGGGGCAGCCGGGGGTTGCGCCCGAAATCAGCTTGCTGACCACGGGCTATCAGCTGCTGAACGAAGAGCGCTACGACAGGTATGACGAGGTCTTCGAGATCCTCCGAGGACCCATCGAAGCGCTCGGGCTACCGCTGAGATCGCTTGAAGTGGAGTTCGGGCCGAGCCAAGTCGAGTTCACTTTCCGCCCCGGCAGCAACCTCGAACCCGCCGACACGATGGTGCTGTTCCGCAGCGCAGCAAAGCAGATCTGCCGGCGGCATGGCTATCACGCCAGCTTCATGTGTCGGCCGAGGCTGGCGAACATCTTCTCCAGCGGTTGGCACTTGCATCAGAATCTTCGCTCTCACAAGAGCGGCGCGAACGCCTTCGTGCCGGAGGAAGCAGCAGAGCCGCTCTCACCGCTCGGCCGTCACTTTCTTGCCGGGCTGCTGCGGCACGCGCGGGCCAGTGCAGCCTTTGCGACGCCCACCATCAATGGCTATCGGCGCTACCGCCCCTACACACTGGCGCCCGACCGAGCAATCTGGGGCCGTGACAATCGCGGCGTCATGGTGCGTGTGCTCGGTGGGCCTGGTGATCCAGCAACCCGCCTGGAGAACCGGATCGGCGAACCGGCCGCCAACCCTTATCTCTACATGGCCTCGCAGATTGCGCTAGGGCTCGACGGCATCGACGGCGCCCTCGATCCCGGTCCGTCAGCCGACACCCCTTACGAGACCGCCGCTCCCGCCCTGCCGCGATCTCTCGGCGAGGCGCTCCAGTCTTTGCGGGAGAGCACTCCGCTGCGCAACGCCTTCGGCGCCGGCTTCATCGACTATTTCATCCGCATCAAAGAGGCCGAACTGGCGCGCTTCGAGCAGGAGGTCAGCGAGTGGGAGCATCGGGAATATTTCGATCTGTTTTAGCTTTAGCGGACTTCCTGAAGAACGCGCTGGTTAGCGAACCGGCCCAGTGCGGTTGCTAAGGACCAGGGTTCGCGCACCTGCATGACACGGGCGTTTCGCTCGACCGGGATTTCCTGCTCGACCTGATGCCCGCCGCCCAGGCGTAAAGGATTTACCGCGGCATCACCTTGGCCAGCCGAGCGTCATTGGCGGGCTCGGATTTCGTCGGCGATAGGAACGGACGGGTTTGGACGCTGTTCCCGCTGCCGCACGCTGCCACGCTTCGCGTCCGGTGGCGCAGACACCTTCGGCGGTAAAGAGGGCTGCGCTGGCGGTTTCGGGTCGAGCTTAAGTAGAATGTGCTTCAAACTGCGTACCTGCGCCGACGACTGGTGGCGATCCTGGGCGATGTTGCGGGTTAGAAGTGTTACGAGAGCGAGCTTCTCCTCATTGGAGAGGTCGAGCGCCATGCTTGGGGCTGGTTGTTGGGCGTCGGATAAACCTGAACCCCGGGGGACATCGAGAACTGGACCCTCTCGCTGAGCAGGAGGGTTCGACGATGGAGGATTGGGCGCATCCGGTTTCGCGGGGGGAGTTGCCGCCGAGGCAACGGTCCTTCCGCCGGCGCGGTCCACGAAGTGCCAACCGAAGCCGATGCCAATGCCGAGAAGCACGCAGACGCCCGCACTAAGGACGTAGCTTCTCAGCATCTCACCGAACATCATCTCTGCCGCCTCTATTGCCTCGGCGAAGCGGTCGGTTGCACTCTTCACGGCGCGGCCATCGGATTAGCAGGAACGCGAAAGCGTAGTTTCGCGCGGCGACGATTAACACCGGGTGAAGCCTCACCATCCCAAGATCGGCGCAGCGCGGGCCGCCGATTGGCTTCGAACATCGCGCCGCCTCAGGGGAGGCGGAGACGGCACTCGCCGCCTTTTCTCGATACGGCAAGGGGCGCGGGCATCCGGCGCAGCTCAACCTCGCCGACTGCTTTGCGTACGCCATGGCGAAAAACCATCGCATGGCTCTGCTGTTCACAGGCGATGACTTCAGCCCGCATCGCCTGCAATCGCCTGCGCAACCGGCCGAGCCATCCGCTCCGACATCGACAGGTATCTAACCCGCCCTTGCCGAGGCCAAGCCAACGCCTATATAACAGGTTAATGCCGTTAATATGCTAATATCTCATGCGCGAGTTGCGATCGCAAATTCCGCTGCCAATCCCCTGCCGACGCCGTTTAGGCGAACAAAATTCCGCTGCGGGCAATCTCGTAAAACTCAACTCAAGGCGTTGATTACACTTATGTTTTTGGACAATAGGGGCATTTTTTGGACGCTGGGACAGATTCTCTCCCTGCTGTCAGGGAGGGGCTCCCGGCCCGGTCGGCGGGCGCAGAGCGAACTCCGACTTACGACTGGTCTACGCGGCCGAAAGGTTCCCCCAGCTCGTCACCCGCTCGATGCGGATCGCGATGACCGGAAGGTCGTCGAGCGCCATCCCCTGATATTGCGGGTAGCGCGAACGGAGCATGGCCTGCGCCCGGTCGTGCTCGGCGCCGTCGGCCAGGATCTCGGCAGGGCCGCGCAGCATGACCCAGCCGAGCCGGGTCCAGTCCTCGTCCCAGCGATCGGCGACAAAAGCGGCGACCGGGTTATCGATAATATTTCTGAGACGCTTCAATGTCCGGACGTCGCCCTTCGGCTTCTGATCGATCGTGATGTAGAGTGCACCCTCGCCGACGACAAAACATACCGGCACAAGATGCGGCGCTGCCCGGGCATCGGCAGTCGCCAGGTGACCAACCCTGCGGCTGGCGAGAAACCGGCTTTGCTCGTCCGACAGCATGCGAGAACCTTGCACGAGTTCGGCGCCGCTGGCCAGACGCCCCATCTCGTGGCAATCTCCCGACCTTCTCAAACCGACGAGGCCGGCCATGAAGATCGAGCGCATAGACCATCTGAACCTGACCGTCGCCGATATCGACCGCAGTGTCGCGTTCTACCAGCGGGTGCTCGGCATGAAGACCGAGATTATGGGCGAAGGCCGTGCCGCACTCTATTTCGGCCAGCAGAAGATCCACCTCGATGCCGCCGGCAGGGCCATGGCGACGAGCGGCGAAAAACGCATGCCGGCGCATATCTGCTTTATCACCGAGGCGCCGATGAGCGAGGTCACCGCCCATCTCGAAGGCTGCGGCGTGCCGGTGCGCATGCAGGGCCCGCGCGCCGGGGCGATCGGCACGATCCAATCGGTCTATATCGACGACCCGGATCAGAACTCGATCGAGATTGCGAGCTACTGAGCGTCTTTTCGACTGGGGTCCAGGGGCAACCGCTGGGCCCCAGATCTCCTAGATTCCCGCTTTCGCGGGAATGACGACAAAGAGCGGATCGGCGTTCGAAAACAAGGGAGCCAGGCATGATCCAGGACGCCCAGGGACATTATCTCTCCGGTGCTACGGCCGAGGCCGCCGCAACCTACGATCAGGCAGTCCGGGCGTTCAATCTCGTCCACGGCGACGCGATCGGCCTGTTCGACGCGGCACGAGAAACCGCACCCGAGTTCCCCATGGCATATCTGGGAAAGGCCTGGGTGTTCACCGTGGCCAATGATCCCGGTCTGAGGAAGCAGGCCGCGGCGCTGGTGGAAACCTCCCGCCCCTTGCGTATGAATGAGCGTGAGCAAGCCCACTTCGCGGCGCTGTCGCATTTGGTCCAAGGTGCCCGGGCCGCTGCCGTCGCGGTGCTCGACCGCCACCTGATGCACTACCCGTTTGATCTTGTGGCGCATCAGGGCGCGGCATTGACCGACGGGTTCCTCGGACGCTTTCATTGGGTCCGGGACCGCTCGGCGCGGGCGCTGCCATTCTGGTCCACAGACCAACTGGGCTACGGAACCCTGCTGGCAATCCACGCCTTCGGGCTGGAGGAAGCCGGCGATTATCCCCGCGCCGAGGACCAATCACGTGTCGCCGCGGAGCTCGAACCCCTGAGCTTCTGGCCGCATCACACCGTGGCCCACGTGATGGAAATGACCGGGCGCCCCGAGGACGGGCTTGGGTGGATGGCGGCGCGCGAGCCGCTGTGGTCGACCCCCGGCCACATGAACCAGGTCCATATCTGGTGGCACAAGGCATTGTTCCACCTCGAGCTCGGCCAATACGACGAGGCACTGGCGCTCTATGACGGCCCGATGCGCGCGACGCAACGCCCGGTCGCCCTCAGCTTGACGAACGCCACGGCGCTGCTGTGGCGCCTCGACACGCTCGGCTATGACATCGGTGAGCGCTGGCGGGAGCAGGCGGAATTGTGGCGGAGCCACGCCGACGGGAAATGTCTCGTCTTCGGCGATATCCACGCCGCGATGGCCGAAGTGCGGTCGGGTGAAGCAAGCGCTGTCGAGCGGCGGCTGGCGGCGATGCACGAGACGGCGGCCAGCGGCCTAGAAGCGGCCGGCCTCTATCGCACCGTCGGGATCCCGATAGTCGAGGGCCTCGCGGCGTTCCACCGCGGCGCCTATGCCGAGGCGGTCGAGTTGCTGCTGCCGGTTCGTTTCGACCTATGGCAGATCGGCGGCAGCCACGCGCAACGCGATGTCGTCGACTGGACCCTGACCGAGGCCGCTGTGCGCGCCGGCCAGCGCGACATCGCCCGATCGCTCGCGCACGAACGCCTGGCTACCCGTCCGCGCAGCGCCCCAAACCGCCGCTTTCTCCACCACGCCGAGGCCATCGCGGCCTGATCGCCCAAATTGGCGCGGTGTCATTGCGAGGAGCCACAGGCGACGAAGCAATCTTGTCTCTGCGCCATCGTCCATAGTGCGCGGCGCAGCGCGGGCCGCGGCCAAGGTCCGGGCTGCGGCGGCACCGCGACCGTAAGCAATCGTGGGGTTTTCCCCCGTGCCGAGCAAGGCTCCGGCGCTGCCTTTCATCTCACGCCCGAACAGTTGCCGGGGCTCTCGCCCGCAGTCGCAAGAAGGGGATAGGATGATGGTGCTGCAGGATGTCTTTGTCGGGATCGACGTCTCGAAGGGTCGTTTGG
>Ga0210399_10000338_pt1 | contig 37993 bp, 35 predicted proteins | sample IncBWC14MmetaG_FD_150865 | JGI IMG/M metagenome (GOLD analysis project Ga0210399, IMG submission 150865) | Forest soil microbial communities from Barre Woods Harvard Forest LTER site, Petersham, Massachusetts, United States - Inc-BW-C-14-M | ecosystem: Environmental > Terrestrial > Soil >... | reverse complement strand
ATTTGAATTATATACTCAAAAGGTGAATATACATATAACTAAAATTTGCGAATCAACTCCCATTAAAAAAATGTTCACAAAATGGCTCAATAATGAGCACTTAAATGAGGAGGTAAACAGTGCGACATTTTATGAAGTTAGACTGATAAATAAATTTGACAGTACATTATACTATGCGACAACAAAATCACCGATAAATAATAAGAATCTTTGTGTTCAACTAGCCAAACGAATAATGGTGTGTGATACCATAACCAATAGCACTAAACCGGGTTTAAAAGTATTTTGCCTACCATTTGATCATAAACGTGATATACTAAAAAAACAGTTTACAAATGTTAAAATAGATTTGGCTGAACTCAATCATTTACACCAAGCACTTACTATAAGTGGTGAAACACGAAATCAACAGATTATACTCACTAAGGCAGAGGGTGTCGCTAAGTTGCTTGTGCATGAACTGATACATTATTATGATCTGGACGGTGAAAGATTAGTTAATGGTGGCACGACATATAGATCTATTGTTAAAAACTGGTGTTCGAGTAGTTTAGACGATAATTGTTATGAAGCATACACTGAGTGCCTATCAAACGTTTTAAATTGTGTATTTACGGCATGCGAATTTAAATTATCAAATACAACAGTTGATATTATGGCAATGACGGCTGAACTGTTGAATATTGAGCGGATATACTCTGTGTACGCTGCCGCGAAATTATTATATGTATACGGTTACACACGAGCAACTTTTCGCCAATTTTTTGACAGTGCAGACAAGTGCATCGACATTAAAGTTAATATCCCGGCAATCTATTATTACATTGTCCGTAGCATGCTGTTTTTTAATATTAATGATTTACTTGATTCACAAATGAACACAATGATGGATGACAAGAAGACAGCCAAATTGATTGAACTAGAAATTGCGACGATAAATAAGTGTACACAAGCTGATTCCGCATATATGAAGCTATTGGCCGAATGTTTTGACATGGTTGCTCGGAATGACGATTTTAGTCTTTCATATATATGCATTGACACTAATGCGAATAAGTTCGATTTTATAAACAGTTATGTCGACGCATCAAGTGTGGGTACATGTGTTGTGATTGATTATAAATATCTAAAGCTATAGATATACCCGATGAGGCCATCAGCTATATACATCAATCATATTTATTTGATATATTATATTTAATAATTTTATTAAATATATTATTACTGGATGTGTACAGCTGATGGCCTCATCGGGCATTTTATTTGTAGATGACGTTCGCTTTATTATCCACAAATGTATATTTAGCAGATGCATTACCATCACCTGATTTAGCTATTTCGCGCGAATTCATACTGGTACTTCTTAATGAGTTGTTCGGTACAGCAGTCGGCTTTGAACCTACAATATTGAGAGGCATATTATATATACTTTCAACAGCTTTGCCTCTGACCGATTCGTCACGACGAGTAACACTTATATCTTTACTCTTAGCGGCGACACCGATGTCAAATGATGCAAATTTAGAGCTGTCATCATTATTATCAAATGCTTTAAAGCTGTCCATATTACTTGGTTGTGACGGGCCTTTCATACTGAGAGCTTTACAGTGTGGGCAATGCACACAGCCAACTTGACGAGCATTATTAGATGATTCGGCGGTGCGGATATTTGTGTTAATATTCTCCATCAACCGGTAATTATTGCTATTGCTCATCTTGTATATAATATTTAATCGAAATTATATTTACATAATTATCGAATTAGGAGCTATAACTTAAACCGGCCATCCCGTCCATAATTCGTAAAAAATTAAAACTCTGTGCATAAACTCGCGACATATTTACGGTACCCGATGGTTGATACTCCGACGGATATAGTGCAAAACTGTACACATTTACACCATTATGTTCAATGGGTATATATGGAGCGGGCTCTACCATATTATACACATATGGTATTACATCCATAATGGGTTTCGCAGTGTTAATATTTTGTCTACATAGAGGACATGGCACTTCAGCATATTTATTAACCACTGTTTTTTCGGCGACCCATTTAATGAAACAATCATCACAACATGGGTGTTTACACTCGGTAGTTAAATATAATTTACCATTGATATCATCTATATCCACAAAACAAATCGAGCAATCCATTTATCTATATAATATCACTTCTTTTTACATAGTTTATGTTTTGAATATATTTGATATGTAAAAGAATATTGTATATAATATACATACGAAATATGAGTATTGTTGATGAATGGGAAACAGTCACGCCAAAACCTAAATATGAACAATCAAACCATTTTGTCAACTATAATCAATATCCCAAGTTTAGTACAAAATCATGGACTCATTTATATCTGATTGGCAGTTTTTGCGATAAAAATAAAAGACCATTATATTGGATGAATACACATCATACACTAATAGCGATTGAATATAGAAAAGTGTTCGACAAATGGCTTGGCGGTAAAAAACAGTCAGTTTATAAGTTACTGGAGTTTAATGGCCAGGTAGATATGTATATAAATAATGCAGCATTTGAACACTATTATTGGATGGACAAAGTGTATACATCAACCGGTAAATTATATTATACGATTAAAAATAATGGTGTTGAAAAGGCCGAAATTTATAGAATGACGGCACAAAACAGTAAATTTATAGATTTTGAAAAAATATTTAAAGCAACAAGTTATCAGAATACTGCGGAACCAACTACTGATACTGCCGATAACAATCCAATTGTACGTGAACCAGTAGTATCAAATACGACTACTCCCCATGTACAACAGACACGACAAGTAACCCCAAAAATGAGATTTTCTGATGTATTGAGAGGTAGAATTTCACCTATAAAAATTGAAAAATAAATATATTGACTGAAGCAACATATATATATAAATAATATATCTATATATGACAACTCAACAAAGTGGAATTGATCACGATAAAAAAAATATTACGGCAGCATCACATATAACATTTGAATATATATCAAAATTTTTAAACAATAAATTGAATACGGTAAAAGAAAAGCCATTTATAAATATAATTGGTGAGTATGAGATAGTTGTTCCCAGTAAGGCAATTGAACCGAATATATCTCAATATGTGAGTGTATTATATTGTTTGAGCCCTGAGTTTCGTAAATATGATGAAATTACTAAAATAAACTGTATTAATGAACTGAAAAAATATATTAAAACAATTGACAGTACAATGTATGATATTAAAAAACCCAAGCTAGATAATAAACAATATATAAGTTTAGCATGTCTATTTGAGATCAACGTGTTTATACTAAATTTAGACAATAATCAAATATATGTTCATTATCCGGAAAAATGTTTTAATAAATATAAAAATAATGTTTTGTTATCATTTAATAATGGTGTTCATAAACCCGTTTCATTATTAAATAAATTTGTATCAACTTATACGGACACGCAATTTGCTAAACTATTAATATCTAAAAATCTAGATACTGATATATTTGATCTTAACTCGTTATACAATAGTTTAAATGCATGTGAAACACGCGTAATTGTTGCATGTTTGTCAAATAAAAATTCATCAATTTTAATAGATAATGATGAAACAGATGAAGGAACAATTTCTGATGATAAACAGACGATATCAGAAATGGTTGACAATGAAATACATGTTAAAATATCGGATATAGTTGTTGATCATAATGATATAACAGATACTGATGGTGCAATCGCCATTGGACCACCACCAACTACACCTATACAAACTGCAGTTATACAACCCCCACCCGTTAAGCTAACGGTGGATCCACTGATTAAGATATTCGAAAAATATGTAGTTAAAACAATATATTCCCAAAATAAACTTAAGAAAATGAGAAAACCTGAATTAATAGCTTTAGTGAGTGCTGATTCAGCGGAAATGAAACAGTTAGACTTGGCAACAAAAGATACTATTATAGCAAATATATTAGCGAAAAAATAGCGTTTTAATCAATATAAAAATTTAGTTTATGTATTTATATAATGAATAGCGAAAAACAAAAGTACATTAAAGACGAAATCAAAAAAATTCAACAGGCAATGGAAACCGATGATATTAAAAAGACATGGCTAGAATATTTAGCATGTGATGATGTTGATAAAAAACGTCAACTTAAGGGAGAATATTTTATTAAACTTGAAAAAGAGTTCCCAGATTTTAGCAAAAATTACCTGTATCTCTTCAGAATGGTTATAAGTCGATCTAATTTAGCTAATCTCGACATGATGTTAAATATGTTAACCAAAATAAAAAATGGAATCGTTGCAGCGGATGTTGGATGCCTTGATGTAAATAAACAACTTGATGAACAATATCTTCCGGATTCAGTTAAGAAAACAATTCCGGCGAGCGCTTATAAACCGAAATACAGAAAAGGGAAATTAGCCAATTAAAATTATAGTATATGAAGTTTATTGATATAAACAAACTTCACGTACTAGATGTACTTCAATTACTCATTCGCTTATTTAACGAGAGTTTTATTTTCGGCAATAGTATCAAGTATCGTTTTTTGTATTTTGGCTTTCATAGCTTTATCATCTGCAGCCGTTAATGGTAAAAATGTGTTGATCCAGAAATTGTTAGCCCGAATTTGTTCATCACGATATATATGATAACTATCACCATAGTAATTACCACTGTCTTTATACGTGATAATTTTATTTATAGCGATAAACTGAATATTAGATAATGTGATATTTATCATTTTAACAACTCGTTTATAATCGTCTGATAATACGAACTTTGGGAATATATCTAATATATATCTACCATTTGTTTCCGCTTTATTCATACCATCTAATAATTCTTCCATAATTTTAATTTTATCTTCTAATTTTTTATCATGTTCATATTTGAAACTGATTGCAACAATATAAAGTTCAGAATTTGAGGGTCGACTTGTATATGGTTTATATAGTACAACATTATCATAAAACTCCTGTAATATACACATATATTTTGCGGTGACTGGTGTGAACATACCGAATATTTTACAAATAAATACACCACCTTTACGTTGTACACTTATGGCGGTTAATATTTCGCCTAATATTAGACGATATGCTTCTTGTTCCTGGTAGTTTTCATTACGCCATGTAAATCCACCATCTGCAGTTACTAGATATGCATACTCTTTATTAAGTTCTTGGATTTGATTTCTAAATAGTTTAATAGTTTTAATATTAGTCAGATCGCCGTCATCTTTACCGTTATCCGATTCTGATGCATCAGTTGCGACGGTTGCATGCTGTACAAATTTAGCGGGTGTTTGTTTCGAATAACATTCAACGAATTTATCATCATATTTTATTCCTGATTTTGTTTTTTTATCATCATTGTGTAATGTTACAGTACAATATCTATCATTTTTAGTATATTTGCTGTCACTAAATTTATCCCTATAAAACATGGTTGCCTGTATAAATCCGCCTGGTCCTTCTGCAAGATGTGCCGATACAAAATCTTTCATGGTGTGTGGAATTAAATCAAAACAGACAATAATTTCCCACATCTTATAAAATGCACGTGATATAATACCAGGTGTATCGTCAGATAGCCCGAAATATTTAATCGCGGTATGTGCTATATCTTTATCATACTCAGGAACAGTATGTTCAAATGGATTGACAATATGGAACAATCGTTTATTTTTCAACTTCTCTTTATCTAATTTACTCATTTTATCTTTGTTGAAATTTATATAATGTTGAAAACCATAAGTAAATAAGGATTGTGCAATATATGCACCATCAGTTATATCGGCAGTTGTGGTGAATATACTTTTTGATGCAATTGGAAGTTGATAAACTTGTGGTTTATAAATATCTGATTTACTGGGTTTTGGTTTAGTTTCGTCCGTCATATATATACTTATCTATAATAGTTATTTCTTTATATAAAAATATTTCACTTTTTTTGTTGAAAAAATTGAACTATTTATTGTTTCACTTGGTTATTTTATATATATTGTTATAAACAATGTTCAAAACAATCAAACTCTGTGCCGTTAAAACTAGCGCCAATATGAGACATATAAGTAACTATAATAAAAATAGAAAAATCAAATGTGTCATAACAAGTGGAGAAGGTACGCTATTTGGTTATGGTGGCTTTCATGGTGTTGATACCATGAATAGAGTATGTGCAGGACGAGATATAGCAATGACACGAGATGATATACTTGGTGGATTGGGACTAGGTGATCGTCAGCATTTAGCGCATATAACACGTAATGAAAGTTTTAATACTCAGTGGCGCGCATTATATAAACGTGAATTTTCATTATACGATATGAATATAATGTATGCGGACTACGCTATGCAGCAATTTGACCAAGTTGGTACAAATCTAATTGCGCCGAAATATATTTATAAATATCTTAAAAGTTGTGGGATTAAAATTGGATTATCAACATGTCATTTGCAATATTTGCATGAGTTTATCGCGCCACAATTAACAGGTCAGGGTTGGACACCAGATTATACTGTAACAGCACGTGATGCTGCACTACCATCAGATCAATATGGTAAAGTGGTTGCACGTCCTTTTGGTACAATGATTGATCTAATTCGTAAACGTGCCGGAGTAGATCATTCAGAAGTTTTATATGTTGGTGACACAATATATGATGCCATGGATGGTTATGCTGCAAATGTTAAAACGGCGCTCGTAACAGACACAGGTGCATATATGGGACTCACTGAAGATGAACTGAATAGATTAAAACGAACTGATGAAGATGGATATAACAATCGACTCGTTAAAAATGTATACAATAGATTTGGTGCAATGGATATGCATTATTCACATAGTGTTAATAATATTTCAGAAACAAGTATATTCGTTAACGAAGTATGGAAAAATACATTTGTTATTCCAAGTATGAACTTTCTTGATCAACTAATTAATAGAATCGAAAACGAAAAATAAATTAAATTTCAAATGTTGTATTCATTTCAGAAGAGTCAGCAGATGATTCAGATTCGCGAGTATTTTTGCGACGAGTATTCAATTTACCAGCATATTTATTAATTTTTCGTTTATAATCTGAATCAGGTATCGCAACAGATACACTTGACGCGGAGCGCACTGATTCATTTTCTGTCGCTGTCATATCGCCGGCATATTTATTTATTTTGTCTCGATGATCGGTATCATGTGTAACAATAGATGTGATTGATGTGTTGTCATCATTATCGAAATCAGACAGTATATCACCAGCAAATTTATTTATAATATTTTTGTGATCTGTGTTGTCAATGATACTTGTGGCACTTGCAGAACTTGTGGACTCCGAAGATTCATTATGTGATACAGATCCGCCTTTTTTACTGTGTTTATGTTTATCAGGTTTATCTCGTTTATCAAATTTCGGTCGATTCTTGTCAAATTTTGGTCGTTCCTTATCAAATTTGCCTTTATCCCGTTTATCAAATTTACCTTTATCCGCTTTATCACGTCTATCAAATTGCGGCAGATTGTAACTGGATTTATGTTCATGATATACAACTGTTACGGGATTAATATCAGTTGCTTTTCTGAAAACATAATATCTATTTAATTTGGTGATTTCATAACTAGCTTTATTTTCTTCATTCTCCATATCGTAGAACTCTTTTACAGATTGAAACCACCCGCGAGTCTTAATATCACTTTCAGATTGTGCTGCATTAAATAAGAATGATCTATTATCTTCAAACATATTACCAAACATATCTGTATCAACAATATCAAGACCACATTTATCGTGTAATTCTTTGATAAAAAAGTCTTTAAACACAAGATATTCCGGATAGTATACACCCTCCTCCATGAAAATAGCGGAATATACATCGATAGCAACACTGACAAGTGGGTCACCATTTTTAATAGCCTTATCTATAACACCTTCATCATATTTTTTTACAAGTTCAGTAAATAGGCGTTTTTCACCTTTATTCGTATTATAATGTACACTCAGTTTATCGGTATTTTTGAGTGTTTGATAAACTGCATCACCGTCGAAAGTTGTTATGATGAGATAACCATCTTTAGCGAGGTATTTATCGATATTATTACAAAAGTTATTCCAGGTAGTTATATTTTCCAACATATAGTGAACAGCGAAATGACAATTTACTCTATCAAATTTTAACGGTATACTTCCATGTGGATCAGATCCAAAATATTCAGTTATCATTGCACTATTAGTAACTGCCATCGTACCAATTGCTTTAGATTGATTTTCGAGATCTAGTAATGACTGACCATCTGCATTGATGAAAAACATTTTTGGAAATTTAGGATACATCTTTTTTTGGGTAGCTAGACGACTTAATGCACCATCAGTACCAGTTGTTAAACCAGCTAGATCTTTATCAATACCAACCATTAACTCCACTTTACTGTGGAAATATTTCATAATATCACCACCTCTACCACAAGCAATATCGAGTACTTGCATTTTTTTGCCATTATGCGGCGAACAATATGTATATATAACTTGACTTTTAACCCAATTATGAAAGTTACGTTGTGGTTTTGCCATATTTTTAGTTTCCTGATAATATTTACTTTGTTTACGTTCTTCAGTAATGAGTGATTTATCAATTTTACTGCGAATTGTGGCTATTTGTAAATCAAATAATTTAGGATCCGCTAATTTATTTATATCGGCAATACTGATGGGATACCGCATCGACCGATAAACAGACGCTGCAATGAACTCATTATTGCCCCATTTCTTTTTATATTTTCGCACCACTTCGGTTTTATCCAGTCGTGTTCTAATAGGTATCCATCGATATTTATCTTCTAATTCAATAGTATCATCGCGATAGAATTCAACAACTGTATTATCCTGTATGATATTACCCTCGCTATCTATAATATCACCAAGTTCTTCATCGACATATAGATGACAAAAATGTAAATTCTCATCGCTTTTAAACAATATAGGTCGTTCGGTGCCGTTCATCGATCTGCCGACAGATAGATTGCAAATTCTGTATACTTTACCTTTTGGTAGTGTTGGGTCACTATTGTCATATAAATTTAACACTTGACCAGTATTATAATCTTTTTCAAATCGTATGTAAAAATCAATTGAGTTTTTATTTGATGGTTTCCATTTACGTGTTGGAAATTTGATCTCTTTCGGAGCATTAGTTATAATCTGCGAATATCCAGTAAACATAAGTCCATCTAACACATATGGACATGATATATCCGGTGATTTTGTATACAAGTTCCATAATAGTTCTGCATATGCGAATACTTCACAACTATGACCGCCTAATGGAAATGCAAAATATTTGCGTGTAAATACGGTACTATTTTTACTATGCTTCAAGTTGTGATTTAAATTTTTTAAATAACCGATGATTTCTTGTTTATGAAAATCCAGTATTTTTGTCAAATTGAAATCACCGGTATATGCACCATATTTATGATCAACATGTAAACAATTCTGCATAACATCATCACATTTGTCTAATCGTTCTCGTAATAATAAAATGCGACGTGTATCTTGGCCTTGATAAAACAGAATATCGAATGCCAAATACGCAAATTTCTCGTACAAGTGTTCGATATAAATGTATTCACCATCTAATACGGTTCCGTTATATTTACTATTTTCGGCAAGTTTAACACCTGTATATCTAACTTCCAAATTTGTTGAAACCACGTAAACTTTATCAAAAAATATCATGAGAAACTGACGGTCTCCATCGGCCTTATCAGTAGATGTATAGCTCTGCAATAGAAGGTCAACATGTTGTATTTCAAGTGACACCGGCTGCATAAGATACAAAGATATAACGGTTGCATTTAGAGCTTTATCACCATATACCAGTTTTTTGTACTCTGTTAAAACAGCATTAATCTCATTATTATCAATAACATGTTCACTGTGTTGCAGCACTTTTTTTAGCTCATGTATTTCTCGCAATATTTGATCTAGATGCTTATTGTTACCTTTCAGTTTATTGTAGTCTATTTCCAGTTCATAAATTTCAGTTTTATCCATGACCCCACTGATAGAATTTGACATCTTAACCAGAGTGGCGTCTGTACGTAAAATACCCGTATCATCATCTATAGTGAAGAGTGAAACACGTTGTTTATATCTAAAGCCAATATTAAATCGTTCAGTTTCATTTAATTGTAACAGTGAATTTAGCTCGTCATCAGTCAGGGGACTTTCAGAACTTACTCTTACCCTGAGGTCATACTCATCGACGTTGAATGTTTTATCAACATCACGAGATTTTTTAATAATTTTTATGTCGTCAGGATGGTCTGTTTTTATTTTATTTGCAAGGAGGGAAAATATGACATGATTTTTGCGGTTGAATAATAAATTCATTGTTCTATTTATTGTATCTAATCCTTTAATACTTATACGATATACCGAAAAAGTATCTTTGGCAGGACGGTAACTTATATCGAGAGTATCTTCAGTTATTAACTTATAATTATGTTTAACTGATTGCTGTTTCATATATTTAATTGCCCTCAAAAAATTACTCAAGCTTAATGGGTTTGAAATTTTGTAATTATTAAACATAGCCTCAAATTCGCTCTCAATAGATAACTCGTCATATATTTTACTAATTCTGTCGTGATAGGTTTTAAGCATATGTATTAGGTAATATATAATATACATATTATATTTACGTTCAATTCATTTTAATTTCAGTTTTTTTGACTTATATATGAAAATTAGTTTTTTTGTTTGTTATTGATATGTTCCAATACAGTGCTGCTCAATTTGTCAACACCTGTATAATTCGCACCGCGATCAATCAATTTGATAACGATATCATCTAAATTATATTTAACAGCAAGTTCAAGTATTTTGCGGCCTTGATCCACAACATTAAATTTATCATGTGTGGCAAATGCAATGATAATTTTGATAACAACATCATCTAAATTATATTTAACGGCAAGTTCAAGTGCTTCACGACCCTGATCCATAACATCAAATTTATTATGTGTGGCGAGCGCAATGGCAACTTTATTGAGTTTTTTAATAATTGCGAATCGAATTGCATGTTTGCCTGAATTGCTCTTAATACTGATATCACAATCACTGTTAATAAGTTCCATGGCAACATATTCCATTCCATGAAAACATGCATACATCAGTGCAGTGAATCCGTCTTTGGTTTGAATATTGAGATCGGCATTTTTTTTAATTAAAATTACGCATAATTGCTTTAATCCATAGCGACAAGCATGGATAAGTGGAGTACCGTTATAATCGCGAATCCGCAGATCTTTAACATTAGGATGGCGATTTAATAACATTAAAGCACCATTAACATTTTTGTTCTCAATGTAGTTAGTCATGGCACCTAACGGCTCTTTTAGCTCTCTTAGCTCTTTAAGATCCATTGTATCTACTATATGTGAGAGTTATATAGAAACGGTGTATATATAGTTAAAATTTCAATTTTTTTGTTATATAGGAAAAATTGAAATTTAAACTCACTGAAAAATCCATTAAAAAATAGGGTCATCGAGCATGTACAACAGTATGTGTTCCGCTATCTTGGCATAGCGTCGTGGATCAGTCCCCAATTTCGGGTGACCTAGCCTCTGTATAAGTCTACGAACTGTCGCTTATTGCCACAGGGAAAGATCTATATAAACTAGTCTAGTAGAGATATACAAACCGCAGCTTATTACTGTGGTGGAGATATTTATACCAAGAGATTCACAATGAAACAACGAACACATCTGCTATTGATACGTGTTCCGCCATCCAAATTCTATTTGGCGTAGTCTCAACATGAGAGATAATAGATTCAACCAGTCAGTGGTTGCCGGATGTAACAATCCCGGAAAAAATAAGATAACTGTTTCATTCACAAACAGTAACCGCACTTGTGCGAACATATCACATACTGTACAAGATCGTTAGATTTTGACAGATTTGTGGTAGTGATAAAACCAAACAGATGTGGATCATCATCTGGCGAGATACCATCATTTCTCGCAGCCAATATAGATACAGTTATTTCACAAACTGTGTCCGCATTCGTGCGTACAATTCATTTGTACATTGAGCTTAATACTCGATGCAACATGAAAGTGAAATGATCAACTGAGTTGATCACCCAAACAAAACCAACCCAACAAACCAAACAACCGACATAATTCATTATATCGATTGTTTGGATTTTTTTATATAAAATCATATGAAAAAAATTGAAATTTATTTATCCTATATAATCCATTTAAAGAGTTACATGCGGGATTAATTCATTAAACACAACGAACAGTCTTTTACAACTTCGGCAAACAACCATGAGCGAATCAAAAGAGATCAAACACAATGGTCATTATATTGATATTGATTACACCGTGAATAAATTCACAACGCCGATTGCGCGGGTGTGGATTATGAAGCAGGCGATAGCTCTTAAGGCACGAGATGATGCTGTTGACCGCAAATCGTCAAATGCTGCGCGAATTATGGCGGCTACTGACCGACAGTGCAAAAAACACAACAAGATTGCCATAGTCATTGAAAATAAGGAAAAACACCGCAAGACTCTGATGCAAAAACTGTTGCGCACAATTGATGCCGCCGAGGTGACGGGTGTGGCATATGCGCAGTACACACGTGACAATGCCGTTATCAGCATCGACAAACAGCTCAGACAGCTCAACAGAGTGGCGAGTGCACTGAATGGCAAGGGTGGCAAATTAGTATTTTTCACCACACGTGAATCGCTCGTGGAGTTACGAGAGATAATTTGCACTGAGCTGGAAATCGCGAAAAAAGAGAAGCCTGTCGAACCGGCACATCTGTGTGTGAAGAAAGGTGTGTCGCTTCATGCTACTCGACGCAGTGCACATCAGTTTGATGCCAAAGAGTTGGCAGCATATCTAATGTGTGCAGCAACTTCTGACGCACATCACGGTGTCATTACCGAGAGCAAGGCTACACGGGCGTATACAGGTGCGAACGGTAAATTGACCAAACAGGGCAACACAATGGCAATTTGCTGTCCGGCCAAACACTGTACCGAGATGTTTGTGTACGATCATCCTGCACTCATCGGATGTTTTACTGCTGAGCAACGAGCGGCTTACAAAGCCGATTGTTACTCATCAATGATCCTGAAGTGTGTTAAAAACGTCAAGATTCTCGCACTTGATAAAGGATGGGATGACGAGTTGTCAAACACCAAACTCACACTTACAATCGCGTTGTTCACTGATCTGCACGGCAGCAGAATGGCCAGCACTGACGAGGGAGATGAGAAAGACGAAAAGGACGAGAAAACGACCGAGGTCAAAGCTGATACTGAATCAGTTGAGACATCGGTTGAAACCAAGCGTGAGGTTGAAGCTGATGGTGAATCAGTGGAAACCGAAAGTGACCAAAGTTCAGAGACTGCATCTGTCGATCTTTCTTCTGCTAAATTTGCAACTGATGGTGAATCAGTTGCAGGGCTAGAAGAGGTTGAAGACAGTGCAAGTGTTGCGCGTGTGGTACGCCAAGCGGACATGTTGAGAGACATGATCTCATTCGTACGGGAAACCGATCTGATTGACCCTGATCTGGTTGATTAACTGAGTGAGTAAGTGAGTGGGTGGGTGATGCCGATTTGACGGCAAGTACTTTAGTTGTTTTATGCGGCTTATTTTGTAACATTAATTTATTATTGCTGCGAAATAAGATTAAAAAAAAATTGATAAATATATTGTCTAATAAGTGGAACTATAAAGTAATTCATATATATAACAACAATGAAGTTTGATATACTAGTCTGCACTGACAACAAAAATGGTATTGGCCGAGATGGAGAGATTCCATGGAAGATAAAAGAGGACATTACTTTTTTTAAACACAAAACAACCACAACAAATCTGCCATGTCAAATTAACGCTATTATTATGGGACGTATAACTGCGGAAAGTATCGGTTATCCACTTAAAGATCGTATAAATATCGTCATTTCCAGAACACAAGAAGAGGAGTATGATCGAGATGGATATTCATATTTTAGATCATTAGATGATGCTTTAAAACATCTCGCAACTGTTGATAACTTGGATAAGATATTCGTAATTGGTGGTCAAGAGTTATACACAACTGCGGTGGCACATAAATATTTACAAAATATTTATATAACAAAATTAGAGCATGATTATAAATGCGATCGTTTTTTTACACTTTCAGGCGGTACATTTAATGGTAAAAATGGCGTGAAAACTCAATGCCGCGATACATTAAATGAAATAACCGTGGATGTTAAATTTATGCATTTACAGAAAGAGCCACATGAGGAGTTACAATATCTCGAACTTATGGAACGTGTAATTAAAACAGGTGAATTTAAAGCCACACGTAATGGCAATACATGGTCACTATTTGGTGGTCAAATGACATTTGATTTGCGAAATGGTGTATTTCCATTAATCACTACTAAACGAGTACCATTAAGATTAATATTTGAGGAAAAAATGTTTTTCTTACGTGGCCAAACAGATGTAAATATTTTGAAGAAGAAGAACGTGCATATATGGGATGATAATACAACAGAGGAGTTTATCAAAAAACATGATTTGAAATATCAATATGGTGATAAAGCTGGACAATATTATGAAGAGGGTGATCTTGGTCCAATGTATGGATGGCAGTTTCGCAATTATGGTGCCAAGTATTGTGGTAAACATTATAATTACAAACCTGGCGAGGGATTTGATCAGCTTGCATATGTTATTAATTTACTTAAAACAGATCAATCATCACGTCGTATTATGATGACAAGTTATAACCCTGTAGATGCACAAAATTCAGTATTGTATCCATGTCATGGAAATATTATTCAATTCAATATAGGATCACATGAAAATATTAAATATCTTAATTGTCAGATGACACAACGTTCTGCAGATGAAATGCTTGGATTGCCATTCAATATCAGTTCATATTCACTACTGGTTTATATTTTATGTGAAATAGTGAATAATGCTCCAGACTACAAGGGTGATAAAATAACACCGGGTAAACTTGTAATATCACTTGGCGATATGCATGTATATGAAGAACACATAAATCAAGTTAAAACACAACTCGAAAGACAACCATATGAATTTCCTAAACTGAAATTTAATAAAAAAATTACAAGTGTTGATGATATTGAATGGGAGAACGTCGTATTAGAAAACTATAAATCACATGAACCTATCAAGGCTCAAATGGTTGCATAATGTGATAAGTACTTATATTTTATTTTATATGATCTGGCTCCGCCTGTATTTGATGATTGATTTATTTTATTATCTGCGTGTTGTACGATTTCAACAACTTGTCGCATTACACGGCCAAACTGTCGCACTATTACATCAACTAATTTATCAGTATATTTCACACGAGTTGAAGATTTAAAACCGAATGTAGGTTGCTGATACTGAAATTCGGCATCAGTTAATGGTCTAACACGTAAATCATCGGTAAATAAAAAATATACCGACTGTTTTACACCATGATCATCATGAGATATATGTATTAGTTTGCCAGGTATTTTGGTATTAGTTTCATACATATTCCACTGGTCCATAAATATTGATAAATGAACATTGCGATTGCTTCTAAGCTGGATCATAAAATAATGCTTTTTAACTATTATATGACTGAACATAGTTTTTTTTAGTCGTATCTGTTTAAGTGTCGCGAGTAATATATCATATGTTAATTGGTCGAATATAGCCCGCTTGTTTAAACTCATTTATATATACTTATATGATAAAATAGTTTAGAAAGTCCCGGCATAAGTTTCACCGCGGATAGGTATGTATAATTTTAGTTTTTCCAATGTGAATGGCGAAGATTCCCTATTATAATAGCACTCTCCAATAGAGTGATTTTTAATATTCCAATGATCAACGACTTTAGAATACACTGCGTGATCATATAACCAGGTGTCTGATCGATTTGCAAATAGTTTCATTATAAGCTCTGCTTCAGTATATCGTAAATATTTTTTAAAGCCAATTAATAGACCATCAAGTAAATTGTGTAAAATTTTAGGAGTGATTAGTCCCATCCGTTTATATGTAACAACTGTTTTAATTAGACTATTTATTTCTTTTGGTGTCATTAACAGTTTACACATCTCGGCTGCCACATTTATGGGTAGCCGTTGTATTGTGTCACCATAATTTTTAATCAACTCTTTTTTTTCTTCTATTGTATGTCCGAGAGCCTTGTCTTTTCTGCATATATGACATAGTCCATCAATGCTAAAGCAATATTTGTCTGCACACCAATCGCATAGTGAATCTTTAGTTTTAACGGCAGTGACATTAGACGACGAACCCACAATTGTTGTATTGCCGGATCCATCATCCAATATGTTTTCATCACTTTTAACAGTGGCCATCTTGTTATTTGATATACTATAATATAATAAATGCTGTATATAAAGTGTTAATTTTTCATTTTTTTTAATATTATAAATTAAAACTTGTTGGCAAATAGACTATTTATTGAACATGATGGCAGTGTAATGGCATCAACAGATTGTGGAGGTTTGTCTGTCCCTGGTATTATATTCCATTGATCTATAACGGTCGAGTAGATGGCATGAGCATAATACATAATATCTGGTGAATCACTAAACATTTTGTAAAAAAGTGTTGCTTCACTATTACGTAAATATTTGTTCAGTCCTTTAAGATGAGTAACTAATAGATTATGTAATATTTTGGGTGTCACTGTGGTTTTTCGCCGATATAGTACAACTGTTTTAACAAGCGAATTAATTTCGGCAGATGTCATCAATAGTTCACCAAATGTTGCCATGACATCAATAGGCAGTCGTTTCACTGTATCTCCATAATTATGAATACATGCAATTCTGTGTTGTTTTGTGAGGCCGACAAGTTTACCTCGATAACATAAACTACATAAATTATCATTTTGTGCCGAATACTCACCGCACCATTCGCACGTCTTGATCGTTTCTTTTTTATCCATATTAGATATGCAACTGTTATAATATTATAATTACTGGATTTTATAACAAAAACGATTTTCAATATTTTTGTATTTCTTGAACTATATTTTTAATCTCCGAACACTTGGAACACATCAAAAAATAGCAAAATCCTTTGAGTATGAGATATATAGGTCCAACCATGCCAGCAATAACAGCATACAAAATACGGACAGACGATTGTTTGTTAACATTAGATGAATATGATATAAATGCTGATATGATAAAGAAAAATATGTAACTTATACTCTTAGTTACTAATGATATGCCACTATTATTTGCGACAACTGGTTGTAATGGTATAACTGGTATATTTGTTTGCGCAGGTGCATTGGTGGGTGGTACTGCTGGAGTAGAAGCCAATGCAGTACGAACATCTTGTGCGGAGTTATCCATGTTTGCGGTCATAATTATAAATTACGCTTAGATATTAAATTTACCGGAATAGTATAATGCTACGTTTGCAACTGTTATGCCAGCAGCTACAATAACTCCCATAATAGAACCAATATTATCAGTAATTTTATTACACATACTTGTTCTAAAATTACGTTTAAAACTGTGTGCAATTAAATTCATTTCCAGGGGGCTAAAAACTAGACTGCCAAAATATGCGGTATTATTATATGTATTATCAAATTCGTTATATGCAGTAACATTTACCGATTTCTTATTTTTATTAACTCGAAATAAATTCAAAACATTGCATAATACATAACAGCTATGTTTGCAGATACATTTAAATTTTAGAGTATTATGATCGTTATCTTTACAGTCACATGATATACGTCGTGTGGTTGGATTAATGCGAACAGTGTAATTATTTATGGTTCCATTGACGGCGAAAGTATAAATGCCGTTTACAATATGTGCATTGGCAAGTGAGATGCCATTGATGTTTTCGAGTCGTTTTGATTGAAAGGAATTGACGATAGACATTGTTAATAAGATATACTAGATTTATATAGGTCATAATTGCAATATGTTAATAAATCAATTTTTTCATAATTTGTCAATCCCAATTAAGGTTTGTGGCACCGCTTTTGTCTTGTCATAGTTATTATAATAGATATATATAACTGATAACATACCAAACTTTTCTACTGTATTGGGTTTCATATAATGTTTTAAATATTTATGTAACTCTTTTATACGTGTAAAAAAGGTTGGATCTATTTTTTCATCACCAATTTTATACTCATCTGGATTATATCTTATAAATATTACCGGCATATAAAGTATATTTGCAATATTCATCATACGTGTAATTTCGCATTCGCATAGTCTAGATTTATGTTGATCTTCATCAACTTCGAGTATTAGGAAATGTGTACCACAATCAAATAGAAAATCAGGACGCATTTTATCACAATCACCATCATCAATCATTTTATCACATGACACATATTCGAATTTATTTTGATCAAGATAAGCTTTAATCTGATTTTGTTTTCTTAATCTCATCTTAATTCCATTTACCGAATCACAATTATAACACAGGTTGTCTTTATTTAGGATATATGATAATTTACAACTAGTACATTCTCGTTCTATAAGATTTATTTCATTTTCAGCTCGGTGACCCTCACAATGTTGTTGTTTCTTATTGGTACCATATAATGCTATTTCTTTACAGCCATCAGAAATACATTTTGTTTTTGGATTTGCAATCATATTTTTCTTCTTATGGGTAGCACATTTTGACGCATTATTTCCGGGAATACCATAACGAACACTTATTTTACAACCATTATCATCGCATCTTTTACTATTAACATTAATCATATTCGGTTTTGCATGTTTAATACAATATGATGGTGCATCTCCAGGCAATCCAAAATTTGGTTGTTTATTGCATTTGAGACATTTATGTTTATTTTTCACATCAATCATGTTCGGATCTGCATGCGTTTTACAATGTGTAGGTGCGTCTCCAACTAGTCCAAAATATGGGATTTTGTCGCATGCAATGCATTTTTTATGTTTTACATCAATCATATTTGGTTTTGCATGTTCACTACAACATGAAGGAGCATCTCCAATTAAACCAAATGTTGGATGTTTATCACAGAGAACGCATCGTTTACTTACCACATTAATCATATCTGGTTCTGCATGTTGTTTGCAATGCGTAGCTACATCACCAATTAGTCCATAACTAGATTGTGTGTCACATTTAATACAGTGTTTATTATTTACATCTACCATATTGGGTTCTGCATGTTTTTTGCAATATATAGCGGTGTCTCCAAATAGTGCAAAACTTGGAATTGTGTCACAATCAAGACATTTTACATCATATCGTTTGGGTTTAATTTGTGGTGTCGCTCGATTTTGTTCGCCTGTATCATTCAGAGCTGTTGTCGTGTTATTTGTTTCGTTCATTTATTATATTTAGCTAATACTTGAAACCATAAATGTAAACAAATAAAATGTCAACTTTTTTGTTAATAAATCAATTTTTTCAATATTAGTCATTAAGATTCATATATTTACCCATATAATCATCTTTATCTTTTTTATTATTGTCAACAGATTTATTCTCTGTGCCATATTTCATCCACACGTCACTTCGACAAAACAGACAGGTACTCTGAGATTCGAGCCATTTAAGCATGCAATTTTTGTGTATGTAATTATAACATGTCGGACATGATAGCAGCAATGATTTATCACTTTCAAAATTATTAAAACAGATGCTACATTCATCTGCAGCATCAATCGATTTATCATTACCTAAAGCGTCAAAAATGGATAATTTTAAATCGGTTAAAACCGTATTATCAGATTGTTTGTTCAATCGATTATACTTTTCAGTTAAATAGTTGCTAGTATAATCTGAACTTTTCATATTTATTTTCTCAATCAATTTACCTATCGTTGCTAGTGCGGTGTCAGTGAAAATGAGATTATCAAAAAATGTGTCTATTGGTTTATCATATGACCATACTGTAGCTGTATCCACATTATATCTGAAATATTTGATGACCCTATACATGACAAAACAGCAGTGCTTACATACACTGTTTGTACGTCGTGCCCAACTGGTTGAATCTGGGCAGTCACAGCTGATTCGTTTGCTATCAGTATCAAGTGCAACCTTATAGATATTTTTAGTTGAGCCAGCAATCGTAAATTGCCACGATTTAGCTACAGATGTGACCTCGAATTTAGTGTTAACCAGATATATTTCTTCATTATAAATTTTATTATAACGTGCCTGTTGATTGTGATTCATCGTGATATATTTATATTATTATAGATTATAATTGCAATATATTGTTTTATCAATTTTTTGACATAATAAAAATTGATAAATAAACAGTTTTAATAATTAAAATATGAAACATTATTAAATGGATAAGTATATCAAAAACTACAAGTATACTAAATGTATTGGTCATGGTTCATATTCCAAAGTATATTTAGGTAGTAATATCACAACTGGCCAAGTATGTGCCATCAAAATAATTAATTATTTTAATATAGCGAAAAAATTAAAAGAACGGTTGGATACAGAAATTGAACTTATGAAAAGACTTGATCATCCACATATAGTCAAATTTATTGACGTCATAAAAGATGATGAAGATATATACATCATTAGTGAATATTGCGAAGGGGGGACACTCAGTAAACTATTAAAAAAAAGTCTCACTGAACAAGATGCTAAACTATTGATTAAACAGTTGGCGAATGGACTACAATACCTTCACAATAATTGTATAATTCACAGGGATTTAAAACCCGAAAATATTTTATTGACAAATAGCGGTCAGATTAAGATAGCTGATTTTGGTTTTGCTCGCGAATACAGTGAAAACACAATGATGAATACCATTTGTGGGTCTCCATTATATATGTCTCCAGAAGTTTTATTAAAAAATAAGTACAATGCCAAAACCGATTTATGGTCAGTCGGTGTTATTATGTATCAGATGATATATTATAATCATCCATACAATCATCCGAAGAATATTATTGAATTACTTAAAAATATAAAAAGTCGCAAAATAGATTATACAACAAAATCAGTTTCACCAGAATGTTACACACTATTAACAGGCTTATTGGCGGTTAATCCAAACGACAGAATTTCGTGGGATGAATTTTTTAATAGCAGCTGGATAACGAGTTCTGCAAATACATCTGGCCAGAGCAACATTACTACTATATTAGATCGACCAGATAAATCTATTAAACCTGCCAAACCACCGGAATTAGATAAACTAATTGTACAGAATATTGTGGATAGGAAATCTACTGCACCAATAAAAATACCACCAAAAACAAAAAAAGTGGCTTTTGCAGACACGACAGCACCAATTAAAACACCGATCAAGGCGTCTAGTTATGAAAAGCCACCAAATAAGAAATATTCGATAGTCGATTGTTTGTTTGAAGATTATATTAAGAAACCAACTGGACATGATGATATTGTTGAATATGTGAAAGATAATCATATAGACAATAATAGTTTGTATGATTATATGACGAAACCGATAAATATACTTAAAAATTCGCTACGTTATTTTAGTTTATAATATTCAGGCAGATATCTCTTTTGATAATACAGATGCAAAAGGAAATATAATACCACGACGTAAATTTTTATACATGTCAATATAGTTTTTTTTGTTTATCTCAGCCATTGAAGACTCGTTATGTTTTGTTCGTGTTTCTAAATCTATTATTGTTTCATTACATTTTTTGACTCGATTTTCAAGCTCTAATACAGTGGTATTATACATACCGACACTATTTTCTAAATTTGTAACAGTGTTGTTCATTGTTTTAAGATCATTTTGTAGTTGAAAAATATTTTGCTGATTAGATTGTATATTTTTATTTTGTTGTGCAATAAGTTGATTTTTATGTGCAATCACCGTATTTAATGCATCAATATTTTTAGTAGTATCATCTATAAATTTCGATAAATTCAGTGATATAACATCTTCTTGTCGAGACATTAATTTTAGATTCATCAATAAGAGTTCTAATTCTGTTTTCATATTATAAACTGTGTTTCTATACCATTTATCATCATTATCATTTATATGTTCATCAACAATAAATGGCATTGTTAATTGTGAACTATCTAACGATTCATCTTTATTCATCAAGTAAGTTATATATAATATTAGAAAAAAAAATTATAAAATAACACAACATCCTTTATCAGCTCCAGTCGTTTGTAAATCATGCATATCAATAAAATTATATAAATCAGTATGATCTACAACCAAACTGTCATTAATAACCATTTTATATATATATTTAGTAATATTGACGAAAATTTGTTCAATATCGGCAGTTTGATTAGTCTCAAAAAATAAGATAGATTTACTATCTGCGAATCGTTTACCTTCTTCATATGTTACTTCACGATTAGCCAGATCATTTTTTGTACCGATTATAACAAACGCGAATCGTTGATCTTCATTAGTATATATAACATCATCAATCCATTTTTGTATATCATAAAAACTGGAACGATTATTTACATCATACACTATTATGGCACAACTAATATTTTTATAGTAAGAGCTTATAATTGATTTAAATTTTTCTTGACCGGCTGTGTCCCATATCTGTACTTTAATGGGTGCACCATCAACATTTATGGTCTTATAGTCATAGTCGACCCCAATTGTCGGTGAATATATATTATATTTCATTTGTTCGCCATGTATAAATTTATAAATCAAAGAAGATTTACCAGTATTCATATCACCCAGCAATATATATTTAAATATATATTTGTGATTCATTCTATATAAGTAATCAAATATAATTTATTTTATTATCAGACTTATTTATCTCATTAGTAATACTGTCAAGTAATGCCACATTGTCAAGCTGTAATTTAATTGCCATGTCAATATCAGAGTCAATATATTTTGTGGTTAATATGAGATTCTCATTGTACTTATTTAATTTATCTGCAAATTTCATATCGCCAAATAAAGCAGTTTCCTCTTTTGTTTCTGAACTAGCCGATGCTTGTAGTTGCTGTAATTTAATGTCCATTTCTGCTAGTTGATCGTGTATAGTTTTATATATATCTGGTTTGACGACATTTTTGATACATGCCTCAATCTGTTTTATCGTGTTTTCAATTGCCATTATGTTGATATTATATATAAAAAATATAGAATATAAACAATAACTATTTCAATTTTATCAATATTGTGATATCACCATCTGGGAAGCTAATTGTGAACTCCTGACATTTGCGTCTATTTAACTGTTTCATGAAATCAGCACTAGTTTTAATATCGGCAATGGATTTTGATGATAAATGAAGTTGTTGATTTCTCTGAGTGGCGGATTGTAGTATGTGCCTTATTTCATTATTTCTATTTATCATCTTCATTAACTTATTATCTATTTTTGCACACATCGATTGATACTGTTGACGACATGTTGATATGATATTGTTGAGTTTATTTGCATTCATATTTTTTAATGTCGCAATATGATTCTTATAATATGCGATCTTATTATCAATCATATTACGTGTATCATCCATAGAATCATGGAGTTGAGTAATCATATTTGCGTATATTTTACTGATGGTTTCTGCTGCGATTGATGGAGTAGGTGCTCTATGATCAGCTGCAAAATCAGATAACATGAAATCAACCTCATGACCAACGGCAGATATTGTATAATGACGAGATGATACTATACTTTTTATTACAGCAATATCAGAAAAACCAAATAAGTCTTCCATTGAGCCTCCACCACGAGCTAATAATAAGACGTCTAAATCAACAGTTTCAAAATATTCAACAGATTTGACAATATCATCCGCACAGTTTTTACCTTGCACGGCACAGTTTTTAACATATACATTGAATTTCACATCATTATTTTTGAATACATAAAGTATATCTTGTAAAGCTGCTCCGGTGGCCGCCGTGATAATACCGACATTTCTGATTATAACAGGTGTCAATTTCTTTCGCGATGTATCAAAGTATCCCAACTGATTACAACTAATTTTTAACTTTTCATAATCATCATACAATTGACCCAACTTATTATTTTTTTTTATTTTGCTAATTACAAGGCTTATCCGACCTGTTTTAGTGTACATATCAAGTTTTCCAGTACAAGATACTTCATCACCATTTTCTATCGTGGTGCCATCTTTACAGATGAGTGCAAATGATTTTTTCCAGATAATCGAATCAATGGCGGCATCTGCATCTTTTAAAGTCATATACACATTACCATTAGACAGTTTTTTGTTCGATATTTCACCGACAACTGTTATCACATCAGGAAACCCATCGGTTAAAGTCGCTTTTACTAAATCATTCAACTCGCTCACGGAAATATTACCGGTAGACATATATATGAAAAAATTGATTTTATTATATATTGATAAACAAACCTTTAAATAACTTTATATAATTAATAATACAAACAATGGATTCACTAAATTTAACCGCTTTTAATAAACTGTACAATCAAGGTTCAGAGTATTACAAAACGGCAATGACATATTACAATGGAGCTAGTATGCCGCCCGTGTTAACGCTCCAGACATTTGTGATGACAGATTTACATATCAGTATATTGGGATATATGAGTTTGACAATATTAACTTTTAGTTATGGATTTAAATTTGTATGGTTTGCATTAGGTGTTGTGTTGCCGCTATATAAAACATTCAGTACTCTCCAACTCGAGTGGTCTGCAACCAATTTTGAGCAATATCGATTCTGGATGATCTATTGGATTGTGTTTGTGGTATTCCGTTATGCAGAAAGCATGTTGCCTGACTTGAGTGATTATTCGCTCTATAATCTGATGAAAATAGCCGGTACATTATGGCTCTTAAATGCGCGACACAGCGGAATCGACTATATATATGCAAATCTTTTGAATAAGACCGTTAATGTTGATAAAGTGGCTGCATCATCTAATACAATGTGGAATTGGATTAAAGAGGTGGCTTTGATGAAGTTTGCTTAAATTTTTGTTTATTATATTATTATATGATCGTTTCCCGATGAGCCACAACTGCCGATATTATCTCACGACATAAATAAACATATATTTTATATTTTGCACATCATGCGATAATATCGGCAGTCATGGCTCATCGGGAAATTACGATGCTTTATAGAGGTATAAAAATTGATAAAATAACTATATAATATTATAATTCATATTATATATTATAAAATGAGTATAATAACATCTGACAATAAACAAATTGAGAAAACAGATAAACCTGTTATGTCTGAAATATTAGTGACTGCATTAATCGAAAATATATGTGATAGTCTCGATATTGAAGATACAAATAAATTATTCACATTGGTGTGTGATAAATGTCATGAGCTTGGGATATTAACCACTAAAATATCATATGACATAACACATGCTGGTAACAGAGAGTGTTATATTATATTTCTTAAAAAACTAATCTGTGATATTGTATCCGAACACTGGAACTCGCAATTAAATAAGTCAGTTGATCTGTTTAATTCAACATCACTAATAGTATCACCAACTACAGTTACATCCATAATTGAGGCAGAATCAATCGGCGCATATAAATCGTCAAGATATAAAACTGATTTTATACAGTTGGCTAAAATCAGTGCTGGTGGATATGGTGTTGTTTATAAAAGTTATAATAAAATTGATAATACAATTTACGCTGTTAAGAAAATAAGATTGGCGAATTTAGCCAATATGTATGTCTTAAAAGAGGCTCAACTACTCGCCAAATTAGACCATCCTAATATTGTGCGATATTATTCGTCGTGGATTGAAATAGACACATCAGATGAATCCGCAATGTTAACATTAAAAGATAAAATTGATGGAGATGATTCATATTCTAATACACCATATCAGGACGTAAATGATGGTTATAAATGCACACTTTATATTCAGATGCAATTATGTTGGTATACATTACGAGAATTAATTGATGGACGTAACTACAATGATGTCAAACTTGATAAGCCATTTTTAATGAAGTTATATTGTGAACTGTTATCGGGTGTCGAATATATACATGGAAAAAATATAATTCACTTGGATCTTAAGCCATCAAATATATTCTTAACCGATAAAATGTGCATTAAAATAGCAGATTTTGGTCTCGCGTGTCTAACAGATCGATCTGCAAATTCCGATACGGATGTAACAGCAGTACATATTTATCATGCCGATAATGTTGATATTGATATTGATGCGACAACCGATATATATAGTTTAGGAGTTATATTATTTGAACTATTACAGTCATTCACAACACAAATGCATAAATTGGCATCTATTCGTGAGCTCAAAAGCGGAAATATGTCTGATGAATTTGTTGTAATGCATCCTCATGAAAGTAATATAATCAAAATGATGCTCGACAAAAATAGTAAATATATTGTATCCGATTATATTAAGATGTTTTTGGCAACCACTTAATTATACGTAGAGCGGCATTAAATGTTTTTAGTAGATATATTGTGATTCGTTTACTTGACATTATAATATTCATATATGTTATTTCTTTATATATTTGTGGAAAAGTTGATTATTTATATATATAGTGATGTAATTTTATACAATTATATATATATATGCAAAAGGACGCGGAGCCAATAAAATACGAGATAGCTGTTAAACAGTTAGTTCACGAACATTTAGTCATCGATGTATCGGGTATCATAATGGATTATATTGGCAAACGATGCGTATTATGCAACTCTGAACAATGGCGTAAAATGAATGTTGATTATAATGGAATTGACAATATTAAAAATATTTGTCAAGTTCATATTATAGATAATAATATATGTCAACAGTGTGGCATATCAGATGTACACCATTATGAAGAGTTTTACAAATATCGCAAATATACATATAGATGCGAGCTGAGCGCTAGTTTTGGAAGAACACCTGTTAAATACTGGATGTATGGTGATCACAGCTGGTGTCCGACATACTTGTCAATGGATTAACTTAATGTTTTGAATGATGTTTTGATGCTGGCAGAATTTTCAGATCAGATGTGTTGATCGTAGAGTCAGATTTTTTGTCAGAGGACTGTTTACCACCCTCAGAACTAGATGCTGAAAAATTATATCTAGCACCTCCGGTTCGTTTCACATCAATGCTGCTCGTCTCATCACGTTTCTTTTTCTTTTTATCTCGCTTATCTTTTTTGCTATCTTTTAATGATTTAACAATTTCATCACTTGAATCATCTTTCTTCAGAGCTTTTTTAATGTCATCCATCTCTTCTTCCTCCTCATCTTCATCCTCATCGGATAACGAAACAGATGATTTATCAGAATCAGATTTATTAATATTTTTAATAGCACGATCTACATCATCACCATCGCCACCATCAAGCGAAAATGCGCCACCATTTAAGATTCGATTGTATAACTCGGTAGAGATGAATGGACTAGAACTGTCTTCAAGGGAAGGTTCGCGTTTACCACCAGTCTTTTTGGACGGTTTAGATAATTGTTGCGCCATTTCGGTCATATCCATCATTTCAGTGTACACAGGCGCTTCAGGTGTTTTGAGATGCACAATATTGGAGCCACCACCAACATGAGCAACATGTTCAACAGCAGCAACCGGTGCACTCGCAGCGGGTGCTTGCTCAGTATCGGCCAGAATTAGTGGCTCACTGTCAGCCAGATTAACGGCAGATTCAGCAACATGAGCAACTGGAGCCATAACTGGGGCAACTGGTGCAACCGATGCATCAATATTGTGAATAACTGGTGCAGAAGGTTTGAGACGCGATTCGGATATACTTAGCTGTTCAGTATCAGCAGATGGTGCAGCAAGTGCCTGCTGTACTGGACGACTTGCAGATTCTGTCAGACCCAGATCGAGTGGACCGTCCGATGTCTCAGCAGCCCTGGCCATAACAGCGGGCTGCGGATTCGGTAAGATAACATCTTTATTAGTGTCAGGTGCTTTAGTAAATTCATTGCCCATTATACGGTTATAATATAATAGTATATCAGAAAATAAATTTATATATAATTTATATAATGTTAAGAAACCTATTTGTAATATTTGGTATAATAGTGTTATTATGTGCGATGAATTATTTAATAATACCTAATGCAGCTCATTCAGATAGATATCTTGTGCGTAATGTTACGGATAAAAAAGGTGCTGCTAATATGCTTGCACAAATATATAATAACTTGCGTAAATTAGTGTTTTATTGTGATTATAAAATTGCAAAAGCTAAAATACATGACTCAAAAACTGATGATGATAAATATGTATTGGAATTTGAAAAGTATATGGTTAATATAAATAATAAAATTGACTATGTAACAATTAAAGAAAGTACCGCCGATAGTGAATTTACAAGTTATAGTATTAACAAAGGTGAGGAATTAGTATTTTGTCTGCGATCTAAAAAAAATGGTGAACTTCATGTAATTAATAATTTAATGTATGTGGCAATTCATGAGCTAGCACATATTGGATGCACTGAAGTTGGACACACTCCTCTATTTAATAAGATATTCCAATTTTTATTAAAACAAGCTATAGAATGTAATGTATATAGATATGAAGACTATGAATCACATCCGATAGAATATTGTGGTATGACATTAAATTCTAATATTTTACGCTAATTACAACATAAAAATAAAATATTATTGCATAAAAATAATATTTTGTTATTGTATAATAAGCTAATGGATGATCCTATAAAAATGATTTTTAAATATAAAAATTCCAATAAACGGATACAATATAATCTATATATATTTGTCGGCAATTTAATGTCACAAGAGATTACAAATATATTAAAAAAAATAGAAGATCTAAATTTATTCGACACATTAATGAAAACTGATATTGCTGATATTAAACAGCTCGAGAAAACATATGGTGTAAACTGGTATACTAAATTTTTTATATCATATCATATAGAATCAACCTTTAACAACATCATCAAAACAACCAGAAAAAATGATGTAATCACTAAATTTGGTGATGAATGGTACAATACACATGTGGATATTAATAAAATCAGGCAACGATCTTTATACAGCTTCAACTATAACTTCAAAAAAGAACGTGAAGATAAAGATAAACGATTGAAACGAGAAAAACAAGCTGTTGAAGTTACCGAATTAGATGTTTATAACGATTTTACAACCGCTAAAGCAACCGTTGAAAGTAAGACTAAACATGTTGATACCGCGAGTAAAATGGGTGGTGTTGGACCTCCACCCGAAGTTGATGAATATGTATCAGATGAAAAGTTCCCGGATGAGCCAGAAATAAATGATGAAGTTATTGAGGATCGAATGGAAGCACCTGAAGAGCCGGAGCCAGAAATGGATGATGATGAAATCGATGAAGTAGATTTAGATGAATTAGAACAGATGTATAAAACTGCCAGAAGCGCAGATGTCGATGTTGATGAAGATTTAAGTACAACAACTAAAATGATAAGAGATATACTGCCAGACGAAGAAACGACGACAAGTAAACGCGAAAGTTTGGTACAATTTGACGAATCTAATATGGGTAATATGTATGATGAACATCTTAAAAATGTCGTCAAAAAACATTATGTCTTTCACCAGTACTTATTTAAGGATGACACAATTAAAACCGTCAAACAAAAAGTGTGTGCATCTGTTATAAACAACTCGAATATTATAGGAGATATAAATCATATTTCATATATAATGCCGAGTAGACAATATATGTGGTGTGAATATTTATATAAAGATAATAATGTGGACTATAAACGAGACAAAGTTATGATTGGACAAAAATGGATTAAACGTAATGATTTATTAAATATTGATATTGAACCAAATGAAAACTTACGTGTTTATGAAAATTTACGTGAAAATCTTAAATATTTAAAAGATAATATTAAAAAATATGGTCATAAAATTAAATATGAAGATGATGAATTTAACGTATTATATGATTACATCGATTTTATGACATTAAATGAGATTTATATGATAGATATATATAATGAACTTGGTACAAACTATTCTGCACCACTTGAAAATCTTAAAAATATATATGATGTGTATATTAAAATATATTTTGCATCAATATCATTTGACGAATTTAAACATATTATTGATTATGTAAATGTGAACAATAAAGATATCAAAACACGTAAAATCGAAATTAATAAAATGCATGTGATTTATGACACAATATATAATGATCTTCTACTTGAAAATGAAATTGTAAAAACAGTTGAAACGACTAAGAAATCACCCAATTTATATAAAGATATATTTAAAGAAAATTTCGTAACACAGTCAACCATTCATGTGCCATTAGAATATATCACAATTATAAAAACAAGAAATGACTCTAAACTAGATTTATTTAGAATATTTGACAACTATTTACTCGATGATAAGTTTCCATTTTTACAATATCAGGCACCAGATGGTCAATTAGTGTTTAAATTTATGTCGACAACTGCAATGACAACAACTATAGATAAAGATGTTATAAAAGCTAGATGGTTTGAAAATGCACCATATGGTATAAGTTTTAAAGTTAAAGTTGATCAGAAAGGTGATGTTACAAATAAATATATATCAATTCAACTATCAGAAAATGGTAAAATGGAATATAAAGCACAATGGAAAGAGGAAGATATGGCAACAATTGAGGATATATATAAGACACATGACTATGTACGACATTTGTTAAGTAAAATTAATACTGAAAATACCAAGATACAATTTAAACTACCAACTAATGCAGATTTTAAATTTGCATTTATAAATTCGATTCAACAGTTGGTGTTGCCGGAAAAGTTTATAATAAATCATAATGATCTATCAGATTTCTCGAGATATTTTTTTCCATATATTGCACTAGTTATTGAACCTAGAAAACGTCAATCAAAAATTAAAACAAGGGAAACTGATACAAGTAAATATGGTACATATTTGAGATATAAACGTATAAGTAAATTCGAGAATAAAGCGAAAATTGAACATAGAATATGGTACTTCTTGAGAAATTATGAATATAATGAAAAATTATTAGCACTTGAAATTGGCAAACAGTTTAATATTACAGAAAAAGAGGCTATGGAACATATTAAAGCTGTGATTGATAAATATTTTAATTTTAAACATGCGAGAAAAGTATTGAAGAAATTTGAAAATATTCCAAAATATAAACCTCCCGGTATCAGTATCAATATTCAAGGTAAATTAAGAAACAATTATAAAATGCGTATAGAAGGTGCACGTAATAAAGATCAACTAGATAGAATGATTACATTTATGAATATACTTATATATCTATATATGGATACTTATCTTTATAAAAATAAAGATAGACAAGCTATGAAAGATAAACTCAAACAGCTACATCATATTGCAAAACGACGTAATAAAGTTGAAGAGATTATACAAGTTGAAGAAGAAGTTAAAACTGTGAAACATATGGCCAAACTCGATAGTGCACGTATTGGATTTAAACCTAAAAAAGGTGAAAGTGGTTGGCCACGTGCCTGTCAAAACAGTGGTACGGAACATAAACGACGTCCACAACAGTACACAAATGATCAGATAGCAGATTTAATAAAAGCCGGATATGCACTTAATACAAAAACGAATCAATATGAAAAAAAAGTGACTGTTAAAAAGAATGGTAAAAAAGAACATATTGTACGTGCAATTAAACTTGATAGTTTCGATAATAAAGCAAGTATATATTACACATGTAATGTTGAGGAAAATAAAAACCACATGTATGTAGGATTTCTGTCACGAGCAAGCAATCCATTCGGACATTGTATGCCTTGTTGTTTTAAGAAAGATCAATTATATTCAAAAAATAAAGAAAAAAAGAATTTCTATCTTAAATGTCTTGGTCAATTGGAGGAAAAAAAGTTGGTCACAAAGAAAACAATAGGAGATAAACTTTATATTTTACAAGATACAAATAAAATTCAAGAGGGTAGATTCGGATTTTTACCAAAATATTTAGATGTATTTATGAACCATTTTTTGGGTAAAAAGAAAGTGATCAAAAATCATTATTTATTAAATACGGAAAATGGGTATTTCTTCAAATATGGACTTAAACAAGATGTTCATCCATTTTTAACATGTTTTGGATCATGTTATGATATATCAGCAGCGGATGTCAAACAGCGATTAATTGATGCACTGAATGCCGATAAACATGACACAATGTTTACAAGCTTGAATAATGGAGATATAAAAACACAGTTCGGCACACGAGAAAAATTCATTAAATTCATAATGGTTAATGATCTGTTGGATATAGATATATTCGCTGATTTTGTGGGCATACCCGGTATATTTTCAGAGAAGGGTGTTAATATTATTGCATTTGAAAAACGTACACAAATTATTACAGAGGAGTTAGAAAAACAGAAACTTAAAGAAGATTACTTTATTTTGTGTAGAAATTCAGAGAATAGATTTATGTTAACAGATCCAGAAAGAGATAACGTGATAATATTAAAAGAAGATGATAAATATTATCCGGTGTTTATTGTACAGAAAAATGAAGTTGGTCAAGCATCTAAAACAATTGGATTAAATAAAACATATAAATATGATAAAGATAAGAAGAATATAATAAAGCATATACTTCAATATTATGATATTAGTTGTAATCAACAGATGATCGATGTTACGGTGAACAGTAATATGATTACTAAAATGATATATATATATTTAATGGGTCTCAAACAGCCGGAGTACAAACCGAAATGTCAAGTTATTGATTTACGTAATAAATGCAAATATATAGTAACTGTAAATGACACTATTATTCCGGTTATTCCATCTGGTACAGTATATAATTTACCCATAATATACAATATTGATAACATAATTGCCGATTTTTACGGTTCAATGGATAAGTTGATGGCATTATCACAACATATTGAAAATATTAAACCGAGTGGTATTAATTATGATTATATTACGAATGATGAAACAATGACGGTATCAGCAATATTAATTGATAAATTGAGATATCTACCTGTAAAGACATCAATAATTACAAAAAGTGAGCTGAATAGTTATACTGATAAGTTGGGATTATCTAATTTCATAACACAAAGTACACCATTATATGACATTATTGATAAAGATATTGAAAAAGGAGTGGATAATGTTGCAGTTGATAATAGAACTCAATCAATGACACGCGAAAAATATGATAATGAAAGTTACGAACTATTTAGATTAGAATTAAGTGAATATTTAAGTAATGATGAAAAAGCTAAAAACAAGTTAATTAAGGTGATTAATAATGCTAAAATTAATAAAAATGAGAAACGTGTTGAAATAAGAAAGATATTATATAAAATTGTTAACAAAGAGATTAATGAACTATATAATTCAATTTATAAAATACAGGAAACTGGTGAAGTTGAGGAGGAACGTGATATATTCTCTGGTGGTAATAAAAAAGATGTGAAAGACAAAGACGTAAAAGAAATGGATAAACCGACATTATTAGATATAGGAGCAAGTAAATGGATTGTGAATGTAGTTGATAAAGATAGTAAAGATTTGACGAAATACACAGTTAAGAACAATCGCGAAATTTGTAGTATGAATGCTGATAAAAATAAATGCGCGTCTTCAAATCATTGTACATGGGCACATAAACGATGTAGATTAGCTCTTGAACAAAATAAGGTAATTGAGTTCATTGGAAAAGTCACAGAAGAGTTAGTTATCAACAGTATTAAAGCTAATGAAATATTAAAAATTGAGAACTATTTTGTGTCTGATATAGTGGATTACGGATCATTTACTCAGCGAACGAGTCAGAAGATTATCAAGAGTAGTGGAATAACGACAAGTAAATTACTAAATGAACTGTTCGGAACTGGTAACGTTCCTATAATAGGCAAACGACGTGTTACAAAAGTAAGTTCGGTAAATAATAAAGAAAATCTGTTACATCCAATGAAGAAGATCGGCAACTTTTATATTCAGGATATCATACATTCAGTTAATACTTTATATAGAGCATTTAGTAACTGTTATTATTGGTTTAGAAATAGTTTGTATGATGATTCGTATCGTAATATTGGGTATTATAGTGTTATCCAGACAGATTTGTCTAACTATTTCAAGAGTAATGTGATCGAATGGTTGTTGAATGTCAATAATGTGGAGTTAATGAAACGAGAAATGGCCAAATGGTTACCGAATAATATCAGTGAATTTACAAATCAAATCATTATTAAGATTGATAACCCATTGTCTTATGTCGTCGAGTTGTATATATTGAATAAAATTTATAAGATACCAATCGCCGTGTATGACAACTATAATAAGATCATATTGATTTATGACGACGGATTGATATATGATGATAAGTTTCAATATATCAACGACAAAAAAATTATCGGAAAATATGAGTTAAATAAAGATGTTATCAATATACAATTTAATTATTACGGATCAAACACATATCCAAGTTCAATTAATGTATTATATGTTGTATAATATAAAATTTTTATCACAGATTATTATATATATGCATTTGAGTTTATTCAATACTATAAATATGGCGGGTGGTGTACATGATAAATCTGGTAAAGAGCATAGCAAAGATGGTAATGGTGATGAAATACATTTCAATGGAGGCTTTGTACCTCTGTATATATGTGAATCTAAAAAATTTGTTGAAAAAAAAGATGATGGCAAAAAAAGAGAGCGCCAAGTAGATAAAGCAATAATATCTGTATTTAGCATTCTTGACAGTCGAAAACGAAGTCCATTCATTAAGATAAATCGAGGTGGTGGTCTTGAAACTGAACAGTCAGGTGGTGTAACTGCGACAAGTGATAAAAATACGATATCATCATCTAAAATGTCAGCTATAAACAATAAATTAAAAGTGTTAATATAATAAAAAGTTGAAATAAATATTTATTGATATAGATAACTATATACACATCAATAAAATGAATACAGGATTCAACATAGCAAAATTTGCACAATTAGTGAATCATAGTGATAAAGAATTATGTCTCAATTACATTAAGAAACATAAAACTGAACACGATACATCTATATATAGCTATAATCCAATTACATATGCATGTTCGAGAAATAGAGAAGATATTGTATATGAATTCATCAAGCAAGGTGTTGACGTAAATATGAAAGACCATTATGGTGACACAGCGTTAGCTACTGCAGTTAGAGCAAATTGTCTGAATATAGCACAATTTTTAATCGCTAATAGGGCTGATATCAATGCGACAACAAGAGGTACATTGTCTGTATTGGAAGTTGCACTGATCGGGCATCATTTAACAAGTGTCGAATTTTTGATCAAAAATGGAGCAAATATATATGATGTACAATATCATAATCGATCAAAATACGAACCCATACGACGTGTAATATATAATGAATATCACAAAATAATTGTCGATACAATGAATGATAAATCAGAAACTAACGTATTTGCACAATGTTTCCGAACAACATATGTGCCACAATTAGTCGATATTATAACTGGCTTTATTTTATAGATTCATAAGTTCTGTCAAGATAAATGTAAAGTTTCATCAATCCATATATCATAGCAATAAATAGCGCTAATTTAACTAGTGCAACCACCACACGGCCCGCTTTAAAATGGACATTAAATATTTTATAAACATGTGACTCAATTCCATCAACATTCACTTCATCGGCTTTCATGATATGTTTACCGAAATTTAAAATTGGTAATACAATGCAATCAATTATAGTTTTAAAAAATTCATATAATCCGACGCTAATAAGACCTGCAAATGTAAGCTTTAAAATATTATTTTGTGCTAGAAATTCGAGCAACCCAATATTATTATTTCCGGAGTTCATGTTTATTTATATAATATCATAATATAAAAATATAACAGATACTTAAAAAAATAGTGTACATATAAAATTAATAGGATGAGTTTTATTAATTTCGCAGCAAATAATAGTTACATTGATGATCACAATACTGTGCAATGTGAAAGTAGATACGAATGCATGATTAAACTAGAGGAAGATGATGTGGAAGAAGCATGTGAAAATATTGAATATGAAATCAATGTGGAATCGCTAGTCACAAGAAAAATATATGATCTTCCAACAAAACAACGTCGCAAACATGTATTAGAGAATGATATAATTTCTAAAAAACCGCAATATTGCAATTCAGATAATGCTCGTAAATTACATTATATATCATTGGATAGTTTGATTGAGGGTGTTGATATGTTATATGATATGGTGTTAACCGGCGATATATATAGAGTGATATTTTTGTTGGATAATAATATTGTAATGACAGTTATTAATCAGTTTAATGATAATAATGTAGTTGAGATACCAGTATTTACGGCAAGTAACCCGTTTCCGTTCATCTCTTTGAGTTATGGGAAAATATCGTTGGCTATCGAGATGAACCAAGATTATGATCCACAAGTAGGTGAGAAAATCAAACTATCTTTTACAGCAGGATACTATAAAAATATGTCAAGAAAGATGTTGATGCTTGCTAAATTTAAAATTGATCTCAATGAAAATGAAGATGCACTAATATTTTTTGATGGAAAATGCATTTTATTATCTGAGGGAATACCGACTTATGTTATTTCGCGATAATTAAAAATTAGTTATATAATAAATATATTTATTTATTATATATATATGACATGCAAAAAAACTTGATAAGCACGAGTTTGGAATATTATGATCGTAATGCTGAAAGATACAGTAAAATATTTAAAAAAATCGGACGTGTCACATACGATATTAAACCAAGTGATCTAGATAAATCAAAGATATATTTATATGACAAGAGTGATAAATTAATTTTATCCGCTCATTTCGAATATCTTGGCAAATATTTTAGTTCTTATAAGCTCTGGACGTATTCCTGGTCACAACCTGAATACTCTAAGAATTTGACATATATATCACGAAAAATATTGGAATATGGACTCGACATTGACTCGTGTAAGGGTGACAGTCTAACTCAACATGTAAAAACACAACTAATAACATCTCGTATTAAAATAGAAGATCCGCTTCAACTTGATATTCAGATTGGTTTAGCATCATATTTAAGCCGACAAGATGCAATTTTACCTATTACTTTACGTATTAATGACAATATACCAGTATCGGCAAACAATAGCTATGTTAATTATCACATTTTATATAATATCGAATTTGCTGGTACTACACTATAATAAGATGCAATTACATCACAAAACAAACGGATTGTAATGAAATGTGGAGTCATTGTTCATAGTCAGTCTGAATTGTCCCTTAGTACTGTCGAATAATGGGATATCAATCATATCACCATCATAAAGCTGACGTTGTCGCACATCAATTCTAATCTTCGTCTCCATGCCATATGAATCAGAGCTATAACCGTAATATTCATAAACATTTGATCCTGGATACGTCTGGCGACCGAATAATTTAACAATTTTTTCATCTGACTGTCTTGATAGATTGCCTAACCACACGAAATTGTCCGGATATCCTCGTGTTGGCTGTTCTAAGAGCTGTGCGATTGGCATAGAGGGAAATTGACTGCGATCTACTCGTTTGGTGGGTTCAGACAGTGGATTGGTTAAAGCTCTCATATCTCGTGCAATTAACGGATCAACCATACGTTGGCGAGGTCGATTATTTATAATGATTTTTTTAGATTGAACTGGTGTGAAATTATACACATGAATATATATGAAAAAGAATGAAATAACAAGTAATATACTGAGTGATATAATGAAAAATTTGCTGTCTAAATATATTCTGTCAATCATATTATATATATATTATGAATATAATAATTATTATATTAGGACTATTATTTGGGTGTCAAATTGCGAGATATCAAGTAAGCTCCCATATTAGAGGACCAAATTC